>SDBV01001986.1_pt1 | contig 30642 bp, 40 predicted proteins | sample 2277081 | NCBI WGS metagenome assembly SDBV01 (sample SAMN10402039, study PRJNA504765) | marine sediment metagenome | isolation source: marine sediment core GS10_PC15, 223 cmbsf | place: Arctic Ocean: Southern Knipovich Ridge | collected 2010 | reverse complement strand
ACTGATAAAATAAAAGTCAACATAAGCAATGTTCAAGGTAACCCCGAATGGGTCGTAATAGGAAGTGCTTTTGTTTCCGCATCAGAGCCGACTACTGGCTTCGGCATTGGAGGTTTTTGGTTTGACACTAACGACAATTCTTTAAATGTATCTACCGATGGTTCAACTTTTACACCAATTAGCACTGTTGCTGTCGGCGGAACGGAACCAGCCAGTCCAGTCGAAGGTGATTTATTTTATGATACTGTAACTAAAGAACTGAAAGTTTTTAACGATGATCTACACAATACTGCCTCAGGTGGATTTGACGTTGTAGGTCCAGCAAGATATGAAGGTCCAAGTGAACCAGCATCTAATCGCAAAGACGGCGATGAATGGTGGAATAGCGATACGAAACAGCTTTTTGCTTTCAGTGAGGATACGAATACTTACAGATTAATTGGGCCGCTTGCACCAGAAGGACTAGGAACCACTGAAATACTTCCCACATCAAATGATGGTAATCCTATTATTGAAATAATAATTGATGGAGAAATCATTGGAATTTGGTCAAGAACAAAATTTACTCCGAGTCCTGCGATTACAGGATTTCCTCTTTTAGAAAGAGGTTTAACACTAACAAATGTAGCTGGAGATTCGGCCGAAGAAACACTTTTTGCGGGCACCGCCACATCTTCACAGTATGCTGATATCGCAGAGCGTTTCGCAGCAGATAATCAAATTGTTCCTGGAGAAGTTGTAAGTCTTGGTGGAGAAGCAGAGATTACAATAACGAAAGAAGAAAAAGATTCAAATATTCTCGGCGTAATTTCAACCGATCCGGCCTTTCTAATGAATGATGCTGCTGGAGATAACAAAACACATCCTCCTGTTGCGTTAACTGGACGAGTTCCATGTTATGTTGTTGGTCCAGTAGAGAAAGGCGACCGTCTTGTTTCAAGCAATACTGCAGGTGTTGCCACCGTTATCAATTCGAATGAAGTATTTGAGAACTATACTGCTATAATTGGACGAGCACTTGAAACTAATAATAATTCTGATGTAAAACTAGTAGAAATACTTGTCGGGACAAAATAAAAAACTTGTAAATAACAAATAATTCTGATATAATAAAAACACGTTTTAATAAATAATAAAAACATGTTTTAAAGGATTATTATAGATGACACATCAACCCGGTGATACAATTAACATTGACAGTTACAATAATATAGTTACACAAGTTAACGCTATTTTTGGAACAGGAATTGGTACTTCTGGCTACGGTGGAAACTCCGCTAACGTGTCTATAGCAAATTTAGTATTAAAAAGTGTTGGTGATACTATTGATAATCAAGAATGGTTAGATCTTCGAAACGCACAAGCCAACATTGCAGATCATCAAGGGGTAGCATTACCGGCTGCACTTCCTTTAATAATCAATTTGGAAAATGCTGATATTATTCAGGCATTTGAAGATCAAACAGGACCGGATAATCCTGCTGGCGAAATTGATTCGGCAGCAAATCTTGCTGCTATAGTGACAAATAAAGATCTCAGCGGCGGAGAATCCTTTTCAGTCTCTACAAAATTAACAAGTGTAAGAGCAACTTCCTGGAGTTCTTTTATTGAACATGAATTTCATGTTATTTTTACCGATACAGATGCTGCAAGACACTTTTTTAATACAGGTGGTCAGGTTCGAATAGATGCAAGCAGAATTGGTGGAAGTGCGACTCCACAAAACACTGCATGGACGAATTTATTATCTGTTACTAATCAACTTATCTTTGACGTAACAGATTATTTTGCCCTTACGGGTGCATTTGTTGCTTTACGCACCGTTAACGATACAGGATCTTACTCAGCAAATAGTTGGACTATTAGTGGAAAAAGAGATGATGCAGCCGGCCCAAATGGAGGAAATGGTTCTGTAATTAGATTCAAGTCTTCGTTCTTGGATGGCCATGCAAATGTATTTGCTGATACAGTGGATGGAACATTTACAAGCACTATTGATGAAAAACGTTCCACTGACGTATTTGATAAATCGTCGATGACCATAACATATACGACAATTATTCCATTAACTTCTGGAAGTTAGTTTTTGACTTTATTTGGTTTTTGTATTATTAAACGATAATCGTAAAATACTAGGTATATTAAATGAATCCTATATTAGAGCAAGCACTTGCCGAGTCTAATAGACGCGCAATATTTGAAAACCAACGAGAAAAATTGAAAGAAACATTACAAGCAGATTTTCTTTATGCTTTTGATGGCGGTTATTTTAAACTCGGTCCTGAGTTATTTCTCGAGATAAAAATTAATATTGCCGAAAGAAAAAAATCTTTCCCTTTGCTAGATATCAATTTGAATCCTGTTGACATTGAAAATCCAGAAGAATTTTATGAAACAACTAGATCTTTATATATCGAAGCAATTAACAGATATCGTATTAATCTTTCTAAATTAAAAAGATCCAAAAACACACAAAATTTAGTAGAGGTTTATCTAGAGGCTGAAGATATAGAAGAATAATGAAATACGAAAAAAACTCAAAAGGATATCTTTATTATGCTTTTAATAATATAGAAACAAATTATCTTAAATTAGCAATTTCCAGTGCGATAACCGGGCGTTATTATATAGATGATTTTCGAGCTACAGTAATAACCGATGAATCTTCAATTAAGTTATTAAGTAAAGCAAATAAAAAATTATTAAAAAAATGTTTTGAAAATATTTTATTCGAAGATAAAATACAAAAATATAGTAAATTAGATCAGAAGAATGGAAATAATTCTACAAGAAATGATTGGTATAATACGACACGCACTAATGCTTTTACAAATTCAAAATACGAACAAACTATTCTAGTAGATGCAGATTATATTTTTCAAAATGATAAAACAAATTTATTATGGGATTCTAAAACACCAATAAGAATAAACAAAGATATTATTCCTCTTTCTAATAAAAAATTCAATTATGAGATGGTAGGAAAATTTACCATTCCATTATATTGGGCAACTTTAGTTTATTTTAATAGAAGTGATTTTAGCGAACAATTTTTTAATTTGATAAACCATATTCAAGAAAATTACGAGTTTTACTGCGTTCTTTATCAAATATACAATCAACAATATAGAAACGATCATACATTTAGCATTGCGTTACATATGATGAATGGATTTAGAACGCCTGGACCTGAATATGAACTTCCATTCAAATATATTATGACATCACGAGAAGATATTATTCACCAACTAGATGTTGGAACTACTCGATTTTTGGTTCGAACAGATAATTGGAAAACTAATTGGCATTATTTAAATTTGAAAGATATATCTTATCATTGCTTAAATAAAAGAACTATATTAGAAGTGTACGATACATTTATTGATTTTTATGATAGAGATTGACATGAATAAAGGATATATTTGCTTAGTTCAAAATAATAAGACAACTGATTATCTTCGGTTGGCTTATGCATTAGCATTAAGCATACGCAATACCCAATCCGATATAAAAAAGCTTTCTATTGTCACAGATCAAAAAGACATTCCACAAAAATACAAAGAAGTATTTGATAATATTATTGAAATCAAAAACGACAGAGCAACTAAATCAGATTGGAAATTGCATAACATTGTTGATTTGTATGAGTATACTCCTTATGATGAAACAGTAATGCTTGATAGCGACATGTTATTTTTAGATGACGTTAGTCACTGGTGGGATAAACTTCAAGAAAGGAATTTATGGTTCACAACCAACACAAGAACATATATGAATGAAGCAGCTCCACTTAATACAATGTATAGAGAAGAATTTCTTAAGAATAATTTGCCGAGTGTATACAATGCTTTCTTTTATTTTAAGAAATCTAATGAAGCAGAAAAGTTGTTTAATGAAATGAAACTAATATGCGAAAACTGGGATCATTTTGTTAGTAGACATTTATACAAACGCAAGCCAAAACATTTTAGCACCGATGTTGCTTTTGGTTTAGCAGTTAAAATTTTAGGATTAAAAGAAAAAGCTACATTATCTGAATTATGTTTTCCATATTTTACTCATATGAAAACAGCAAATCAAAGATGGGATTTGTCAACTTTTGAATTTGATGAAGATTGGACAAAATATCCTCCAATGTCTTTTGACAAATTTAATAATACACTAGGAATAAAAATAGGCAATATTAGACAATTTGGTATTTTACATTACCATGTAAAAACATTCTTAACAGACGAAATGTTAGAAATTCTTGAAGGTGTGCAATGAACGAATTTATAGTATATTATAAACACAACGGAACAATGGAATGTATAAGTCCGCGTTCTATTAATACGTATGATGAACGTAAAGATTTGATAAAAGAGCTTATAAAACATAATGACTATATACAAGAAATTATGGAAGGTAAAAGTAGTTTACATAATTTTGTCGTGGAAAATACAGATGCTAACACCATTGAATTAAAAAAGAGAATACAAAATAATCTACAAAAAGCAGACTCCATCAATGATTACAAAGTTAATTTTAACAAACAATATAACATTTTAATTGAATACAATAGAAATAAAAATATTTTGAAAGTTAAAAATACCAAAAATATAATAACAAGATTACATCTTTGGTTTACTGTTAAAAATGATCCAAGTATTTTAATATTAGCTGACGAATTTAAATTGGGAGCCGATAATCTAGAATCTGTATTAACAGAAATTATTTTACCGCCAACATTTGATCTTTACTGTAATATAAATAGAAACTTTAATTTTGGTTATAAAGAAAAATGACAGATTACAAAAAAATTAAATCATCAATGAATGAATTTGATGTTTTTTACATAAGTTATGACGAACCAAATGCTGAAGAAAATTGGGCCGACCTTCAGAACAAAATTCCCTGGTCTAAACGTGTTCATGGAGTAAAAGGATTTGATGCCGCCCATAAAATGTGTGCGACACATAGTAAAAGTAAAAACTTCATAACAATCGATGGCGATAATAAAATAGATGAAACATTTTTTGATAACGAAATAGAATATAATCCAAATTGGGTTTATAGTTGGGCGTCAAAAAATCATATTAATCATCTTATATATGGAAATGGAGGATTAAAGCTCTGGCCTAGAAAAGTTGTGCTTAAAATGAAAACGCACGAAGCTTCCGATGACGAAGAAATGATCGATTTTTGTTGGGATCTACCATACTATCAAATGAATGATTGTTATTCGATTTCTTATAATAATGCTTCTCCTTATCAAGCATTTAGAGTAGGATTTCGTGAAGGAGTAAAACTGAGTTTATATGAAGGAAAAAGAATTTCTAATCTACAACAGATTTGGCACGGAAATTTAAAACGATTGATGATTTGGATGACAGTTGGAGCGGATATAAAAAATGGTATTTACACAATCTTTGGAGCGAGACTTGGTTGTTACTTAACTAATTTAACAGATTTTGATATAAGAAAAATTGCCGATTATGATTGGTTTAACGAAACATGGGAAAAAGAATGGGTGCATTTAATTGAAGATCAGGAAAAATTTATTGATGAATATAAAAGATTATGTAAAGAAATTCAAATGAATTTAGAATTACCCATAGCAAACTTAGGAAAAAATCAAAGTAGATTTTTCAAAGCCACTTTAGAAAATCCAGCGCGCCTGGGCCTGACTGTTCCAGAGAAAGTTGGAGAAGAACGTCTTATTAAAAATAGATTTAAAGATTATGAAAAAGAATCGTGGGATTTTCTTCGGTAAAGAAAAATTCTAATCAAATTAATATCGAAAACATGTAAGAATCCTATACGTTAATATGTTTTATGATAGTAGTCAGATTTATATGAGGATTTAAATATTTTTAGAATGACAGGAGGTGAGTTCTTAGTAAATAATATACTTATAAAATCCAATTTTAATCTGGCTACTAATATTAATTACTGTAGATTTAGATAGGGAGATATTATGACAACATATAATGAAAGATTAAAAACTATAAAACAATCATTAGATGATATATCACCTAGTTTCTGTGCAGCAAAATGGACGCAAGTTACTATCCATCTACAAATGGGTCAAACACATAGCTGTCATCATCCTGGTACTCATTTAATTCCATTATCTGAATTAAAAAACAATCCTTCCGCACTACACAATACAAACTTCAAAAAATCACTGCGAAAAATGATGCTCGAAGGAAAGCGGCCGCCTGAATGTCAATATTGTTGGAACATTGAGGATCTACCTGGTGATAATATAAGTGATCGTCATTATAAGTCTGCAACAAGTTGGTCCTATCCTTTTATAGACAATATAATTAGTGCTCCGTGGGATGCAGACATCAATCCCAAATATGTTGAAATTAGTTTTAACAACACCTGTAATTTCAAATGCTCTTATTGTGCTCCAACTATTTCAAGTAAATGGATGGAAGAAATTAAACAATATGGAGGTTATCCTACTAGTAATAACCATAATAGTCTAGCTAATTTTAAAAAACAAAATAAAACATTAATATTAGCTCGAGAATACAATCCTTATACAGAAGCATTTTGGAAGTGGTGGCCTGATTTATATCCCGACTTAAAAGAATTTAGGATCACTGGAGGCGAACCTTTATTGACAAAAGAATTATTTAGGGTATTGGATTACATTATTGAGAATCCAAATCCTGACTTAAATTTTAGTGTTAACACCAATTTAGGAGTGCCCAAAGATTCGTTGAATCATTTTATAGAAAAAATGCAAATCATAACTTCAAAAAAATTAGTACAATCAGCTATTGTATATACCAGTGCCGAAGCATGGGGGGAAAGAGCGAGCTATATTCGGTATGGTATGATATTTGATGAATTTTGGACCAATGTATATAGGATATTAGATGAGCTACCTAATGTAAACCTTTCATTTATGAGTACATTTAACGCTTTAAGCGTAACAAGTTATAAAGAATTTCTTGCAGGAGTATTAGAATTAAAGAAAGCTTATTACGATAATGGAAACCCAAGAGTATATTTGGATATACCATATCTAAGAAATCCAACTCATCAAACAGTTAAGATATTAACAAAAGATTATTTTCCATATATAGACGACTCGATAAAATTTATAGAAGATAATTTACAAAAAGATGAACCATTCGAACATGGATTTTTATTTCATGAATTAGAAAAAATGAAACGAATACGTAATTATATGCTCGATGAAGAAAGTGAAGCACAAAAGGCATGGAACCGTGCAGATTTTTATCGATTTTTTGCAGAACATGATCGTAGACGAAATACTAATTTTTTAGAGATTTTTCCAGAAATGAAAGAATTTTGGGAATTATGTAAAAAAGAGGCCGAGAAATGATTTTATATGCAAACGGTTGTAGTATGACATTTGGAACAGAACTTGGCGGAGAAACTATTATTAACGGTATAGGCGCCGAAGAACATAACCCCGATTTTCGTAAAAAAAATGTCTGGTCATCAATTTTAGGTGAATTGCTAAAAGTTGAAAAAACTTTTAATGATGCAGTAGGCGGCGCAGGAAATGATAGAATGTTTAGAACAACAATGGAATGGACATCAAATTATCTTCAAAATAATAATGGTAAAGACTTATTTGTAATTATCGGATGGAGCGCCCCAGAGCGTACAGAATATAGAATTAATGGTGAGTGGAGGAATATTCTTTCACAATTTTCTCCAACTAATGTACCTCAAAATGTAATAGATTTACAAAAATTTCATGTTAATGAAATAATGAATGATCGAAGAGATTATACTGCATCGATTAATTATATGCTTGCTCTTCAATCCTGGCTCCAAACAAATTCCATTCCATTTCTTTTCTTTAACGCATTACATATTTATTGGCCCAAAATTAACGAAATACAACTTCTCCGAAATTATATTGATCGCAGCAGATATTACAAATTTAATGATAGAGACTTTTGTATGTTTACTTTTTGTGATAAATATCCCCGCGGTCCAAGGAAACATCCTTTAGAAGATGGACATCGACAATGGGCTAATACATTGCATCGATATATTATCGATAATAAATTAAATGAGGTAGATTAATATGTGGTATGAAAAAAATATTACAAAAAATTAAAAAATGGTATAAACTAAGACAATTGAGAAAAAGAGATCCGTTTATATATTGAAGGGTTAAACAATGTTCGACATTATTTTTATTTCATACGATGAACCAAATGCAGACGAAAATTGGAAGCTATTGAAAGAGATTGCCCCACATGCTAAGCGTATTCATGGAGTAAAAGGAATCGCGCAGGCACATATTGAAGCAGCAAAAGAAGTATCTACATCACATTTCTTTACTGTAGATGGCGACAATGCTGTATGTGATGATTTTAATTGGGAGAAAATTATAGATTTTCAAAAAAATGATAAAAGAGTTCATGTTTGGCAATGTATTAATGCTGTTAATAATCTTACCTATGGATATGGCGGAATAAAACTTTGGTCAACAGATCATATCAAAAATATCCAAGAATATGCTACTGATTTTACGACTAGTGTAGCAACACACGGTTTCAAGCTTCATCCAGATGTTGCTAGTGTAACTCACTTTAATACAACACCTTTTAATGCCTGGAAGAGCGGTTTTCGGGAAGCTGCCAAGCTAGCAAGTGGAAACATGACGGACGAGCGTAGTTGTAATCGTCTTTCCGTGTGGATGAATATAGGTATGGATGTTGAATTTGGCCATGACTGCGTGTATGGTGCAAGATGCGGTGCATTATTTGGAAAAGAACATGGTGATGATTTACAAATGATGGCAAAAATTAATGACTTTGAATGGATCAAAGAACAGTATGATGACTCTAATGTCAATTATAAATATAGAACCGAACAAAATTTTTCATCAGAACAATCATCATTGATTAAAAAATGGATAAATAATATTTAATTATGTATGAATACACAGAAAATAATCATTACAAATTTGGTTTTGTTGAAACTGATTTTTTTGTTAATCGTACTTCAGCAGATCATACTTGGATTGTTGATTATGAAAGAAGTTGTTCATATAAGCCAGGAACTTGGAAAGACGAATGTTTAGTCACAGCTGAAAAAATATACAATTCAACTGATTTACCCATCAATATTTTATTCTCTGGCGGCATTGATAGTGAAGTAGTAGTTCGAAATTTTTTAAAATTGGGCGTATCTTTCAAAGTTAGTATTTGTAGATTTAAAAATAATTTAAATTTACATGATATAGCATATGCTATTGTTTTTTGTGATCAACATAACATTAAATATGATATTATTGAACTTGATATATTAAAATTTTTGGAGAATGATTTACATAGTTATGCAGAAAAAAGTCAATGTCTTTATCCTCATTATTGTTCAGTTATGTGGTTAGCAGATCAAGTTGATGGATTACCAGTGTTGGGAGAAGGTCAAAGTTATGTAGCGAAAAGATTACCAGATAATTATATCTCTGGTGTTTCACCATATGAATCCAGTTTATGGGATTTATGTGGGAAAGAAACGACAGCAACAATGTATCGACATTTTATTAATCAAGATAGACCTGCTGTTCCAACTTTTTATCAATATACACCAGAAATAGTCTATAGTTACTTGACTGATGAAATTATTCAACAAATAATTAATAATAAAAGACATGGAAAAATATCAGCATCAACAAGTAAATTTGAGGTGTTTAATAGTCATTATACAGATTTATTATATCGAAAAAAATATCATGGATACGAGTTTATTGAAGAAGAGACTAAAATTTATGAAACAGAATTAAAATCAAAATATGACAGTGTTTATAAATTTGAAGTAAATAAATTTACGGAAGATATGAAATATCATGGAATTTAATTGTTCTGTAGAATATGACAAATTGGCTGAAATGTATGATAGCTATTACTGCCCGACATGGCCTTTTGATGATAACATTCAAGGATTGATAGATTACTTGAAAACATGGTCTGGCGGCGATAATATATTGGAAATTGGAATAGGAACTGGAAATGTTTCTGGAAAACTTTATCTCGAAGGATATCATAATATTACTGGCATAGATGCAAGTGAAAAAATGACTGGTAAGTTAAAATACAAATGTCCAAAAGCACATTTAATTATTGAAAATTTAAATGATACACAATTTTGGAGTTACGATTGGATACTTATGGTTGGCGGCATTTTAGAACGTGTTGAAGACAAGATAAAATACTTCCAACGAATGTATGAACAAGCAAATTATGAAACCCTTGTATTTGTTGATATAAATACTGATGTAAAATACGAAGAACATGTAGATCCCACTAAGGATCTTTCTTATGAATTTTTCAATGAAAAAAGGAATATGCATGTGCAATGTAATTATAGACAACTTACATCATCACATCATAAAGGAACATTCACATACACTAAAGAAGATAAGAAAATTTACTATAATTATTCTTTATGGGAAATAACACAAGATGATATGACCAATCTAATGGAAAAAATTGGTTTTACATTTGTAGGAATTGGTAAGACAGAAAATACTGGATATTATCAAGACATTTTGGTTTTTGAAAAATGATACATCATACATTGGATAATCACCTACATTGTACGTATAATGGTGAACATAGACATCGAATATCTGAACATGATGTTTTTGATTGGATCGCGGGAAAAATAACTCGAAGACCTAACACATTTAAAGAGGAGTGTATTCATTCAGCAAGATTGATTAGGGAGGTTATGTCTGACCCCATTACCTTATTGTACAGTGGTGGATATGATAGTGAAATAATGATGGAAAGTTTTAGATTGGCCAAAATTCCATTTAAGACTGTTTTCTGTAAATATGAGAATAATCTTAATGAGCATGATTTGAAATATGCTGAAGATTATTGTAATGCTTATGGAATCAAACTGGAAATACTTCCATTAGATTTACTTAAATTTTGGGAGAGTGATGCATTTGATTATGCAAGACTTATAGGAAGTTGTTCTCCGCATTTTACTGTTTTACCGTGGATGATGGATCAGTTGGATGGATGTATTATTGCATCGACAATGGATATAGAATTTAGACTTGAAGATGATGGAATTTGGAGAGATATAACTTATGAATCTTGTGATGCTAGTTGGATACGATTTGCTGAGATTCGACAAAGAGAAATAGTTCCGGCATTTTCTCAATATACTCCAGAGCAAATTGCAGCATCATTGCCATTATTTGAAGAATATGCAAACGGCAATGAACCTGGTAATAATACTATGTGTTATAAGCCTTACATATATGGTCCGGAATTTAGACTAACACCAAGACCAAAGTTTCACGGATTTGAACTTCTCGAAGAAGAAAGCGAAATATTGAGAGAAGAATATCGCAAGGAATTATTTATATATAGTGGTGTAGTTAAAATACTGTATCAAGACTATGAAAGAATTTTAGGTATAGGAGAAGATTTTGATTGATTTATTATTAACCGTTCTGCCAAGATATACGACTTATTCAGATCCACATGTTGGTGTAAGCATAATTAATGCTTGTGCTAAACAAGCTGGATACAATTCTAAGACAATTGATTTCAATATATTATTCCATAATAAAATTAGTGCCAATGCTGATAAAGATATGTTTCAGAGAATTGATGCATGGATGGAAATGAATCCAGATAATTCAAAAGGTGGAGCAAATGATGATCGAATCTTATCAACAGTTGATCGAAAAGAATTAGATTTAGTTTACGAAGCTTGGTTAGATATTATTAAAAAAACACAACCTAAATATATAGGTTTCAGTGTTTTCACCCAATGGAGCGTCAAACCAGCTCTTGATTTTATCCCATTGATCAAAAAACAATTTCCAAATGTTAAAATTATAATTGGTGGTTCCGGAACTTCTCCAAGAAATGATAAACTATTTGATATGGTTGATTATTATGTTGAGGGAGAAGGTGAGAACGCAATCGTTGAAATTTTAAATGATGATGGTGATATTTGTCCAGGTATCAATGGTAATCCTCCAAAACAAATGGATGACATGAATCAAATTCCGTATCCAGACTATAGCGATTTTAATATGGATGATTATATCTGCAAGGGGAAAATGCTACGAATAACAGGTTCGCGTGGTTGTATTCGAAGATGCAATTTTTGTGATCATTACAAAACATGGCCATTATTTAGATGGAGACGCGGAGACATTATTGCTGATGAAATTTTCCATCAATGGTCTACTCTACCTGCTAAACCCGACATGTTTATTTTTACTGATAGTCTTTTAAATGGCAATATGCAAATGATGCGTGGTTTATGTAAAAGACTTATTGAATTGAGAGAACAAAATCCAGAATTTAGACCAAAATTTCAAAGTTATTTTATTGCTGCATCTCCTAGATTTATGAATTCCGATGATTGGGATTTGCTTGAAAAAGCTGGTTGCCATTGTATGTATATTGGTGTCGAAAGTGGATCGGAAGAGCTTCGTTATAAAATGAATAAAAAAGTCACAGATGCATGGCTTTATACATTTGTTGAAGAAGCACATAAACGTAACATAAATATGAGTTGGTGCATCATTATTGCGTTTCCAGAAGAAACAGATGAAGATTTCTTAAAGACCATTGAATTTTGTAAAAAATATAAATGGATGCTCAAAAAAGAAGATTTTAAAATTGGCATTCTCTCAAGCGAATTTACATTACATGAAAATCTTGATTGGGTTATCGATAATAGTAGTGAAGTTCACTACGATGAATACAAACATTGGTTTTTCTCTGAGAATAAGTTGTTAATAAGAGAAAAACGATTGGCAAGATTATTCTTTTTCCAGAAAAAAATTCTTGAATGGGGATATACATTTAGAATAACTGCGTTAATGTCTTACATAAGTGATTTTTCGAATTTAGAACAACTGTATATGGATCGTTATGGTATTGAAATGTTTGGCGATTATGATCTATATTTAAAATACAAAAATGAAATAGAAGAGCAATATGAAGCCTCATTTTAATGCAAAAATGTACATTAAGAAAATTGAATTCTCAATAATAAAAGAATATTGGATTGAAGTTAAGCATTTTCATGTACCTAATAAAATTATCACTGAAAAAGTGACACAGTTAGGTCCATATAAAAGTAAATATCATATGGAAAATCAAAAAACTCAAGCATATGGTCTTTTTGAAGATGATTATATGATAGGTGGAACGCAAATTATTCAATGGAACGACGGTGTAATACGTTGGCGAGCAAATAATATAAGAACATCACATAGAGGCAAAGGACTATTTTATAACTTGCAATCTACTATTATTGCAAATGATTGGTCGGATAAAACAACTCTATTGGGTTGGTTCCGTTCGGCAGCAATGTGGTGGCCACCTCTCTACAATTTTGAGCCATATGATGGAATTAAACATGATCATGATGGTGATATTTATATGATGGTTATGAAACCAATAAAAGAATTATGCGAAGATTATTACAAAAGAGAAAATAAAATATCATGGATAGAGTTATGAGTAAAAGTTTTTCATTTAACACAGTTGAAGATTTTGATTTACATATCAGAAATAGTATTCCTGATTATGAAAATTTGATTAATATGATATTGAAAATTAGTGATTTTTTTATCATCTCACAGACCAATGTCTATGATCTTGGAGCAAGTACTGGTTCTTTTTTACACAAATTAAAAGACAAAGTTGAATTGCGAGATGTTAATTTTATTGGTATTGAAAATGAACAAAATTTCTACGAACACCACACTGATTGGGAGATCAAATGGGTTCATGAGGATATAACAAAATATCAAGGATGGTCTGAGGCAAGTTTTATGACAAGTATTTTTACAATACAATTTATTGAACCTAATAAAAGATTGCCGTTATTACAGAAAATTTTCAATTGTATGACCCCTGGCTCTGGTTTTATTTTTGCTGAAAAGATTTATTCTGAATCAGCAAAAATCCAAGACGTAAATACCTTCCTACATTATGATTGGAAGCGACAATATTTCTCATCTGATGAAATTTTAAAAAAAGAACGAGACTTAAGAACTTTAATGAAGCTACGAACTAAAAAGGAAATTGAAAGCGAAATGTTAGATGTTGGATGGAAATCCTGCGAAACATTTTGGCAACAACATAATTTTGTAGGTTGGATGGCAACTAAATAAGTTTTTTTGAGAAAAAATCTGATGTTGCTAAATTTTTATATCCTGAATGTTCATAAAAAGCATGAGCAGAGGATGTCCAAACGGTAATAACATTGAAACCATTTGCAATTGCCCATTCTTCCCCAGCTTCTAAAAGATTATTTCCTATGCCTCTTCGAGAATATAATTCATCTGTTGCAATTGCTTGTATTACAGCTTCTTTTGGTTTTTTGAAAGCTAATTTTCCAAAAATATGAAGTAGACCAACTACCTTTCCTTCAATTTCACTAACAAAAATATGATGTTCTGGTGAATTTGTTATTGATTTGAATCGTTCTTCTAAAATATTATGTTCAAGATTATAACCTAAACGACGCATTAAAGGATCAATTGAAGATATATCATCAATCGTCATATCACGAATTTTCATTTTTATCCTCTTGCTTGTTTCTCAAAAATTGACATTGGTAATTCTCTCGGATCATAATATATTCCATAATTACTATATTTCTCAATGCTTTTAGCAAGTAATTCTCTATGTGGTTCAGGATCAATCCAACCACTTATAATACATAAAAGTTTCAATGGATTACATGAATATCCTCCATGCCAATAATTGGAAGCATCGAATAAAAATGTATCGGTTTCATCTGGAATTATGCAGCGCACCGCTTTTTCTTCATCATTAGTTTCACTTACATAGGAACTAGTTCTATTACCAGCTAATAGCATTTTATAATGACATGGTTCTAATTTAAGATCACGAACTTCTTGTGTAAATTCTTTAACACCTTTAACAGCAAATGACCATGGGTCAAGATCCTGATGCAAACCAACTGATTGAATATTACATAACATGCTGGTATGAGTAATATTTCTTAATGGCAAATCTTCAATTAATTTAACCAATTCTGGCAATTCTTCTAATACAGCATCGTGCCACCACCATTCATGATCATTATATTTTGAAGCTTCAGGACCTCCTGCAATACAATTTCTTTCTTCTTCAGTTAGATTCGCATCTCTCATTAAATAAAAATCCCAAATTTTAGTTGAACCAGAACTATGATTTTTTTCAAACATATCCCAGTATTCTTTTTCAGCATTATGCTTATTAAAAAATTCCCAATAATATTCTTCTGAGTATGGTAATTTTGGCAAATCAATTGGTAAAAATGCATATGACATATATTTTCCTTAAAACTTATAATCCGAATATTTTTCAACCTTGTTTTATCTTATCTAAAGGAATATCTATTATATATTTAGAATATCTTGCGATACTTTTTTCTAATAACTCCATATGTTCTTTTGGTTTAACAAATCCGCTAATAAAACAAACTATTTTAGATTCTGCCAAGTAAGCTCCGTGAAAAAAATTAGTAGCATCATGTAAAAATGTATCAGTTTCTTCTGGTAATGTAATAAGAATATTATCGTTCGGATTTTCTTTATTACCATCATAATATGATTCATATGTATGCGATAAAAAATATTGTTGTTTACCCGCTAATAATATTCTATATGCAACTGGTTCATACTCTTTAGATTCTTTTTTAAATTTCTCTATTCCATTAATATTCCAGGAATATTGATATGCATGATCTTTATGTGGACGTATTAGCATAACATTAGATAACATAGAAACATGGGTTAAATTTAAAGGTAAAGCATCAATAAACTTTGCTAATTCTGGTAATTCTTGTTTTATTGCTTCATTCCACCACCATATTTTTCCTTCATTATATTTACATGCAGCATAAGGACTTGTTGGGGAAGATAATTCTTCATCAGTAAAGGTTGTATCTCTTGTAATATAATGTTCCCATATTGAATTTTCAGCAACTGATCCAAGTTTGTGCTTATTAAAAAAGCTCCAATATTTTTCCTCTGAATAAGGAACCTTTGGTAAATCAACTGGTACATAAGCAATAGCCATTATTTTACTCCTATTATCATATAACGAGTGAAACTTTTATCTGGATAATCAAAATCCATTTCACCTTCAAATGCTATTTTAGTTAAAGGATATTTCTTTTTCATTTCATCTAAAGAATGTACTAAGATAGCATCATCGTGCTCTAGATTATTGCTCTGTAAGGCAACAAATGTATTGTCTGGTATCAAATTCCACCAGTTGTTACTTGTCATATGTTCACAAGACGTATTTATTACGACATCTGGCATTCTGCTTGAATATTGATCTCCACTATAATCCAGCGTATTTACATCTCGTGTGTATGCTCTAAATTTCCAACTATCTATTTCATAGTTGTTGTTGACAATATTTGCGTTTATTGTAGCTTCTTCGTCTATATCAAAAGATCTTATATGTTTTATTGGCATTCGTTCTCTGGTAAGTAGTAAAAATGATAATTGACCATACCACCCCCCTAATACCCAGAGAACTGGATTATGATTAAAATATAGTCTTTCTAGATTTTTACAGAGCCATAACTTAGATGTGATCTGTCCGTGCGCCCATGCGTCTCTGTTTACTTTGATGAGTTTATTCATCCAATCCCAGCTTTTCTTTAAATTCTCTCAACTCTCTCATACTTAAACCAAAATGTTTCGCTACACCTTTTTCCGTTCCTTCTCCAAATGCACTCTTCGCTAAATCCCAGGATCCTTCTACCATATAACGAAGCAGATCCATTTCCATTCTACTCATTCTTTCAGCGTTCAATATAAAGTCTTCAAAGGCTTCAGTAGCCAATGGAACGACTGGCTTAATAAGATCATACATAGCATCAGCAAAGACACGAATTTCATATTGTGCATGAGAATCCATTCTTAATGCTAAGAAATGAAATAGATTATGAAGATCTATTTTCCAGTACCATTCAGTATAATTGTTTACGCTTAACACGCCACGAGCCATTTCCCGAGAAATTCCTTCAAAGTTATCAGAGAAAATCTTACCAGATCCTTCCCCAAGTAAATCTTGATAACGATTATAACATTCAATATTGGATTTAATAATTTCATCTTGAACAGCTTGTTTGTCTGCCATACTCATCTCACCACCGCGTCCCTGCATATTAGTTGTAGATTGGGGTAGAATATGTTCAAGTTTTGGAACATAAAATTCATCAACCATAACAGAATATCTGCCAGAATATTCATTTACATTAGCAGTGCGATGTCTAATCCACTGTCGCGCAACAAAAATAGGCATCTTACACAAAAACCGAAATTCGACCATCTCAATTGGTGTCGTATGAAGATGACGTATAAGATAACGTATCAATCCTCTGTCTTCACTCACCTTCTTTGTTCCATCGCCATAACTTACTCGCGCTGATTGAACTACGGTTTTGTCATTGCCCATGATATCCGTCAATACAACAAACCCAAGATTAAGACATTGTCTTGCATTAGGATCTTCTTTAATATCATTCCACTGTGTCATGTTTCATTCCATATCTTTCTTCTAAAAATTTATCACATTCGTTTTCTTCAAGCAGTTTTAGAATTAGTTGATATTCATCCCATGCTTTTTGTAAACATACATTTTCTTTTCTTAGTTCTTCTTCTTTTTCTTGCTGTTGTTTTGCCTCTTCTAACTCTTGATAAGGATCAGTATAGATAACAGTGCCACTACTACCTATGAATATATTATCCGTGAATATCCAATCAGATACACTGTTATCTATAGTATAGTCGATACTTGAACTTGAGTCTGCTATTGTAAAGGTACTCGAATCTACTGTTGTAACGTTAGTAAAAGTAGTTATATAAGAACTATCTTGTTTTTCTTCATTTTTCATTTTTCTGTTCCATTAAGTTAGAGATCTAGGGTTATCGCGAATGCGATTTCGTATTGTTTATGATAACCCTTGATTTATCCTTGGGCGGACTTATTTCTTCTTGTTACTGCACCCTTAAGAGCACTTTCTGTCTTATAAGATTTGCCAGTTACGGGATCAACAAATGCTGTCTCGCCTCCACTGTTGGCAACAGCTACGCTTGGATCATATTGTGATGCTTGACGACGCTTTGCGACAGCCTCTGATTCAAGCATTTGTGCTTCGGCAATAAGATTAGCAGCAATCATTTTGCCTTGTTCTACACGATCCGCACCTAAATTCTCTAGGTGTTGATTATGCATAGGATCTGGCGTATTTACATTAACATCTGCCATTGTTTTTGTTATTGCTTCATTAAGTTTAGCTTGTTCTTGTGCGGCAATTTCTGCATATTTTTCATTAACAGGATCTCTAAAATGTACAAGAACATCTGCAAGAGGAACGGTTCTATTAGGAAAAGGAGTAAGTGTTACTGCGTCTACAGAAACTACTTGGATAAACCTTTTTTCATAAAGTGTTCTTAGAACATTTGTTCCATCAAAAAACATTTCTCTGTGTAGAATGTCGCCAAGCCATCTTGTTTGTTGAGCCTGTGGCTTATTAACTATATTAACTAAATTTTGTGAATATAGATCAGGTAATGCATCTGTATCAACAATATGAACCATACCAGGTTCTTCTGGAAGTTGTAAAACAACCACAATACGTTTGTCGTTATATGTTCCCACATGCTTCGTCATCTTAGATGTATTTTGTGAGTGGATCATCTCAATTTTTCCTTTTTATTTTTCTTTATGCTGCGTCAGCTTTGTCAGACGAAGCTTTGTCGGTAGATTCTTCTGTTACCTCAGTAGTATCGGTTTCTTCAACTTCGGCAGTGGTTTCTTCAGCTGGCGGATTTAGAGCTTTTACAATGCCAGCAAGTTTATTTCGTAAACTGCCTACTGTTGCTAACTCTTCTCCACGCCAGGCTCCCCGTTGTGAACCTGCATCAATAACTTGTACCATTAAAGCAAGATCACCAGCAGTTACACCTGAACCTTCTTGGGTTTCTTCTGTTTTTAGTGTCTTATCGGCCATTTCCATTATCCTTTATAATAAAACTGTATGTAACTATTTATTAACTACGTATTTAACTCAGCGCCAATCAATAGAAAACAGCATTAATACCTAAATATTAACGCCGTTTTCTAATAAAGTCAATATGTTTTATTGAAAGATTACAAGTAATCCTTAAAGGAGAAGATCATTAAGCTTAAACTCCTCCCCTTCTACATTTACGTGTCTTAGATTTTTATTCACAGTAACTTCTCCTTGCCAATTAAGGTAATTTATCCATGGCTCGTGAGGAATAGTTAATGGTAATTTTCGACAATTTTTAGCCAAATCCCAGTAACTTGGAATATATGGTTTTCTAATTGCCTTTCTATGTTCGTGTCCTTTTTCTTGATTACACTCTTCGCAAGCGGTAAGAATGTTATCAAAAACAGTTTGACCGCCGTCGCGACGTGGAACAACGTGATCAAATGTGAGTTCATCAAATGTAAATCGCTTAGCACAATACTGACAGATATAATCATCACGCAGAAAAATATTGTGGCGCGAGAATTCGACATCACCATCATGATCTCGATATTCTCTTAGCAGAACTACCGAAGGCATACGCATTTGTACGGATGGACTACGCACAACCCAACGACTATACTCTTCCAAGACTGAGGCTTTATCAAGATATACGAGTTTAATAGCATCCTGCCAAGGAATAGCTGACAACGGCACAATACTCATTGGCGTTGCGTCTGCATTAAGGACCAGTGTGGCTTTCATATTAAATTCTCCCAACAAAAGTACTTAAAATGCCTTTCAGCCCACGTTCGGCTTCAGCCTTTCCAGAACCGGTATCAACAAAGTATGCAGTACCGCCAAGCTTGCCTTTTTTAGAAATAATCTTTTCAAAATCCAAGATAGCATGTCCCACAAATACATTGTGATCTTCTGGGATATCATCCACCCAATTGTACAAACGATTTGGAAAACCATCTTCGCCAAAGCCGTCTACCTCACCAAAAACTGCACGGTTTTCGTCAAACCCAGATAGACGATTTTGGCTTGCTTTCCACATAGTAGGCGTAGAAGATGCATGTACGAAAAGATTGTTGTCGAGAATGATATGATGCCGAGCATAGTTCATTAGCGCAGCAAATCGGGTCTCGAAAAGCTCTCTTTTTGTATCGCCCAGACGCTCGAGTTGTTCTAGTGTCTTAAGAGCACCACCTTTCATTTTGACCTTAATCTTATCAGCCACAGATTTCTTTCCCGAAATAACATCCGGATCATTTAAAGCCTTGCGCCTCTGTTCCAGATACTTCTCAAGTTTTCTTTCGTGATTGCCAATAATAAAAGCGGCCTGACCGTTAGTTACCAGCTTATACATAAGATCAACACAGCCTGCAGAATCGGGTCCGTAGTCAACAATATCGCCAAGTTGAATAATAAAACGGTTGTTATTCAACGCATTGTCGACCTCAGTTTGGAAATCACGGGTCATGCCATGAACATCGCCGATAGCAGCAAATTCCGTATAGCCTCGAGCCAATAGATCTCCTTTGAGATCGTCAAAATTTAATCGTTGAACAATTTCGACATCTTCAGCACCCTCTTCGTAAGAAGTTCTAGTGTCGATAACTGTAGCCATATTATCACCACTACAAATGTCTTTTTCTTGTCCTTGAAAAGTAGCAGCATGTCTTTCAATAAGCCCACAAGCCTTTTTCCTCCAGCCAGCAGTCGCGAGCTTCTCTTCCATCGGTCTGTCAATAATGATATAGAAAACCGGAACATGCAAACTTGTTCCAATACTTGCAGTTGCGATACGATCCTTTTTACGGAGATGGGTTGCATCAGCAATAACTCGTTCGCCAAGCTTTAGTTTCATCTCAATACGATGATGAAGCTCTTTAAAAACAAGGTCATTAACATGCCGGTTACGAAAGTCACCAGTAAGTTCTTCACGAATCGCATCACTAGAAACGACCTCGTATGGCTTAAAATGACTTTCGACAAACGTAGATTTGCCGGCTCCAGAAGGACCGACCATCACGATCAGCGAATGTAATGGTATCTGATACATAATTTAAACCTCTGTTATTAACTTTTTATTTTAACATACTTCTTAGTTTTGTCAATCACCAACTCATAGTGACAACATATATTCCTCCAGGAATGTGACCATCAGCGCAAAGATCACACAACACAAGATGTAACTGATATTCTTCCATAAAACCTGTGCGTTTGATATCGGCTAACTGATCCTTGTCCCAGTCAAATTCTGACTTCTCGGGCTTCACATTAACGCTATGGTCCGTATCATTACCACAACCCATTTCCATTGGTTTGTCGAGACCATAACAATCGGCGATGAACTCGTCAAGACCCACTACATCTTCTTCTCGCATCCACGCATAGGTAAGAAAATCAACGTGATGCGTCTGTTCGGTCTTTACTTTTAGATTTAACGACATAATTTAAACCTCCATTGCTAATTTTCTTATTTTAACACATTTCTTGACTTTGTCGACCGTTATTTCAGATAATCAGGTAGTCCATGTTCTTCGATATGCTTAATAAGTGCTTCATTTATTTCGGCTTGTCTTGCAATCATTCGTGCGCGGCCCGCTAACTTCTGCAACCTTAGATTAGCATTATTAAGCTTTTCTAAATTTCTTTTAAGCTCAGCAGTTTTTGTCTCTAACATATCATTTTCATGAAATAATCGAGCCCTGGATAAACGAAGATTTTTTAACGACATATTAACTCTCCTTTTCAACTAGCTCAAATTCACTGGCATTAAAGTATTCTATCACGCCATTTCTGAAAACTCTGATTCTGTGTGGATTATCTACTAATGAACTTGCATGTTCTAAAACAATATCTCTATCAATCAAACTTCGAGCACTCTGCTTAAAAAGATTCTGCATGATTTCCATCTCGCGTTCATCTTCTTCACATGCATGATAAACAACCATGCTTTTATGTAGATACTTAACCTCACGCAAACGATCTTGATTTTTGGCAAACGCTTGGGTTATTCCACTAGGAGTCCACCATTTTTCCGGTAGTTTCTGTGGAACAGTACTAAAGATTTTTCCTCTTAGTGTCTCTTCCCATTTCTTCTGTTTTATTTCTCCCTTTTGTAATTGCTTCCAAAGATCTCCAACAAAACTTGCTTTCTCCGTCGTGGGTGAATCGTGATGGAATCTATACAGATTCAAACTGGCTATTTCACGTTGGCGTTCAATATTCATCTCAATTTTCCTTTTAATCAGTCAATGCCCACCAGATGAAGGCGACAATAAACCATACTGGATGACCAAAGATGCCAAACACGATAAACCAAAACAATGGACTAATGCAAAAGATCATTAACAGTAACATCAAAACGGCCAGTGCTCCAATTGTTTCCATCAGTAATCCTCCTAAGGGGCCTCATTCTTCTCTATCAATAAAACCACTATACCAATATGGCTATACACAACATCGCGCGAATCTTTATCATCCCAAATACTGCTCCTGTTGTTTGATATTCATTATACCATCCTAATTTTTTGTAAAAACTCATGAAGTGTTAGTAACAACACTCCAGCACCTGCAATAAGTATAATTGTTAAAACAATAAATCGATATTGGTCAGGATCATTATCAAGATCGACTACATTACCAAATTCATCATGAATTGGTTCTGCTGTTGCCACATAAACACCGTATTCAAAATACAATACGAGCAGTATTAAAATTATATAAACCATCAATAAGCTCCCCATAAAATATTATCGGCCAAGCAACGAACTTCTTCAAGCTTGGGCCCACTGCCAAGATGGCTACGAATATGATCATACACGACATCACGCGGATCATTATCATCCCAAATCTTGAACAGCAAGCCACGTTCCACTTTTGGTTCGTGACTGTTTACGACTTCGATAGCAAAACGCTTTTTTGAATCGTTAAGATTGTCTTTGGCTGCGATCACAATCCATTTAAGACGATCAACAGTTACGTCGATCGCAGCATGTAGATCCTCAGCAAACGCATCAATACGATCCTTGTCTTCTTGTTCCATAAATGCTTTAGCATCATCATGTCTTGCGCTAAGGATGAGCGCCCAAACATCTTTTTCAAACTGAAGAAGCTCTTTGGTTTTGTGTAGCTGAACATACCAAACATTCTTACTCTTAAACATTTCTCCACTATCAAAGCGGAAGACATAACCTTCTTCGCCTTCCAAGATCTGTGCTTTTTCGACGAAATCATTAATACCATCAAAAGTGCCAGACCAACATTTTACCAATGGAACACGGTATGGAGAAGCTAATGCTTCCATTTGATCATACGTTTTGTATTCGCCGGTCACCATCTTACGAACAGCAGTTAACACAAGCATATCGTTTGGATAGTCAACAACAATACGTTGCTTACGACTACACCATTCAAAGATTGGAGTCATGCCACTCTTCATAAGATCATAACAGAAATCCATGTAGAAGATTGCCTGATGACCTTTCTTTTCGGCAAAATCTTGTGCCGGAGCAACTACATCAGTAATGCCCATTTTGGTGCAGAGAACCACAGCACCATCCACTAAAATAGGATGGACCATGCTGCCATCAAGCTTATCAAGAATGATAAACTTTTTGTCCCAGTCAATAACTTCCGGAAACGTTTCGCTGCGCTCACCCAAGTTGAAGAACTTGGAATAAGGACGGGCAATAATATTACCGCTTTTGTCGAATTTAATACCACGACATTCGCGACGAATTTTATACTTTTCGTTAAGTTCCGGATCTTTGGTATTTGGGGGCGGAAAACTGTCGATTAAGTTAACCATATAGTTAACCACAGATCCCCAATCGCGATCAGCCACGAAAAATTCGTCGCGCCCTTCGATAGCGTCGCGCACCTGATCAAGACAGGTAATATGTGGAAACTTATACATTTTTAACCATTCCTTTCACGTTAAGTTTAACACAAAAGGAGGAAAAGTCAAGGTTATTTTTATCAAGTTTTTGAGGACCAGTCGATAACATGTTTAATGGGATCAATAATTACCTTCGGAGAAGTATCGATACTAACAGTGCTAGTAGTAATCCATCGGTCACGTTTGTAATCATCGATTATCCATTTTGGACGATTATGATAATCATCCCAATAATCATAAGGTTTTGCTTTTTTCCATATGTCTTGTTCTTTTCGTTCAATGTCACGTTCCATTTCTTTTATTAGTCGTTCCATTTCTGATCGAGTGTTTTTTGCTTCATCTATAAGCTTCTGTCTGTGTTCTTCCACTTCTTCGGCAATCTCTTCACTATGCACAAGTTTTACTGCCAGTAAAGCCTGTTCTAAAGCATCTTTAACATTTTCATCATCACTTTCAAAAAGCATCTCGATTAGGCATTCTCTTTCAAAATCTAAAACTTTTTTGTTTATGTGTCTCTTAGTTCTTTTATCCATGTCTTTTCCTTTTAATCTGTTCTGGGCCATCCAAAAGATTCTTGTTGATGTGTAACTTTATCAGCAAATAACATCCAACTGGTTTCATGTAAGTTCATATAATCAAGCCAGACTTCATGTTTATCAAGGTGTTGTAATCGCCGAGAAAGAGAGGCAGTATTGGATTCTTTGCTGAGCCTAACCCAATTATTATTCATGTTCTATTCCTGGCCATCCAAATTCGCAGCTAGCACGACCATCTAATGTAACAAACAACATCCAACTGGTTTCATGTAAATTTAAAATGTCAAGCCAATCTTCATGGTTACAAACTCTTTTACCTTCAAGATCTTTTACCACTTCTCTACTACAGTATATCCAATCGTTATTCATGTTCTATTCCTGGCCATCCAAAATCACCACTCTTACTATTATCCCTGTTCCAAACAAATAACATCCAACTAGTTTCATATAAGTTTAATGTATCAAGCCAGTCTTCATGGTCAGAAATAAATACTTCAGCCTCACCACTTCTGTCACTAAATTTAACCCATTCGTTATTCATAATTTTCCTTTAATCAGATAAAACACTAACTGAGTTTTCATCGTGTATGCGTCGTATTGCTTTAGCAAGCATTGGAGCAATAGAAACTTTTCTGATTTTATCAAGTTTACTAACTCCGTTCTGATCAATACTATCCGTAATAGTTAAGCTTGAAAGAGCATCGGAACTAGATAATCTTTCAAATGCTGGGCCACTTAATACCCCGTGCGATGTATAAGCGTGGACAGATAGCGCACCTTCTTTTAATAAAGCTTCTGCTGCGTTACATAAAGTTCCCGCAGTATCAACAATATCATCAATGATGATACAATGCCTATCTTTTACATCACCGATTATATTCATGACTTTACTTTCATTTGCGCGATCGCGCCGCTTATCGATAATGGCTAACTCTGTTTCTAGTTTTTTAGCAAATGCGCGGGCTCGAACTACACCACCAACATCAGGAGAAACAATCACCAAATCGTCGCCATTAAAACGCGATCGAACATCACGCACAAAATATTTCATAGCATACAAATTATCACATGGAATATCAAAGAATGCCTGAATTTGTCGAGCATGAAGATCCATAGTTAAAATACGATCTGCGCCAGCAGTTGCTAATAAGTTGGCTACTAATTTCGCAGTGATTGGTGTTCTCGGCCCGGGCTGCGAATCTTGTCGTGCGTAGCCAAAATAAGGAATAACGGCTGTTATTCTTTTTGCTGACGATCTCTTAACAGCATCGATCGCAATAAATAGTTCCATAAGATTTTCGTTTGCTGGACAAGAAGTCGACTGAATGATAAAAACATCTTCACCTCTTAAACTCTCTCTAATATCAATACTCGTTTCTTTATCAGAGAATGTTTTAACCTCTGCATTAACAAGAGGAATATCCAGTGCTTCCGAAATATCTTCGGCAAGCTGTCTGTTGCTATTACATGAGATTAATTTCATCATTCCTCTCCTTCTAAATAAATTTCCAGATCCTTCTCAGCTTTCTTTATCCTCTTTTTTAAGTCTCTAACAGCAATTTTTTTATTTAAGATTTCTTGCTTTTCAACCTTGTCACCAAACGTAAGTTTAAATGCTGTTGCATCATGTTTGTTAGTAAAAAAGAAACTTACATTTCCCCATGTTCCTGATTTTCGATAAACGTTCTGTAAATTTTCATCACACCATCTTGTTATTTCATCTGTCTCAGTCATTTCGCCTTTATTAGGTCGGTTAACACATATTGTAATCTTATAAGAAAACCTGTCATACCATAATGTCTTTTCTTTTTTCGGTTCTTTTCCTTTTAGTTTTTTGTATCCCGGTGCTGGCTTATACGCAAACATTATTAGCTCTTTGAATCGAGTATCATTAAGAATAATATCTAAATGCTTTTCTTCTTTTACATAGATGCTATAATATCCATAAATCATATAATTTTCTCGATTAAGCAACTGATTTAAATGATTAATTAAATCATAATACAAAAACGTACCTCTATGCTCAGGCCAACTTAATTCAGCTTTACATTTATATTTTCCGTAGTATGGATATTTTTTTCTATAATATATTCTCATTTTGTTTTACTTTATCCTCTATATGTTCATTCTTTTTTATTATTCCATCCAGTAAATCAATTGTATTATCCATTCCATATAGCATAACAAATACAGGAAGTCTTGGCCCGCTTTTTTGGCCCATTAAAACTTCGTAGATCATTTGAAAGAAATCACGAAGTTTTTCTTTTCCGTACATGTCTTTTCCAGCGTCGTAGATGGCTGTTGTCAGAGCTTCCTCTAAGACTTTTCGTTCGCCGCCGTATTCTGAAAGATCTTTTCCAGATTCAATAGTTGCTTCGTGTAATCTTCTAACGCCGTTAATGTTATTACGCAATGTCAGCAAAGTAACATATTCCCAATGCGTTGGATCGCGATATTCTTTAAACGGAAGAATTTTTTTGTTATAATAGTTGATAGCCTTAGATATTAAAATATCTAAGAATGGATATTTTTCTGGTGTAGCATCATCAGCATAGTTCCTAACAAATTCCCACAGTAATTCTGGATCGCTTGTATTTGTTATACTAACAAGATTAAGAAGCATAGAGAAACTTATAGGACAAGCTTCTTCTCCAATCTCTTTTATATATTGATCCGTAATCTGCGGAATAATGCCAAAATGCATCTTCCGGGACTTGCGTGGATTTTGAAAGAGAAAATAATTCAAAACATCCACAGTGGTATATTCGAGCCATTCTTGTAAGACTGTACTATCGCCTTTGCTTTTAGAAATCTTTTTTCCATCTTCATCCAAGAACAATTCATACATCATATGCAACGGAGGTTCTTTGTTTATAAGTCTCATAATACGATCGCCTACTTGGGCACTTCCTAGTAGATCTTTACCGTGCATTTCGTAGTCAACATTTAACGCATACCAACGCAAAGGCCAATCAACTTTCCATTGAAGTTTGCAGTTGCCATCAAAAAGGCTAATCATTACATCACGACGTTCACTTTTATTAATCGGCCCTTCTAACTCTTCAGCATAATAGTGTAACATCCACGGCTCTTCATCAGTGTTTGGAAGGCTACAAATACGCCAATCATAAAGTTCGTGTATCGTTTTTTTATCAACAATTGGCAGGAACGGACAATAAGTAGCGATGCGTTCTTCACCATAATCGTGCGTGACGATTTCTTTGATCTCTTCTGCTTTTTTGGCAAAATTATTTAACATAGGATTGAAGGTGCCTTTGCGATACATTTCACTGGCAGTATACAAAATATAATCATCTTGAGTAAGACCAAACTGTTTAAGAAGATCTACCAAATCACGGATATTATGTGCGGCAAAACTATCATCTCTACCCCAAGGATCAGGAATATCACAAACTGGCACGCCAAGGTATTGTTCCATTTCTTTTTTGTCGGGAACATTATCTGGAACTTTTCTTAGAGCATCCATATCATCCGCGAACAAAATCCATTGAACTCTACCGTAATCTTCAGGAAATCTATGTCCGAATACAGATGGTGTAGCAACAAGAATCTTAAATGCTTCGATAATCATTTTTGTTCTAAGCATTTCTGCCACAGTTCCAATATGCGGAGAACCGGATGGACCAAATCCACATTGAAAACAAGCATAATTCTTGTTCTTTTTTTGGATAAGCTTTAACACCTTTAGGGCCTCCTTATAAGGCCAGGATTTTTCAGTTAGATAAAACATCTAATCTAATTCCCAATGTAATCCATATTTTGTAATCCAACGCATAATTGTTTGTCTATCAGAAACATATGGAACATACGGCTCGCAATCAGACCAATCAAAATCACCTTGAGTTGGTGCTCCTGGATCAATAATGCCACAGCGTTTAAAGGCATTCATTCTAAGAGTACAGCTTCCACATTTTCCACATGCTGAACCATCATCTAAAGGAAAATAGCAACTTGTAGACAGCTCAAATGGAGTTCCTGTTAAAACAGCAAGTTCTATTAGTTTTGTCTTGGTCAGTGTAAAGAGCGGAGCTCTTACATTTATATTCTTTTTATTTGAACCCACCTTAACCATTTTATCCATCGTTCTTAAAAATGGTTCGGAGTTATCAGGATATGTCATTGTCTCGGATAGGTTAGAACCAAATGTAATATTTTTGATATTACGTTGTTCGGCAACCATACCTGAAATTGTTAGAAATAGCGTATTCCTAAATGGAACATAACTCATCGAACTCTCAGCATCGTCAACTCCACCGCCTTCTGCGTCTTTATCCCATAAACGACTTACACTCGCAAGATTGGTGTGTAGTTGCTCGAGGATCGACTTGAAAGTATCCTCGACATTAAAATTCATAAGAGGAACATTGATATGTTTAGCATATGCTTCTGTAAGATCAAATTCTGTTTTTTCAGCTTGTTGGCCATAGCTCATATGAAGCAAAGTGATATCTTTACCCAAAACATGGAGGAGATGGGCAACAACAATAGAATCTAGACCGCCAGAATATAAAACTAACCAGCTATTTCTATTTTCTGGATTTTTGATATTCTTAAAAATTTCTGTCATCGTAAACCTCCAAGCCAATTAAATATCATTCTTCGTTTCTTACACGTTCACTACGCAAACAAATTGTATCTCCATCCTTAACAGTAGTCTGATTCAATACTACTTCACCCTTATCCGTTAGAATAGTAGCAGAACGATAATGAACTTTCAGAATATCCAATACAATTGCTTCTTCATGACATACCCGATGTGTATTCACGTTTTCATCATAAACCAAATATCCAGGTATGATAATAAACATTATAAGTATACCTAATACTATATAATCACCAATACCCATTTTTATCTTAATCCTCCAAGCCATGAAGCTGAATATAAAGGAAGCTCGAACTGATTGTTATATAGTTTTGATAAATCCGTGTTATATACAACAAAATTCGTATTATTCGAACCAAGCTTAAAATCGCCATTTAAACTGACGCCCCACAAGCCAAGATAATTGTTTATGAATCCAAGTCGTTCGTTATTTACAAAAAGGATTACATGTGAACCATCAACAACGACACCAAATTTACCCTGGGCATCCTGCATCGTTTTGTCTGTTAAAGGAATTTCTTCAATTAAGCTATTAACAAAAAACGGAATCACTTCCGAATCAATGCTTGTTTGTAATTCTAAATTATACGTGTCTTTTAAGCTTGTGTAATTTGCTACCAAACCATGATGAGCAGTTATAGTATCCAAGAAAGAAAACGGCTGTATCACTTCTAAATTAGAAGCTTCTTCTTCTGTTTCGGGTGTTGCTCGCCCAAACAATAAGAACAAACATTCGCCATCGATATTTAATAGTAGATCATGAAAGATCGATAAGATTGCTTCCGGGTGTTGATATTTGTATTCATGGTTGTTTTTTTTGCTAAAAGCAGTTAGAGAAAAGCCATCATAGCCCTTTCTTGTAAGAGCAGTCCGAACAATTTCCAGAAGAATTTTCTTCTGTTGTTGATTGAGTGTATTATCAATGATTCCACCAATTATAGAACACATCGTTTGTTTCCTTCAATGTTTCAAACCAAGTAATACTAACATATTCACTCCAAATAATCGACCTATTTTTGGCGGCGCTTCGTATATGGAAATTCTTGTGCTAAGGATTTACTTCGACCAATACCAGTAACAATGCGCGCGTGACTGCGCGTAAACCCAGATGGGTCAGTTAGTCCACAACTATGTGCAATCGTTTCAACATCATGAATAACATTCTTAGCATAGCTTGCTGCTCTGGAAGATTTTCTTATCGGATCTAAAGCATCCATATATCTTGGGTCATTCGTAGTTATTCCTTTTGGACATTTACCACTGGCACATTTCATTGCCTGTATACATCCTAACGACATCATAAATCCACGACCGGACACTACAAAATCTGCTCCAACACACATAGCCCATGCAACCTTGTCTGGTGTCACTAATTTAGCAGACGCAATTACTTTTACTTTATCTCTGATTTCATATTCGTTTAGTTTGTCGATTACTAATCTTAATGCTTGTGATAGCGGAAGACCAACATGGTCAGCCAAACTTTGTGGTGCAGCTCCGGTTCCTCCTTCGGTTCCATCTACAGCAATAAAGTCTGGAACACAATCTGGATTTCTTTTTAGCTTGCT
>SDBV01001985.1_pt1 | contig 30644 bp, 34 predicted proteins | sample 2277081 | NCBI WGS metagenome assembly SDBV01 (sample SAMN10402039, study PRJNA504765) | marine sediment metagenome | isolation source: marine sediment core GS10_PC15, 223 cmbsf | place: Arctic Ocean: Southern Knipovich Ridge | collected 2010 | reverse complement strand
CAACTTGCCGCTGACGCTCCCGCGAGCCACCAGTTTCCGGCCGACCGTGCCCAGCGCCTCAACGGTAATATACTCGCCTTCGCCTTCGATAATATCTGCTAGAACCACGCTCTCGATCTCCGTCTCCAACGCCTCGACCCGATCGAGGGCCGGGATGACGTCAAGCTCATCGCCCCGCCTGACCCGAACATCCGCCGCAACAACCCGGCCGTTGAGGAGGACCCGCGGCGCCCAGCCCGCGCGGGCCTCTAAGAAGCGCCCCTCGATGTCCAGCAAGTCTCCCGCCCTAATACCAAGGCTAGCGGAGTCGAGAACGGCGGCGACAGTCCGGGTATCGCCGAGAGGGTATCTCGAGCCGTTGACCGTCACCGAAGCCGGCGCGTCATTCGAAAAGAGCACCGCCTGAAGAAGCAGAAAAAGCACGACAAATAGAGCCGGCACGAAAGTCTTATTGATCGCAAACATGGCGAAATCTTAGCATGGCCTTGTCTGACCAGCAAGAATAGAGTATCTTTCGACGGTATCATGCGATTCGGAGCCCACATATCCATAGCGAAGCATCTTTATTCGGCCGTCGACCGCGCCCGCGAGGATAGTTGCGAGGCATTCCAGATCTTCCCGGGGAACCCCCGCGGCTGGAAAACCAGTCCGTTCCCTGATGAGGAGGTTGCCGAGTTCAAGAAGCTCCGGCTCGCCGCCGGTCTTGGTCCGGTCGTCATCCACCTGCCGTACCTCGTCAATCTGGCCGCTAATAATCCTCGAATCGCGGCGGCTTCAGTATCTTCGCTCAGGGATGCGATCGCCAAGGCGGTCATCTTAGACGCCGAGTTCCTCGTCATGCATCCCGGGAGCCACGGCGGCGACGGAACGGCGAGCGGCATCGAACGCTTGACGGCCGGCCTGAGCGAAGTTCTAAAGGAGGATTTCGGCCGGGCCCAGCTCCTACTGGAAAATACGGCCGGGGCGGGCAATACGCTAGGCTCGACCATGGCTGAGATCGCGAGCATCATCGACGGCGCGGGCGGCGATGAGCGCCTGGGGCTCTGCTTCGACACCTGCCACGCCTTCGCCGCCGGCTACGACCTGGCCACAGAGAAGGGTCTCGACCGGACGCTGCGTGAGATCGATAAGCTTATCGGCCTGGATCGCCTAAAGGTCGTCCACGCCAACGACTGCAAAGGCGAGCTCGGCTCCCACCTCGACCGCCATCAACACATCGGTCGCGGCCATATCGGACTCGGCGGCTTCGAACGCCTCGTAAATCATCCGGCCCTCGCGGACCGGACCGTCATCATCGAAACACCGAAAAAAGCCCCGGATGATGATCTCAAGAACCTGGGGATATTACGTGAGCTTAGGCGGGAATAATCTGAGCTAGATCATATCGCCGCCGATTACTTTATCGGCGGTTCTACTTTGATGTCCTTGTCGTAGTCGTAATAATTCGTGTTGCTGCCGTAGCCGGGGTGCGTTTGAGAAAAACCATCGGCGGGTTGGGTTGAGATATCCAGTTTACGCGGCAGACTATCGGAGACGCCAATCCAAATCTTATAGGTCCATATCACCGTCGGTTTCTTGATCGTGTATTCGAAGACCAGTGTTGGCTCGCGGTCGAGAACTTCGGTTCCGATAAACTGCTTTTTTGCGGCCGTATCGAGGCCGGCTTTGAGTTCCTTGCCATCGACGGCGCCCCAGACCGCTTCTTTCCAGATCCCTGAAACCTCCTGTTTCCGCCATTGATCGGGAGCCACCTTATAATATTCTGTCCCTTCGATCCTATAGCGCTCGCTATCTGACGATGCGGAGCTGACGAAATGGAAGCGATCGGGCGCCTGGAATTCCGTCGTTATGGTCTCAACCGCGTCATATGTTGTGGTTTTGGCGCGGAAAGATTTGACTTTGCCCATCTTGAGGAATGACTCTGTTAGTTTACCGAGCGGATTTTCTTTCTTGGCTTTGGCACTTGATTGCGCTGTTTTAGACCGGGTTGTTTTGGACGACTCTTCTTTCGTTGGTTTTGGCACATCGCGATCACAGGCCGCAACAGTGAGCGCCAGCAACAAGCTAACGAGCAACACGAACTTCTTCACCCTATTTCTCCCTATTTCAGCTCGGAACGAGTGAAGATCGGTTCGTAGTCATACCCGGCCCCGGTGAGCGCTTCCCGGCCACCAGCTTCTCGATCGACGATCGCGATAACCTTGACTACGCGGGCGCCTGCTTCTTCGACCGCCTTGATGCCTTTCAGGACTGAGCCGGCGCTGGTTACGATGTCTTCAACGATGACGACCCGGGCGCCTGCGGACAAATCGGGTCCCTCGATCCGCCGGGCGAGACCGTGCTCTTTGCTCTCTTTGCGAATGATAAACCCGGTCGCCGTCTGTCCCTCGATTAGCCCAAGGTGATAGCAGAGCGCTCCGACGATCGGGTCCGCTCCCATAGTCGGTCCGCCGACGGCATCGAACGGGATATCGGCCAAGATACCGCTAATAACATTGGCCAGCAAGAATGCCCCCCGCGGTTTCAACGTCACCTGGCGGCCATCGATATAGAAGTCGCTGAACGCCCCCGACGATAACTTCACGGGGCCATCGCTGACTGCCGCCTTCACCATCGCCCTGAGCTCCTCTCTCATCCGCGCTACTACACTCATGCTTTTCCTTTCCTTTTCTCGTTGTACTTGGTGGTGCGGCCCCGGGCCGACAAGGCCGCGTTGATCTCGGCCCCGAGAACAAAAATCATCCCCATAATATACAGCCAAAAAAGAAGGCCGACGATAACGCCGACCGAGCCGTAGATCGCGTTGAAGCGGGCGATCCGGGATGTATAGACTATGAAAAGACGTTTGGCTATCTCTAAGACGATAGTGGTAAAAGCAGCCCCCACCCAGACATCGCCGAACCGGAGACGCTTGTTGGGAACGACCGAGTAAATGATGACCAAGGCGGCAAATGTTATCATAAGCGTCCCCAAGAACGTGGTGAACTGAAACGCCTGCAGCGGCGGCGCGACCGCGAATGTCTCGCGCCAAAAGGCCTGAAAAGTCCCGAACATCGTCGAAAAGAGCGTCGTTGCGATGAGTAGGAGGATGGCGATGATGACGCCCGCGACTGAAAGCAGCTTGGTGGTAATGAAGTGGCGCGGGGTCTCGACATCCCAGACCCGGTTCAAGGCGTAGGTGAGAGCGTCGAAGACAGCCGTCCCGATCCAGAACAAGGCCACTAGGCCGACGATACCCGTAGATTCACGGTTCTTGGCGATCGCCTCGACATTCGTCCGGACCACCTGGCTGAATTGCGGCAAAGCTTCCTTCGTATAGTCGAGGATGATCTCGGTCATCTCGCGTTCGGCCACGAAGAATCCGGCAGCGCTGATCGCCAAAAGCAGGACCGGAAAGATGGAGAAGAGCGCGTAATAAGATATGGTCGCGGCCAGAAACGAACCGGCGTCCCGTGAGAACCGGACGTAGATATCGACGATGAGGTCCGCGAAAGACCGCGTCCAGCTCAACCTATCAAGGGTTCGGCTTCCAAGATAAGTCTAAATTATCTGAACTGGACCACTTTGGCAATCACTCAATGTCGGGACTGATCAGGCGCCGCTCCAGAAAGAAGTCCCGGGAGGCGCCGGCGATGGCCAAGCTGTCGACGGCCTTGAGTTGCCGAGACCGGCGGTCGAAGTGGAGCAGCTTGAACGAGTATGGTAGGTCCTCGTCAACCTCGAAGTTGCGGATCCCCGCCGCCCCACTCGTTCCCACGTCGGCAATGACGGTGCCATCATTTTTCGTCAACGACGGCCCGTGAGTGTGCCCGACCAAGAGAACAGGGGCCTCTCCTATCAAATCCTCCACCCGCTTGATGGAGTGGGCGGCCACGAGTAGCGGCTCGCTGGATAGCGTGCGATAACGACGCGCGGAGTCCTTCGAAAGCACGGCCATTCTGGCCTCATCCGTGGGTTCGGCCGACATGACCTCGGCGGCCGGTTCGACCAATCCGAGGATCTTTGCCCCCTTGACCTTGACGATCCGGCCGTCAGCGATGATCACGTTATCATTTTTTTGAAGCGCCTCAAGGACAGCGGGTGAGTCGTGGTTGCCGGGCACAAACACGTAAGGGACTCCCAGCGCGCCGATCTTCTCCGCTAGGCCCGACTCCATCGTGGTCCCTAGGTCCGTCAGGTCGCCGGTATCGACAATGATATCGACCTGAAAGTCGCGGACGACCTCGCGCATGATATCGAAAGCAACCGGATTGTTGTGGATATCCCCGACATGAAGGACCCTAAGTTTGCCGCTTCCGAGGTCGACGGCCTCCCAGCTATCGACCTTTGCATAGAATGTGTAGACGTTGTTCGCAAGGCGCCGCATCTCATCGCGAAAGACATCGAAGTCGTCTAATTTCTCCTCGACTGTATCCATCAACCACGGCGCCGCCGTTAACATCCCGGAATACCGCGGTTGGCGCCAAGCCTCGAATTGATAGTCGCGGGCGATAGCGGCTGCCGGCAGTGCCACAACAACGATACCGACCGCGGCCGCCAAGAGAGCGCGCCTACGGTCCCGACCGGGCAAGATAAGGGCTGCGATGAGGCCGCCGGCGGCACCCAGAAAGAGCAGACGAATAATGAACCGACGGATCAGTACGGTCAGATCGTTCTCGGCCCGGCGAAGCAGTCTTTCCTGAGAGAAACCAGAATCAGCCAACCGTTTGACCTGGCTGACGCTGACTTTTTCGAGAGATACCGATATCCCCACCGGCAACCAGTGGGTTTTGGCCTCTATCTCCCCCAGGGGCGGCAGCTTAAGAACAGTGGTCCCGCGACCTTCCGGAAAAACCTGGGCTTCGATGGTCGTGCCGACAACACGGTACGAACCGGCGCTTAAAGAAAAGACGGTCAGAATGGCCCCGACAGAGGCCATGAGGATCAAAAACGGTATAGATTGAAGAACCCTGCGAAACAAGATACCACGCGCCTAAAAGCGGGCGACTACCCGCGAAAGTCAGTGAAGATTGTGGCAGGCGCGCCTTGTTCCGTCAAGCAAAACAACCCATGCTAACTGGGCTTTCTCTTATTCTTGTGGCTCGGTGCTCGACTCGTCGGTACGAACTTCCTTGATTTCGGTAATCTTCTCGGTGGCAGTGCTGATCTTCTCCCGCGCTGATTCGGCAACCGCGTCGACCTGGGCTTTAAGTTTGTCTTTAGTCTGGGTGATTTTCGCTTTCAGCTCTTCGGTCCGCCCAAGAGCCGCTTCCCGACCGACGTCGACTGCTTCGAGCACCCGCTCTCTTTGCTCCTCATACGATCCGCGACCTTGCTCGATCAGATCGTCGGCCTTTTTCCTTAGCTGGTCCCGAGTCTCCTGACCGCGCCGGGGCGCGAAGAGTATACCAAGGGCTAAACCGATCAAACCGCCGGTCAAGAAAGCTGAGAATCTATTGTTCATAGGTGACACCTCCAAGTGTAAAAAACAGTTTGGACAGAAAATTACATTCTAGCTGTTTGCAGGGGAAAAGCCAATTGCCTTCAACGCGCGAGCGCCATCCGCACCAACTGGTCGACCAGGTCCTCAAAAGCGATACCGTCTGCGGCGGCGGCCATCGGCAAAAGGCTCGTTTCAGTCATGCCCGGGCTGGTATTCAGCTCCAGGACATGCGGCTTGCCTTCGGCCATGATGAAGTCGATCCGCGAAACATCGCGACAACCAAGAGAGTTATGGACTTTCAAAGAAACCTCCCGGACCTCTTCGGCCTCGTCGTCTGTCAGCCGGGCCGGAACGAAGTAATCGGTCGCGCCCATCCGATACATCGATTCGAAATCAAAGAACTCTTTTTGTGTGACTATCTCGATAATGGGCAACGGTGTTGGAGGGTCGTTGCCTAGAATGCTAACGGTCAGCTCAGTGCCGTCGACGTACTCTTCCAACAAAACCTTGTCATCGTAACTCAAAGCCCCGATCAGCGCTTTCGGCAGGTCCTCGGCCTTGTGGACGATCTTGATACCGAGCGCCGAACCTTGACCGGCCGGTTTAACAACCATAGGCAAGCCCAAAAGATCGATAGCTTTATTGAGCGCACCGGCCGCCCCCATCTCCTTGAATGAGGCCGAGCTCAACGTGAGCCAGCGGGGCGTAGGTATCGAATGACGGGCGAAGATCTCCTTGGCCAAGACTTTGTCGAAGCTGACAATATTGGCATAGACCCCGGGACCCGTATATGGAATACCCAACAATTCCAGCAAGCCTTGGACCGTTCCGTCCTCTCCATATTTGCCGTGCAAGGCAATATAGGCGACATCGGGGTCGGCGGCGATCAGATTGTCGACCATACGCTCATCGATATCCAAGCTGATCCGCTCGTAACCCTTGGCGGCCAAAGCTTCACAGACGCGATGGCCGCTCTTGAGAGAGACTTCTCGTTCGAGCGAGCGGCCCCCCATTAGAACCGCAACTTTCTTTCCCACTATCCTACCTCGTTACTCGGTTTTAAGTTTCAGATTCCCGGCAACCGAATGGTAAAGGGTAATCTGGTCCTTGACAACGTCGGAGAGGCGCCGGACGCCCTCACGTATCTCATCCTCGGACGGGAAGCAGAAGGCCAACCGCATGAAGTTGGCCCCTCGGCCGTCTGCGAAGAAAGCACGGCCGGGGATGAAGGCGACTTTTTGGGAGATGGCATCGGCCAACATTTCCGTCGTGTCGATGAACTCGGGGAGCTTAACCCAGACGAAGAAACCGCCCTCAGGGCGCGTCCATTCCGCTTCGTCGGGGAAGAACTCGTCCAGCGCCTCGAGCATCGCGTTCCGCCGCCCTCTGTATGTCTTGACCAGTTGTGCAATATATTCTTCCAAGTCGTTCTGGTTGAAAAACTCATCGACGATCCTTTGTGTGAACGTCGGCGAGCATAGGTCGGCAGCTTGCTTGGCAAAGATGATCTTCTCGAGGATTGGATGGGGCGCGACCAGCCAGCCCAGGCGAATACCCGGAGAGAGTATCTTTGAAAACGTGCTTAAGTAAACAATGTTCTCATCGAGTTCTCGAAGTGACGGAAGGTAATCACCCTCGAATCTCAGGCGGCCGTAGGGGTTGTCTTCGATCAGAAGTAATTGATACGCTTGCGAAAGCTCTATCAACCTCTGCCGCCGCTCCAAACTTAAAGTAACTCCGGCCGGATTGTGGAAGTTGGGAACGGTATATAGGAACTTCGGTCTAGTCCCCTCGGCCTCCAGTTCCGCCAGGCGCAACTCCAATTCCGAGACAACCAGCCCGCACTCGTCGAGGGGGATGCTTACGATCCGCGGCTCATAGCCGGCGAAAGCACTGAGCGCGCCTAAATAACTCGGAGCCTCGATGAGTATCGTGTCGCCCGGTTCGATGAAAACTTTGCCGAGAATATCGAGGCCCTGCTGGGAACCGCCGGTGACGATAAAATCCTCCCCGTCGACCATAATATTCTCAGTGGCCATCAGAGAGCGGATGTGCTTCTTTAGACCTATTTGTCCTTCGGATGACCCATATTGAAGAGCAGCGTTACCATGACTGAGCATCGTCTCGGTCGTTGCCTCGACGATCTTGTTCACCTTGAAATCTTTAGTGTAGGGATTGCCGCCGGCCAGCGAGATGATGTCCTCCCTCTCGGTAACACTGAGCAGATCGCGAATGGCCGAGGACTTGAGCAGGGAAGCCCGATTGGCATATAGGTCGGCCCACTTATCCAATGAATATCTCGGCATACTATCCTTCCGGGGTGTAAGTCGCTGTATGAAAAGACCGGCCGTTACCCACCACGGAGGCCGGCGTCCGGTTTAGCAGGCAAATTATAGCAGGCCGGCTTCGTGAATTAAAGACTGACGAGGAGGTGAAACAATGGATCGACTGTCCAATATGACGAAGGCAAAGAGGCGGCATATCCCTGTTTTACCCCATTCACCACGGGAAGGTAGAGCGCCAAGACCCGTCTACTTCTTCATGGCCGGCTTCTCCGTCTCATCGCCAACACTCGCCTCAGTCGCCCGGGCCTTGGCGGCTATCGATTGGATCATGGCCTTCTCGGACTTCTTCGTCAATGAACTCCTGAAGCCCGATATGATGAACTCGACAATCATGACGCCCAGGAGAACCCCTGTCCCGGCAACATCAAAGTGGCCTTCGTACGGAGTATCGATCGACTCCAACATATTCAATGGCGCTACGAGTGGGTCGGTGAAAGAGATGATAGCGTCATACCCCGGTGCAGTCTGCAGGGTCCCGAAGAATAGATAGATGATGCGGATCAGAAGAACCACGCCGACAACTATTGTCAGAAGCACAAAGACGCGGAGAACAGTGGCAAGCCCGCCATAGACCTGATTGGACACATTCGATTGCTCATCCATCACGGACCCCCTTGCCAGCTCTTCAGAGCACCGTGGCCGCGCCACGTGCCAATTAAGTTTAACTCTTTTGGACGGTCAAGTGAAGGGAACGTCATTTTTATAGCCTTAAGGGAAACATTGAGATATAATTCGGAAATTAAATTGGTAATTTGGGCGCGAGCCCGGAAACGTTGTGGGAGGAACGATGAAACCGAAGATCATCGCTGACGAATGTATTGGTGACGGTATCTGTGAGGAAATCAGTCCGGAGGTTTTTGAGCTGCGCGACGATGGCCTTGCGTATGTTATCAACGAAAACCCGGATGACAGTCTAAAAGACAAGATCGACGAAGCCATTGAAGAGTGCCCGACTTCCGCGATCGTCATGGAAGAGTAGCCAGAGCGCTTAAACTAGTTTCTGAATGATCGGAGCTCCCTAGGCTTAGATGGACGTTTGCCAACAGGGGGCTCTTTTTTTGACGAAGTCAGCACGCACTTTACGCGGCCAGCTCCTCATCGCTCCCATAGCTCTCAAGGATGATGGCATCTGTCGGACATTCATCAACAGCCTCTTTGATCGTCGGCCACAAGCTCTCATCGGGATCTTCGTCGATAACATACGCAAGGCCATCGTCGCGTAGCTCAAAGACTTTGGGGCTCAGATCCTCGCAAATACCGTCCCCGATACACAACTCTTGGTCCACTATCGGTTTCATTCGGTTGCTCGACCACCTTTCGCGGAAGTTTCGCGACCTTATACCCGGCCGGCGGCAACCAGAAACGCGAGACACGGTCAGGAGCTTTTCTTCGCTCTCTTCTTCGGAGTCTTTAGCGCGGCCGCGAGCACCTCGTCCATGTGATCGACAAAGGTGAACTTCAACTCGGACCGCACCTTCTTCGGCACCAGCTCCAGGTCTTTCTCGTTCTCGGAAGGCAGAATGATCTCTCGCAGACCCGCGCGGTGCGCGGCCAGCATCTTCTCCTTGATTCCACCGATAGCGAGAACCCGCCCTCTTAGGGTAATCTCCCCGGTCATCCCGACCTTGCGATTGACCGGCGTCTTCGTCAAAGCCGAGATCAGCGCAATGGCCATCGTGATCCCAGCTGAAGGCCCGTCTTTAGGCACGGCCCCACTGGGAACATGGATATGAATATCGAACTTTTGATTGAAGTCAGGCTCGATTCCAAGTTCGTCAGCGCGTGACCGGATATAGCTAACACCCGCCGTGGCCGATTCCTTCATTACATCGCCCAAACGTCCCGTCAACAGCAAGTCGCCTTTGCCCTGCAACACAGTCGCTTCGATGGACATCACATCGCCGCCAACCTCCGTCCAGGCCAATCCAGTCGCCAACCCAATGCTGTCTTTCTCTTCAGCCATGCCGAAACTGAACTGGCCCGGTCCGAGAAAGTCATGCATGTTTTTTACGTCCGCTTTGATGGACTCCGCCTTACCTTCAACGATGCGGCGGGCTGTCTGACGGCAGATCGCGGCTATTTTTCGCTCGAGATTGCGGACGCCGGCCTCACGCGTATACTCACGAATGATGTTCTGCAATCCCTCGTCGGTGATTTCCAAGTGCTTCTTGTCTAATCCATGCTCTTCCGTCTGTTTGGGCACCAGATATTTGCGGGCGATCTGGACCTTCTCCTCTTCCGTATAGCCGGGGAAGTGGATTACTTCCATTCTGTCTCTGAGCGCCGGCGGTATCGGATCGAGCAAATTAGCGGTCGTGATGAACATGATATTGGAAAGATCGACCGGGACCTCCAGATAATGATCGCTGAACTCGTTATTCTGCTCGGGATCGAGCACCTCCAAGAGAGCGGACGTCGGATCGCCCCGAAAGTCGGCTCCCACCTTATCGATCTCATCCATCATGAAGACTGGGTTCCGAGTACCGACTCGGACGATCGATTGGACTATGCGGCCCGGCAGCGCGCCCACGTAGGTCCGCCTATGCCCGCGGATCTCAGCCTCGTCGCGGACGCCCCCCAGCGATATGCGAATAAACTTGCGGCTGAGCGACCGGGCGATCGATTTGCCGATCGAGGTCTTGCCCGTCCCCGGCGGCCCCGTGAAGCAAAGAATGGGTCCGCGCATCTTCTCCGTCAGCGTATGGACGGCCAAATACTCGAGAATCCGCTCTTTCACCTTCTCCAGCCCGTAATGGTCCTCATCGAGAACTTTCTGGGCTGCCTTTAAATCAAGCTTCTCTTCGCTCTCCATCTTCCAGGGGACACTGATAAGCCAGTCGAGATATGTGCGGATGACACTGGTCTCCGCTGCCGCTGCCGGCATCTTTTCCAGACGTCCCAACTCTTTGAGCGCCTTCTCTTCAACCTCTTCCGGCATCTGAGCTTCTTCTATCTTGGTCCGGAGTTCATCGATTTCGGCTTGCTGCTCGTCCAGGCCGCCCAGTTCCTTTTGGATGGCCTTCATCTGCTCCCGCAGGAAGTATTCACGCTGGGTCTGGGTCATCTGCTCCTTGACCCGAGACTGGATGCGGCTGCCTATCTCCAATATCTCAAGTTCTTTACTCATATATGACCCGACCAGCTCCAAACGGGCCTCCGGCTCCACAGCTTCCAATATCCCCTGCTTCTCGTCGGCCCGCAAATTCAGGTGGAAGGCGATAAAATCGGCCAGGCGTCCCGGTTCATCGATATTCATCGACGCTAAGAGGACCTCCTGAGGAATCGGTTTCCCAAACCGGGCCGTCTGCTCGAATTGGGAGACAAGATTGCGCATGAGCGCTTCCGTCTCCAGCTGTTTGCCATCTTCTTTTTCGACTACCGAGACTTTTACTTTGAAGAAAGGTTCGGTGTGGATGACATCCTCGATCTGGATGCGCACCACTCCCTCTACCAGCGCCTTGGCCGTACCATCCGGTAGCTTCAACTCCTGCATGACCGTGGCGGCCGAACCGATCTCGTATAGATCTCCGATCTCCGGCTCTTGCGTCTCAGCTTCCTTCTGCGCCACCAGAGCAACCACATGATCGGTCCGCATTGCTTCCTCCAGGGCCTTGATCGAGCGGTCTCTTCCAACAAAAAGCGGTACGACCAAGTTTGGAAAGATGATCAAGTCCCGTAAAGGTATTAGTGGTAACTCGTCCGGTACTTTCACCGTCTCTTGGTTGTTCAGATCAGCCATCCAGAATCTCCTAACTTACCGCTCAAATACATCGGCGATCGCCTGATTGCGCACAGGAGGGACATTAAGAAATCTACCCTATTGATATTGAAGTTAAATGTCGGCAAGCGGTTTTCAGCTATATTTACCCTCGATTTTAGCATGAAGGTCAAGCAACTTTAGGCCCGGTCGATTCTTGCTCGTAAGAGCCGTTATTCTACTATAGTATGGAGGCTCTACCTACTAGCGAAGGCGGTACCATTAGAGCTTTAAAGATATTTATCGTCCTGGCTGTTTTAATGTCGCGGGGGCCCCTGCCCGCCGCGGCCGCAGATATCCCGAGACTGGCTCTCTCATTCGATAAAACGTACTACTCGGGTTCTGACAACATCATGATATCGGGGACAATCATCAATACGGAGGCGCGCTACACCGGCGAAACTATTGTGACAATTTCAGTCATGCCCGCCCTGAAGCGCAACGCCCCGCTCTTTGGCCGACCCCGGTCCGACCAAACTGCGATCGCCGAGGAAACTTGGCGACGGGATCTCACTGTCGGACTAACAAAAGTCGACTTCAAGGGTCGAGCCGACGCCTTGGAGCTTGAGGAAGGGATCTATCCGGTCATTCTTGCCGTCAAGCCCGAAGGTAGAATGGCTTTTAGAAAGCGGTCGTTCATAACCGTACTCAATCCGAACGCTCGCCGCCTCAAGGTCAGTGTGGTCTGGAGCTTCCATCCGGGAGAATCCCGCTCGACCGGCGGTACATTCATCGATGATCGAATCGCCGAACTGGTCCGGTCGGCATCCGACAGCCCCGGATCCCTACAACGACATCTCGACTTGATCGAAACGAACCCCGCTGCCCGAGTGAACATCGCCGCCGGACCGACACTTCGGGAACAATTGTCAGCGCTAGGACAAGGATATATTCTGGAACGCCCGGAGCCGGTCGAAGTTTCAAAGGAGAGTTCGGCGGCACAGGATGCCAGAGTGTGGTTGGCGCGGTTCGACCGCTTGACCGATACCGGACAGATCGAATCGTTGACATCACCATACGGCGAAGCGCCCTTGTCGCGATTGGCCGGGCTCGGATGGGAAGAAGATGTCCGCGGACAGATCGCTCTGAGCACCAAACAAGAAGAACCCAGCGGTGGTTTCTACCTGCCGGGACTGGAAATCGACTCATTCACGGCGAGACAGCTTATCGAGTCGGGCTTCGAATATACCGTTGCGCTACACGGAACCTCAACGGCTACTCAAACACCTAGACCACCCATGCGTTTCGATTTCAATAAAAAACGGCTGACCGTCTTCTCTGCCGACCCCGAAATCTCCTCCTGGCTCGTTAACGCAGCTCCGGGATCCGCGGGCAATGAACTTACCGCCATTCTCGCCCAGCGCTACCTGTCGGTTCAAGAGGAGGAGATGGTAGTCATAGCCTCTACTGTCGACGGGCCACCCTCGACCGAGCTGGCCGGGCGAGTCTATGACGTATTGACCAAGACCCCATGGCTCGAACCGACCGCGCTCTCCACACAGGCCGATAGAAGCTCAAAGGCGGCGCGCGTGCCCCCAGCGACAAAAGTAGAAACGTCCGAAGATACCTACCTTCAAGCGTTGGCTGAAGCCCGAAAGTTATGGCTCGACTTCACCGCGGCCGTGCCCAAAGACAATCCCGTCCAAAAACGATTGACACACTACTTGTTCCGGGCCCAGTCAAAGGACGCGCTCGACACGCAGTCCCTAGGCAGGACGTACACGGACACCGTAACGGATATGATCCGCATGGAGCTGGCCAAAGTGAGACTGACACCGCCACGGGCGATCACGTTTTCGACCAAGAAAGGAAAGGTCCCGGTGGCCATATTTAATGGAACAGGTTACCCGATCAAGGCGCGCCTCTCCCTGGAGGGGCAAGCCTTCACTTTCCCCGGGGAAGCCAAAAATGATGTCACCCTCAGGCCAAAAGAGAACTTGATCTCCTACAACGTGATCGCCGACTTCAGCGGCCTCCAAGTCCTGGACATCAAGGTCGCCGTCGGCGACTTCGAGATCGCCAACGAAGAAGTCGAGGTCACGGTCAGCAGTGTGTTACGATATATAGTGGTCGGCGGAAGCATTGCGCTTACACTCGGCTTGGGAGTCGTCTTGATGGTCAGAAGGCGGAAATCATAAAATCAATCTTTTTCGGAGCGGCGTTCAAGTTGCTCATCGTTGTCGCTATCGCGGTGGTCTTGGTAAATGATATCGGCAGCTTGGCCTCGGGCCAATACGCTCTGGATGAGCGGACCAAAGAAATCGCCAACCGGGCCGAACAGTACTATAAACTCTCCAACTCCGCGACGCGAGCCCAAGTAGAGGCTGAGGCAGTGGCCCTTCAAAACGACACGATCATCACGGATTTCGAGATCGTCAACAAGCATATCCTCAAATTCAGTATCGAAATACCTAACCGGCAAACATGGGTGGCGCACCGAATCGAAGCTCTTAGACCCTACTTTAACGCCCGCAGAGACTACTCCGAAGAGATCTCCAGATAGTGACTGGCGGCAACGGCCGGCGCTCGCTCCTCCACAGAATCTGCCAAAAAGCCTTATAATGTCCGAGGATTGATTCCTGATGGACAGAATCATAGTAATAGATACAAATGTCTTACTTTCAGACCCCTATGCTCTCTACGCTTATGCGGACTCAGAGATCATCGTCGCGCAGACGGTCTTGACCGAGCTGGACAAGATAAAGATGGTCCGGAGCGATTCAGAGGTCAGGTTTAGAGGCCGCGAAGTCTCGCGAACGCTCTTCGAGCTCTCCCAGTACGGCTCCTTACTAGAGGGTATCGAACTCGATAATGGCGCCCTCGTCCGCGTTGTACAACATGATCCGAACAACTTCCCGCCGACACTCAATCCCAAGAACGGCGACGACAAGATTCTCGGGGCAACCATCCGGCTCAAGGAAGAGAATCCGTCGATGCCGGTGACGCTCCTGACCAACGACCTGAATATGCTGCTTAAAGCGCAGACCCTGGAAATCGACGTTCAGCGCCACGAACAGGAATACCAGCGGAGCCGTTTGAGCCGTTTCTTCGCCCGCTTTCGCAATAAAAGATTCTCGTTGACCTGGTTGCTCGTGCCGCTTGTTTTGATCGGCCTCTTTATCTCGTTATGGCTCTTCCAGGTCCCAAGTCCGATCACACCGATCAGTTCGGCCATCCCCGGGACGACTGCATTCGCCCTGCAAGAAGCGCAGCTCAAGGATGTCGTAAAAAAGAACCCCCAGAGTCACGCCGACTGGTTTCAGCTGGGCCAACTCTATCTTGATTGGGCGGAAGAATTGCAAAACGAGTCTGATTTCAATGCTTCTCGAGACAAACGCATCGCATCGATCGATGCATTCAAGGAGACCTTGAGGCTGCGCCCCGACCATAGCGCGGCCAAAACAAGCCTAGGAACAGCCTACTTCTTCCTGGGCAATTTCGATGAGGCGATCAGCCAGTACGTGCAGGCGATAGACCAGGACTCCGGCTACCCTCTGGCCCATTTTAACCTGGCCTTCGTCCTCTTCGATCAGCGGGATTACATCGGCGCCGCCAAGCATTTTCAGGCCTACATCAACCGCGAGCCGAACGGACCCAGAAGCGACTTCGCCAGGGAGCGTCTGAAAGAGATAAAGACCATCCAGGGCGAGAACTCCTAGGTGCCGGACTGCTAGACCGACCGGGCCTTTTCCTGTATTCTATTTTGCCAGAGCAGGCAACGCTTTGCTTAGAAGCATCGTGTGGCGGGTATATAGTTTTAACTTTTTATTCAAAGAGGAAGTGATATTTATGGCGGAAAGCGTGCTTGACCTCACAGATGGTAATTTCGCGAATGAGGTACTCGAATCCGACAAACCGGTATTGGTAGATTTTTGGGCTCCATGGTGCGGGCCGTGTCGCATAATGGGGCCGCTCATCGAGGAGTTCGCCAAGAAGCATGAAGGAAAGGTAAAAGTCGGCAAGCTTAACGTGGATGAAAATCAGACGACAGCTGCCGGCCATGAGATATTGAGCATCCCCACCTTCATCGTTTTTGTGAACGGCAAGGAAGCGAAGAAGCTGGTCGGCGCGGTCCCCGAGAAAAAACTCGAGGAAGAACTCTCCGAGTGGACATAGGGTCGCCCGATGTGTGAAGCAAAAGTCTTCCTCGTGACAGAAGATGACCGCGAACTCCTCATGGAGGATGTGGTATCTATTAAGCCGATCGACGAAGGCCTGAGCCTGGTCGACATCATGGGTCGCGAGAAACCGGTGGCTGCCTCGATCAAAGAGATAAAACTACTTGAGCACGCCGTGCTCTTAGAGCCCCTCTAAGCTCGCTGATACACCCTGCACGTCTTCAAAATTGAGAGAACGGCTTGAGATAGGTCGGATGCCAAGCGGACGCCGGCTGATGTGAGGGCGCGTACATCAAGTACACAACCGAACAGAAGCCAAGGACAACGCCGCAGACAAACTGCCGTGAATTGAGAGAACGGCTTGAGATAGGTCGGATGCCAGGCGGACGCCGGCTGATGTAAGGGCGCGTACATCAAGTACACAACCGAACAGAAGCCAAGGACAACGCCGCAGACGGACTATATCAAGCCGTTCTAGCGCATGCCTAGCAAGGTCTTTAAATGCTTCGTCTGCCGCCGACTCACCGGTACTTCACTCATTGCCGTATCTTTGATCTTCAACAAATAGAGGCCGCCGTAGAGCGCGGTCATCTCGTGAACATGGTCAAGGTTGACGACAAAACTGCGGTGTGAGCGAAAAAACGATTTCGGCGAAAGGCGTGCCTCATAATCCTTGAGGCGAAGGGAGCTCACAAATTTACCTTTCTCGCTGTTGATGACCGTGAACTCGCCGTGGCTTTCGATAAAATATATCTCCGCCGGACAGAGGAGGACCGTCTTCGATTGTCTCGTTACCGGTATTCTGTCTAGAATCTTAGGCTCGACCTCTGGCTCGCTCTTGCCCGGCTTGGAAGCGCCCATCTTGCTTTTAACGCGATCCACGGCGCTCTTGAGGCGCTCCTCTGAAACGGGCTTGACCAAGTAGTCAGCGATGTCGATCTCGAACGCTTTCACCGCGAACTGACTGTAGGCGGTCGTGAAAACGATAGCCGGCTGGCAGTCGAGCTCCTTGACTTTTTCGGCCATCTCCAAGCCATTCATCCCCGGCATGTCGATATCGACGAAGGCAATATCGTAGCAGATGCTGTCCATCATCTTCAGGGCCTCATCAGCGGTCCCGGCCTCACCGAGTATCTCGATATCATCGAGCTTCTCCAAAAGATAGCGCATCTCCGAACGCGCCGGCGATTCATCGTCAACGATCAAACTTCTAATTTTCATTCATACCTCCCGGTACCGGAATCTTCAAAGTGATCTCCGTCCCTTCGCCTACAGTACTATTGATGTTCATTAATCCCGAGGAACCGTAGAGACTTCTCAGCCGCTCCCGCACATTATTGAGCCCGATCCCTAAACCGCTGCCGCGTTGACTGTTGAGCTTTAATAGGCTCTCCGATTCGATGCCGACCCCATCGTCGTGAACTTGGACATAAAGATGCGAGCCGTCCATCTTGGCCGCCAATCCTAAGTGGAGCGGCCCCGTCTTAGCCATGCCATGTTTGACCGCGTTCTCCACCAACGGCTGCAGTACCAGCGACGGTAGAGTCGCTTTGCGGGCGGCCTCGTCAATCTGCCAGTCGATCTGGAGCCGGCTCCCAAATCGGGCCTGCTCGAAGACTAAATAGGAGTTGACGTATCTCAACTCCTCGTCAAGGGTCGTGAACTGGTTCTGCCGCTCCAAGGACTCGCGGAAGAAATCGGCGAATTGGATTATGAGCCGTCTGGCCGTCTTCGGATCGGTCCGGCAGAGAGCGGCGATGGTGTTTAGCGTATTGAACAAGAAATGCGGGTTTATCTGCGCCCGCAATGCTTTCAGTTCCGAGTGTACGGCCAAAGCCTGTTGCTTATCGAGCTCTGAAAGCTCGATTTGCGTGCTGAGCAGAACCCCGAGACCTCTAGCAACAGTGATCCGATTTTCCGTCAATTTATTCGGCGAAAGATAAAGGAACTCGAGCGTCCCGCGCTCTTTACCTTGTACGGTCAGGGGAATCGAGATTCCAGTCCATTTCTCGCTGCCGCTTCCGATGTCATGGAAGATCGTCGCTCCCGACACGTCGATTCCCCCGGTCCTATTGAGAAAACTCTCGGCCGACAGCTCCTTGGCGCCGGCGCCGACCGCCGCCAAGATATCTTTCTTGTCCAGGACGGCCACAGTGTCGACGTCACTCTCATCGAAGATGACCTGGGCGACCTCGCGCCCGGTCTCGGCCGTAAAACCTTGCCTCAAGTGAGACAAGGTCTCGCTCGCGATCGTCAGCATCTCATGGGATTGCATGGCCCGGGCGCGTTCCGGCCCTTCATGCCATTTATAGAGAAGAGTGAGAACTGAAAAGAGGCTGATACCGTAGATGACCCCGACGAGCAACAGCGCGGCGCCGTTATTGAACGTCACCTTAAAGATACCGCTCGCAAACAGTATGAAAAGAATCAGGACCGAGGCCCCGATGGTCACCGCCCCTAGCGCGATGTATAAGAAGGAAGAGGGCTGTCTATTCTCCATATTGCCTCCGAACTGCCATTATTATAAACGAAAACCTGTTATGAGGCTAATGCGACCAGTTCAAAGTAGCCTAGAGAGACGGCTGCCGCGATGAGAATCAATCCAAATAAGACTCGCAAAACCGTATTCGAGAGCCGCATGGCCGCTCGCGAACCCAGATAGGCCCCGGGAATGACTCCGAATATTAAGAGAAGACCAAGCGCTAAGTCGATGTGGCCAAGACTGTGATGAACGATGGCCCCAGGAACGGTGATTGCACCGACTACGGTTAGAGAGGTCCCGAAAGTAGTCTTCATATCAAGCCCCAGCCGCATATGTAGAAAAGGCACTAATAGGAATCCCCCGCCCAAACCAAGGAGGCCCGAAGCCAGGCCGATGCCGGCTCCGGCGATTGCCAGTGACCCCTGGCCGGCAGTCCGTGGCTCATCCGGCTCGACCGACCCCCGCTCAAAGATAAAGCGCAAGCCTAAGAGAAAGAGTACTGCGGCGGTCGCCAAGAGAATAAGGCTTCCGCCTATCCAGGAGGTCAGCCAGGCGCCGAGAATGACACCGGCGATGCCGTACAGTGCCAGGGGGACAGCGTATCCCCAAGCGACATAACCTCGACGAGCATAGGAGGTAGCGCCGACGATCGCCGAGGGAATATTCATGAGCAACGGGGTGCCGACAACGATAAGGGCCGGCTCATTGAGGATCAGCCTGAGCGCCGGTTTGGCGATCAGCCCGCCGCCGAGACCGAAGTGACCCGAAAGATAGCCGGAGAAGAAGCCGATCAGCAACGCGAGCATCGCCTCTCAGGCCTCCGTAACGCCAGTTGGTTTGGCGTCATGGTCCGGGTTGAGTGTTCTCTCTACCTCATCTAGCACGCCGGCGGCGGTCGCCGTCTTGACGCGCGTTTCTATCGTCCCCACGTGGACCACTAAGCGCGCGCCGACATCCTCATCCAGCCAAAAAACGGTCGCCGCGACTTTCTCCCGCAGTCTATCGGCAATCTCGGCGGCCGCCCGAGCATCTGTTTCCGGCAGCACCATGACAAAGGTATCGAAACCACTCCGCGCGAACAGATCGGCCTCCCGAGCCTGCCGCGCTAAAAGCTGGGCTAGTAAGACTATGGCCCTCCCGGAAGCGCGCTTACCATACAGGCCGGCGATCTTATCGACGTCCTCAACCGCGAAGATAGCCAAGGATAATTCGCGCGTGTAGCGACGCGCTCTTTTCAATTCCCTCTCCAGGGCGTCAAGCAAACCCCGCCGGTTAAGTAGGCCTGTCAACTGATCTATTGATGCCTGAACGTGTAGACTGGAATCGGCAGCCATCCAGCGCCTCTTTTCCATGGGCAGGCAGGCCGACCAATCGGAATTGCCTCTAATAACCGCCTTTGCCTGCTCTTCGCAGGTGGCATACCCGCAGATCGTGCAGTTCAGTCTCGATTCAGGTTCGCTGAGTCCCGCAGCTGCCAGACTTTCAATGACTTGAGCAGCGTCTATCGGCTTCCGTGCTTGCGGTCTGGGTATAAACCCGCCGGCAGCGGTCAACCGCCGGAGCGGCAGCAGCTGTTCGTCGCTGAGACCATGGCCACCCCCGTCGGCCGCCAAGCATAGCCCGCAGCCCCAAAGATGAGTGACCCCAGCCGAGCTTTCAAAATCACTTCGAGCCGGTAGGTCCGCTAGCAACAGCGCCAGGTCTGGCCCCGAAGGCAGCCCGGGAAAACTCGCGCTCTCGACTCCAAGTTCGGCCTCTAGCGGGGCCCCGCGCTCGCTTAGGATGCTCAGTAGGTCGTTCGGGGAGATGACGGCGGCCAGAGCGCTCTCGCCCCCCTTTGTCAGCATCCGGGCGCCCAGACACGGAGCGACAACTACGGAACGAGGATGTCCCGGATAGACCTCCGCTACTATTCTCGCTTGGACTTCATATTCGGTAGCAAAGGGAGCCAAAAAATCGACCAGGTCGGGGCGAAACCGCTCTATCAGATTGACGATGACCGGACATGACGACCTGATGGACGGCTGCGAGGACTCCCCTGTCATCAAACAATCCTCATACATCAAATCAAGCAATCGTCTGGCGGGCGCTCCATCCTCCACCGCATGGAACCCGATCGACAGTATTGCCGCTTCCCAGGCGGACCACTCGGCCGACGGCAGAAGCAAGCGCGTCTGGGGGGGAATAATCGCGACCGGCGCCGCTTCGTCGAGAAGGCTAGAGACAGTCGCCGTAGCCGGCGAGGCCGCCAATGCCGCCTGGGAACAGCCCGAGACACAAGCACCACATCCGACACAACGTTGTGAGTCTATCTCAAGAACAGTCTCGGAGACCCGGACGGCATCAACCGGGCATAGTCGAACGCAGTGGCGGCAGCGCCGGCAAGCGGTTGAGTCGGTCTCGATAATCTCTGAGGTGCCCATTAAAGTTAATTATGTTTAGGCATATCCGATTTCGCGAAGAATATTCTCGCACTGCATTCAACTTAAGTATAGAGGAGGATGTAGGTAAAACCAAGGCACGGTCACCCGAGCCGATCGGCTCGGGCGGGTTGACTAGCTCTCGTTTGCCTTGGTAGGCTTAAAGTGTAGTCTAGGAGGCAGCGATGATCAGCAACCCGATCGGCGGATCAGCCGAAAAACCGAACCCACCTGCTGGAGGCTGCTCTCTAGTTATTTCGGACGAAACAAGCGAGCTCCCCATAGTCAGCATTGTCGGGGAAATCGATCTATCCAGCGCCCCTGGCGCCTACTCCACAATGTGGCAAACAAGCGGCAACGGCAAGCGGTCACTCATCATCAACCTCGAAGAACTGGATTTCATGGACTCTTCCGGCCTGCAAGCGCTCTTGCGCCTGCGAGAGAAGTTGCGCGCGCGCCGGCAGCAAGTTTTCCTGGTCGGGATAAAACCCCCAATCGAGAAGCTTTTTCGATTGACCGGCTTCGACCAGCTATTTCAGCTCTTCCCTGACGCCGACGAAGCCAGAAAAGAGATTCACCCGACTCAGTAAGATCCCGAGCGCCAAGCACGTTCGATGGCGGCAACGGCTTCGACGGGATCGGAAACGTTCGCCAACTCAGCTCCAGGGACCCCGAGCAAGTCAACATTCAGGCTTTCGACTAAGACCAGCGGGCGCCCCAACTTGATAGCCAAACCGATCTCACTCAAGGTGCCAGCGCCCCCGCCGACGGCGATAACACCGTCACCGGACTTGACCACCAGATAGTTTCTCCCATGACTGAATCCGGTTGGAATGGAGACCGTAATATAGGGATTGGCTTTCGAGCGATCATCGCCCGGAAGGATACCAAGCGACAGACCGCCGGCTTCGGCCGCCCCACGAGCGGCCGCCTCCATGACGCCGCCCAGACCGCCGCAGACCAGTATATGTCTCACCCGAGCGATCTCTCTCCCGACTTCATAGGCCAATTCCATTTGGCGGGCGGTGGGTTCGCCCGCCCCGATAACGGAAATATAGCGCCGGCGCTCACCGGTCATCTTCGTCATGGATATGCGGATTGATATGGACCATCACATCCGCCACCCCCTCCACCTGCTCTGTGATCCGTATCTTGCACTGCTTGGCTATCTTGTGACCGTCCTTGACCGTCAATTCCGGGTCAACGTCGATCTTAATGTCAACAAAGAGATTGGGCCCGAGGCGCCTAGCTCGTGCCTGCGCATGCTCGACACCCTGGGTTCCCTCGGATATCGACGTGATCCGACCCATCGTCCCATCCTCCGGAACCCGGTCCATCAATTCCCGACCGGCCGCCCCGGCGACATCATAGGCAAGTTTGAGGATGATGAGCGACGTGAGGCCGGCAGCCAACGGATCGAGCACGGGATAACCGGCGCGGGCGCCGGCGATACCAATCAGGGTCGCCAAGGACGTTATTGCATCCTTCCGATGGTCCAACGCTCCAGCCATTAACAGCATACTCCCGTGGCGCCGCGCCACGCGGGAAACAACTCGGTAGAGACCTTCTTTAACAAAGATCACAACGATTACCGCAACAAGTGCTATTAAACCCGGCGTCCTGGTCTCCCCGGAGGCGATCGAGACGATCGTCCGCGTCAAGATAAGAACGCCGGCTGCGGCAATCATCACGGCCATTAAGCCGGTGGCTATCGATTCGGCACGCCCATGGCCGTAGGGATGGTCCCAATCGACCGGCTTGCGGGATATTCGCAGACTGACGAGGACTACGGTCTGGGAGATCACGTCGCTCAGGGATTCGACCGCATCGGCGACCATCGCCTGACTATGGCCGAGAATACCGGCCGCGAACTTGAAAAACGTCAACAGCACATTGCCGATGATGCTCAACCACGAAAGACGGATGCCTTCGCGGAACCGCTCCTGTTGTCCCACAACCGTCATCAACTACTCGCCTCCCGGCCCGCGCCTACCGCAACCGGCCCTGGTCGACCAAAGCTTCAGCTATCTGGACGGCGTTGAGGGCCGCGCCCTTGCGAAGATTGTCGGCAACGACCCAGATGTTCAAGCCATTCTCAACGGACTCGTCCCGGCGGACGCGCCCGACATAGGTCGAATCGGTGCCGGCCGCCGCTAATGGAGTGGGATAACCATTGTTCTCCGGATCATCCAGTAATACGATTCCGGGAGCGCCGGCTAAGGCGCGTCGAGCTTCTTCTATATCGACCTTTCCCGCAAATTCGATATTCACCGACTCACTGTGGCCGGTGATGATAGGCACCCTGGCCGTAGTCGCCGTTATGCGCAACTCCGGCAGGTCCATGATCTTACGGGTCTCAGCGATCATCTTTATCTCTTCCTTGGAGTAGCCGGAATCCTGGAAGACATCGATATGCGGAAAGAGATTGAAGGCTATCGGGTGGGCGTATACCTCTGAATGCGGGTCGCGATCGGCTAAAATGTCCCGCGTCTGTTCAAGTAGTTCATCGACGGCCTCGCGGCCTGTACCGGAAACGGCTTGGTAGGTGGAGACGACGACCCGCTCTATCTTCCACAAGTCGTGAAGAGGCTTGAGCGCTACGACCATCTGGATAGTGGAGCAGTTAGGATTGGCAATTATTCCGCCGTGGTCGGCCAGGGCGTCGGGATTGACCTCGGGCACGACGAGGGGCACATCGGGGTCCATCCGCCAGGCGCTACTATTGTCGATCACGACAGCGCCCGCCTCCCGGGCCACCGGCGCGTAATCGAGACTGATACCGGAGCCGGCGGAAAAGAGAGCGACATCGACACCCGTGAACGAATCGCCGACCAGAGTCTCGACCGGCAACTGTCTCTCTCCCCAACTTAGATTTCGCCCTGCCGACCGGGCTGAGGCTAGTAGCTTTAGTTCCCGGACGGGGAAGTTCCGCTCCTGCAATACGGCCCGGATCTCTTCGCCGACCAAACCGGTGGCGCCGACGATAGCCACCTTGTACGCGCCCGCCATGCTCACACTCCAGCCTGTGGCTCTTGACCCAGGCCAAAACCATCATAAAGAGCCTTGACCGCCCGCTCAACCTCGTCTTCCGAGATAACGACCGATATCTTGATTGAAGAAGTGCTGATCATACCGATATTTATATTCTCGTCGGCCATTATCTCGAACATCTGCGCGGCTATACCAGGGTGGCTCTTCATGCCTGCGCCAACTAGAGATATCTTGGCTATCCGCTCCTCACAGGCGAAGCCCCTGGCCTCAAGGTCTTTGACCAGGACCTCGACAACCGCCCGACCGTTAACAAGATCGTCACCGGGTACCGTGAATGAGATGTCGGTGATGCCTTCTTCACTGACATTCTGGATGATCATATCGACGTTGATATGTTCCTCCGCCAGCGCCCGGAATACCGTCGCCGCTATCCCCGGGCGGTCGGGCACGCCGAATATGGTTATTTTGGCCTCATCCGCATCATGCGTGACCGCGCTCACGATGGCCTTTTCCATTCCTATTTCCGCCTCCCCGATAACCGTGCCTTCGCTCTCATCGTAGCTTGATTTTACCGCAATCCGCACTCCATGGTTGCGGGCATACTCGACCGAACGCAACTGAAGGACCTTGGCCCCGGTAGCGGCCATCTCCAGCATCTCTTCATAAGACACTTTCTTGAGTTGCCGGACCCCGGAAACGACGCGTGGATCCGCTGCGTAGACGCCGGCGACATCCGTATATATCTCACAGAGTTCAGCCCCCAGCTTGGCGGCGATAGCAACTGCCGATGTATCGGAGCCGCCCCGCCCCAAAGTCGTAATATCGAAACCAGCGGTGACGCCCTGAAATCCCGCTACAATGGCTATCTTGTCCTGTGCCAAAGCCTCCTGTAGCCTGGCTGCCCTGACATTCACTATCCTGGCCTTGGTATGGCGGCGGTCGGTCTCGATGCCGACCTGAGCGCCGGTAAACGATATCGCGTCATGGCCTTGCCCGGCGATCGCCATACTCAAGAGCGCGATCGAGATCTGCTCGCCGGTGGCGAGAAGCATGTCCATCTCCCGCTCAGCCGGCCGCGGATTGAGTTCGTAGGCCATCTTCACCAGGTCATCTGTGGTGCCGCCGATCGCGGAAACAACTACTACTACTTGGTGTCCCGCTTGTTTCGTAGCGATGATCCGCGCAGCCACGTTCTTGATCCGCTCGGTGTCGGCGACTGAGGTTCCGCCGTATTTTTGCACAATTATCGACATATCAACCAGTCATGCTAGGGGTCTTCAACCTGGCTATTGTACCTTCACCTGAAAGCGCGGGCAAGAAAAAGCGGCGCCGGAGCGCCGCTTCAAAAGACCTATCTGTGGATCCCTTAGGCCGCTTTTTTAATGTCCCGCATTTCGTCCTTGGTCGTCTCTGTCTGATGCTCGATATCGAAGAGTAACCCAATGCCCTCGGAGAGCGCGTACAGAGAGCCGAAAGTCACCAGCGTATAGATGAGGATCCCGATAAAGGCCAAAAAGCCCCCGCCGGCCGCACCGGCCGTCCCCAACTGCTGAGCGATAACACTTCCGGCCGCCAACGCCGCTATGCTAAGACCGATACCTATCACAAGCGATACCCAGGCCAAGACTTTATACACAACAGCCATGATCCGTAGCATTCGATATTTTTCCGCCATTTCACTCACTCCTTTTCTTCGCTAAGAAACTACCCGCGCCTTAAAGCGGATAAACAACTGCAATCAGGCCGCCGGCCTGCCTCGCTTCACCGTCTCATCAGTCGAGCGTACCTCCGCCTGGATATCGAAGAGGAGATAGATCGCTTCAGAGAGGGCATAAAAAGTACCGAACAGGACCAACGCGTAAACAGCCATAAATATCCAGGAACTAAACCCGGCAACAACGCCGAGAACCGCGCCTGCCTGCGGCGTGACCAGGATACCCAGCCCTACCGCCAACATCGTGTTTACAAAAACGGCCACAGCTATCGAAAGCCAGGCCAAAACCTTGAACACGACCGCCATCAGTCGCAAGAAACCGTAGCGTTCTCTCATCGTCCTCACCCCTTTCCCTACAATTCGAACGTACCCGAGAGAGGGCGGGGTAAACGGGGGTGAAAAGAATAGGATAGGAAAAGGGGACACGTACCTAATTAAAAGAACTTAATAGGAAAAGGGGACACGTACCTAATTAAAAGAACTTAATTAGGTACGTGTCCCCTAATAATTATTCAGTGATGCCGCAACGGCGGAGCAGGCGCTCCCAGTTCGTGTCGATGTCAGCCTGGACCTCGGCCAAAAGCTCCTCTTGGCCGGGAGCAAAAAGATGCTTGTAGCGACCCTGGGGCTTCAGCCAGTCGTCGATCGGCTTAGGATTGTTGACCTTGACAGTCAGTTTCCACTCGCCGTTCTCGACTTCGTAAAGCGGCCAGAAGCGGGTCTGAACGCCGGCTTTGGCCATCTTGACCGTCATATCGGAAGAGAAGCGCCAGCCTCGCGGGCACGGACTCAAGATATTTAGAAAGGCCGGCCCATCCGCGTTTAGAGCCTTAGTCGCCTTGCTGTGGAGATCTTTCCAGTTGCTGATAGACGCTTGGGCCACATACGGAATATCGTGCGCGGCCACAATGGCCGTCAGATCTTTCCTCTTTTGCGGTTTGCCGGCGTCGACCTTGCCGACAGGCGTCGTCGTCGTCCAGGCGCCCTTGGGCGTGGCGCTGGAACGCTGGATGCCGGTATTCATGTAGGCGCCGTTGTCGAGGCAGACATATACCATCTTATGGCCTCGCTCCAGAGCGCCGCTGAGCGCCTGAAGACCGATATCGTAGGTGCCGCCGTCGCCGCCAAAAGCGACAAAGCGGAACTCGGTATCGACCTTGCCGCGACGGCGAAGAGCATTGTAAGCCGCCTCAACGCCGCTGATCGTCGCCGCCGCGTTCTCGAAAGCGTTGTGAATATAGCTGCACTTCCAAGCCGTGTACGGGTAGATCGTCGTCGACACCTCTAAGCACCCCGTGGCGCAGCAAACGGCCACAGGCTCGTCGGCGGCCAGCAGGACTTGGCGGGTAGCAATGGAGTGCCCGCACCCGGCGCAGAGCCGGTGTCCACCAGTCAGATAATCTTCTTTATGAGTCAGTTCTCGAAGACTTGCCATATCATCACCTATTCCTTCAACCCGAGGTATCTGATGACCGGACCTGTCTGTCCGGTCTCAGCCACCTGACCCAGGTCGCTAAAGACTTGTTCGAGGTTGGGCATGGAGACATCGCGTCCGCCGAGGCCGTAGATGTAATTGAGGACCGGCACCCGCGAATCCTGGTCGTAGAGGGCCGACCGTATCTCCTGAAAGAGCGGGGCTCCGATGGCCCCCGGCGACAGCGAGCGGTCGAGCGCCGCCACGGCCTTGACTCCCGCCAACGCTTTGGCGATCTGTTCCGCCGGAAAGGGCCGGAAACTCCGCAGCTTCAGTAGGCCGGCACGGATGCCGGTTTCACGAAGCTTGTCGACAATGACTCGAGTTGTCCCGGCGGTGGAGCCGAGGACAACGATAGCAACCTCGGCGTCATCAAGCTTGTAGGCTTCAAAGAGACCGTACTCGCGGCCGGAGATCTGCCCGTACTCTTTGCCGACCTCCTCGATGACCGGTGCACTACCGAGCGTGGCCAGCTCCTGGTCACGCCGGAATTCAAAGAAGGACCCGTGGAGACCGTCGAACGGACCGACAGTGATCGGGTTGTTAGCATCCAGCATAGTGATGGGAGCATCGAACTCGCCAACGAACTTGGCCGCGATATCGTCGTCGAGGATCTCAAGACGATCAATGGCGTGACTGATGATAAAGCCGTCTAAGCAGACCATGACCGGTAGTTTGACTCGATGGTCCTCGGCGATCCGGACCGCCTGCAGAGTCGTGTCATAGGCCTCCTGGGCATTCTCGCAAAACAATTGGATCCAGCCGGAGTCCCTGGCGCCCATCGAATCCTGATGGTCGCAGTGAATGTTGATGGGACCGGAAAGGGTCCGGTTCACGTTGTGCATGATGATCGGAAGCCGATACGATGAAGCGATATAAAGCTCTTCCCACATCAAGGCCAACCCCTGCGACGCGGTCGCCGTCATCACTCGAGAGCCGGCCGCTGAGGCGCCGATGCTGGCGCTCATGGCGCTATGCTCGCTCTCGACTGTCACATACTCCGTATTGACCAGGCCATTGGCGACATAGGTGGAGAACTCCTCGACGATGGTCGTCTGCGGCGTAATCGGGTAGGCCGCAACGACATCCGGGTTTGCTTGGCGCATCGCCTGCGCGCAGGCCACATTTCCAGTTAAAGCAACTGCCTTGCCCATTATTTCTCCTCCTCATTCATCTCGATAGCGTCAAACGGACACTCCTCGGCGCAGATACCGCACCCTTTACAGTGGTCTAAATCGATGCCCAACATCTTCTCGTCTTCAACTTGAATCGAAGAGTCGGGGCAGAACACCCAACAGATCATGCAGTGGGTGCAGCGGTCCTCGAACCATTCCGGTTTCTCGGAGCGCCAGCCGCCCGTCTTGTATTGATGCGCCGTGCCACCCTCCGGGATAGTCACCCCGGCCGGATGGTCTCCGACTTTCCAGTTCTTGATGTTGCTAAAATCCCAGCTCACTCTGATTGCACCTCCGCATACGCCCGCGTAAGCGCCTGCACATTCCCATCAATGATCTCCTGGCTGAACTTTTTGCCAAAAGAGGACCGGATGTGCTCGGCGACTTTGTCGACCTCCATGATGTGGGTCGCCTTGAGCATCGCGCCCAGCATTGGCGTATTCGGTATCGCCCGTCCGATGCACTCTACAGCTATCTTGGTGGCGTCTACCGTGAATAATTTTTGTTTCTGAAACTTGTTGGCCGCCCGAACTTCCGCCGGCGACATGTCTGTATTGATGACCAATACCCCATCGTCGGGCATGCCCTGCGTCACATCAACGACCGCAAGCAGAGTCGGGTCCAAGACCGCGACGATCCCGGGGCTGGTAACGTTACAGTGGATATTGATAGGTTCAGGGCTGATCCTCGTGAATGCCTGAATCGGGGCTCCCATACGCTCCGGACCGTACTCAGGCGACGCCTGAAAATACTGGTCGAGCTTGAGGGCCGCTTCGGCGGTCAACTTGGCCGCCGTCACCGCGCCCTGACCGCCGCGCCCATGCCATCTTATCTCGATTAGATTGTCCATCTTCACCTCATATCTTTCCGGCACCCATACCGGCCCATGATGAAACTTTCACAAAACGGGCCGTGCTGCTAAGTGCGAAGTCTTGGGTAAGCTCTGACTTGTTCCTTAAGTACTCTCGAAAGCGTGAAAATCATTTGTACTATATAGTTTGCCCATTTTCAAGCAAGACAGAATAGGGCCGCAAATGATGGTTAACGGCTCGCCGCGCTAATCAGCGGCGATCGCTGTAGTAAGCTTGGCTCTTCGGTTTCCGCCCGGCCCGGCCGCCGGGACGACGGTCCATCAGGCTGAATATGACCGCTATCAGGGCCGACACCATGACTACTCTGACGAGCAGGCCGACCCGCAAGTCCAAAGCACTCAGCCCAAACGTGACGACGAACGCAGCCAGGAAGACAACCACGGCAGTCTCTCCCAAGCTTCTTCTTGTCCTCATCGCCTTATTTCCTTCTTCTGTCCGTGCTAGAGAAAATTGAATCTTTTTTCTTTGAACAGGACTCGACAGGCTTCCGCCACGTCAGGATCGAACATCGAGGCCGAACGCTGAGTGACCTCTTCAAGTGCGCGGTCCACGCCCAGGCCGGCCCGATATGGACGTCGCGAGGCCATCGCTTCCACCACATCCGCCACCGCTAGGATGCGAGCTTCCAAAATTATCTCTTCGCCCCTGAGCCCATGAGGGTAGCCGGAAGCATCCAGTCTCTCGTGATGTTGATAGACAGCCTGCACCACCGGCCAAGGAAACACAATTCCCTGGATAACATCATGAACTGTTTGCACATGATTCTGAATCACGCGAAACTCTTCATCGGTCAGTTTGCCCGGCTTGCTTAAAACATGGTTGGGAACGATCAGTTTTCCCACGTCGTGAACGTTTCCGGCCACGTCAAGACTCTCGATTACGGCTTCCGGTAAGCCCATCTCCTCAGCGATGGCGCAAGCCAATCTAGTCACTCGCTCTTGATGGTCGGCCAGAAACGGGTCCTTCAGTTTGATCGTCGACGATATGGCTGTGGCCGTTCCCAGCAGGGCTGCCTTCAATTCCGCGTGTTCGTCCACGGGCGCCACTAATTCGATCTCTGTCGCGGGATCCGCCGCGATCAAGAAGCCTTTTGGTCCGCCGTCTTTATTCAAGAGCCGCGTCAGACTCAAGATCGGAGCGGGACGCCCGCTGCTCATTTCCTTTTGCTGATACTTCTGCCGAATCGGCCCGAGATCGGACTCGGCGGCGAAAGCCGTCAATCTTTGTCGGCCGTCCCCGTCCAGGAAATCGAGAAAGCCTCTTCCGGTCGCTTGAGCCGGATCAGACAGACCCAGCATCTCCGTCGCCTGCTTATTTAAGTAGACGATCTGGAAGTCGTTGTTGGTCAAGATCACCGCATGGGGTAGTTTCTCGATCAGTACCCGGTATCCCGCCTCTTGGGGCATGGGTGTAGAAATACTGCCGGGGGCGCCCTCTGTTCGGTCGCTCGGCCTAGTTGAATCAGGTGTGTCGATTCGCGATGTCATGACAGTCCTCTCTCGCGGCTACCTGGCAACATGCCTATAACATGCTGCTAAAGATAACAAAGGCGGCCCTTGAGAACAAATAGAGCGATATGGGATACTAAGACGGCATCCGGTCGTTACCTTAAAAACCGCTTACAAAACGATCGGTAGCTTAAACGAGGAGCGTGGATACCGATCACAACCAAGAAAACGCTGCCGCCGAACTCGGCCTTGCTCCGCTTGGATGACTCTCGGCTTGACGACCGGAGAAATACGAAGCGCCCGAAAAGGGTACACCTCTTTTCAGAGCCTATGATGAAAACGTTTCCGGTCAACACAGCATGACTCCCGCAAACGCCCCCCAAGAAGAATACGATACTATCTGCGGGATCTGTCCGGCGGGCTGCT
>SDBV01001984.1_pt1 | contig 30646 bp, 24 predicted proteins | sample 2277081 | NCBI WGS metagenome assembly SDBV01 (sample SAMN10402039, study PRJNA504765) | marine sediment metagenome | isolation source: marine sediment core GS10_PC15, 223 cmbsf | place: Arctic Ocean: Southern Knipovich Ridge | collected 2010 | reverse complement strand
GTGTACGAGCGGGTCCGGCATCCGATGTACTCCGCGCATTGGGTATGGGGCATCGCGCAGGCTCTGCTCATGCCCAACCTGATCGCGGGACCCTTGGCGTTGATCCTGATGTTCGCGGTCATGGCGTCGCGAGTTCCCCGGGAGGAGCGGGCGATGATCAAGGAGTTCGGCGACGCTTATCGCCAATACATGAAAAGGACGGGCCGTATCCTGCCGAAGGGGATCGTGCGCGCCGAGCCGCCCGATCAGGCATCCTGCCCCCGGCATACCCCCGGGTCTGCATCGGACCTGCCGGCCGACCTTGTCCTATTTGGGCTGTCCCGAAAATCGACCCTTGTGAAACATTCCCTTGAGGGGCGGGTAGTGGAGGTCCGTGAGCCGCCGATTCAGGGTCTCTGATTCACCACCAAGCCGGTCGCAAGCAATTCGGCACACGTTTTCTGACACGGAAGCCAGCCCCGGCTTGTCGGCGAAGGCGCTTTTCGAGTGATGGTCGCGAAACGAGCGTTTTTTTGATACCCTTTAGTTTGTCGTATCTTGCCAGCGCGGATGACTACTGATTCTGTTTACTTGCCTGCTTTCCTTAATGAACCGGTCGGAGGTGAAGAATGAGACCCACGGTTGCGATCACTGTTCTGTGGCTGATGTTGAGTTCGGTGACCCAGGGGCAGCCGCCCCGCCGGGCGGAAAGACCGCCGGTGGACGACGCCAAAGTCAAGGCGTTTCTGGAGGCCCATCGAGGCACCTGGCGCGATCTGAATGTCCCCGAGAGCGACGGCAAGCTTCTCTACGATCTCGTCGTCAAGAACAAGTACAAGAACATCCTCGAGATCGGCACGTCCACCGGGCATTCCACGACCTGGCTGGCCTGGGCCGCCAGCAAGACGGGCGGGACGGTGACGACCTTGGAGATCGATGAAGGCCGTCACAAGCAGGCAATTGCAAACCTGAAGGAGGCCGGTCTGCGACAATACGTCGACGCGCGCCTGGGCAACGCCCACCAATTGGTCAAGGAGTTCAACGGCCCCATTGACTTCGTCTTCTCCGACGCCGACAAGGAGTGGTACACAAAGTACTTCGTGGATGTGTATCCCAAGCTGAGCAAAGGTGGCTGCTTCACCGCGCACAATATGTCGATGCGCGGACGCGAAGGCAGTATGGGAGACGGAATCCGGGAGTTTCTCGATCATCTCAAGACCGTGCCCGGTCTGGAGACGACCATCGATACCAGCAGCCGGTCCGGCATATCCATCAGCTACAAGCGGAAAGCCCCTCAGCCGGACGCTCCTGCCGAGCCGGACGATATGCAGAGCATCTTCAACGGAAAAGACCTTGCGGGTTGGGAAGGCGACCCGAAGTTATGGTCGGTCAAGGATGGCGCCATTCACGGGGAAACGACTGCCGAGAATCCGGCCCAAGGTAACACGTTCCTGATCTGGAAAGGGGGCGTGACGAAGGACTTTCAGTTGCGTCTTTCGTTCCGCTGCACCGCCACCAACAACTCGGGAATTCAATACCGGTCGAGGCGCGTTACCGAGGGGCGGGTACGGAACCCATGGGTCGTCCGTGGCTACCAGCACGAGATCCGCAACCAGGTCGAGTTGCCGAGTGTTGCCGGATTCATCTACGCGGAAGGCGGCAAGCGCGGCCGCATGTGCCTTGTCGGTGAGAAGGCTACTTGGGCAGAGGACGGCAAAAAGGAGGTCACCGGCGCGCTGATTGACGCGCCGGGTTACCGGAAACTGTTCAAGCTCGACGATTGGAACGACGTCGCGATCGTCGCCAAGGGAAACCACCTGCAGCACTACCTCAACAACACGCTGATCCTCGATTGCACCGACAATCATCCGCAACTGGCTCGGCGAGAGGGTATCCTGGCCCTGCAACTTCATGCCGGCAGGCCGATGTGGGTCGAGTTCAAGAACCTCCGCATCGAACACCTGTCTGACGACGCCCGACCTCAAACCTCCGATTGACGAGGATCTGCGACTGAAGCTGGATGACCTCGGCAGTTGACAGCCGGGGCAAGGACACGGATACTGTTTCTTAGCGTGTTGACCAGTACCATTTGCGAAAGTAAGCTCCTTATGACCCAGACGAGCAGCCCGTTCGAAGGCCCCCCAAACGCATCGGACCTTTCAACTCACGAACTCATTCACGAGAAAATCCTCCAGTGGCTCCGAAGCGAGACCTCTCTTGAAATCGATCGGATCGATTACGACACGTCTCTTTTCGAGTTGGGAGTCGATTCACTCGGCGCGGCGTCGATCTCGGCCGAATTGGAGCAAGAAACAGGGATGACTTTGAATCCGGAAGTCGTGTATGAGCTGGAGACGATCAACGAGTTGGCCGAATACCTGGAAAGCCTGCCGGCGGCACCGGCGCAGCAAACCGACCCCAGCGCGGCCCATGCCGGAACTCCTCAGTTACAAGATGCGTCGGCTACCGCGGATCCCGGCGGCCGCGAATCGGATGGTTTACTACAGCACTACGACCGTCTGAATCGCCGGGTCAAGTCACTCAAAAAGCAGGGTTTGTATTTCTTCGAACCCGAAATCTCGGCACACGACGGAGCATGGGTCGTGGCTGACGGCCAGCGGATGTTGATGCTCGGTTCGTACGAGTACCTCGGACTGCTGGGACATCCGCACCTGAATAAATCGGCGATTGCGGCGATCGAGGAGTTTGGCACGGGACACCATGGCGTGAGGCTCTTGGCAGGCACGACGACGGTGCACCGAAAGCTGGAAGCGAAACTGGCCGCCTTCATGCGTGCCGAAGATGCGGTCGTGTTCAGCAGCGGATACGTTACCAATCTGGCGACGCTCTCCGCGCTGGTCGGGCGGGGCGACTGCGTGATCGGCGACCAGTTCAACCACGCCAGTATCGTGGACGGCTGCCGCATGTCCGGCGCCGAGTTTTTGGAATTCAAGCACAATTGCATGGACTCCCTGGCGGAGAATTTGCAGCAGGCCGGCGGCCGCCGGACACTGGTGGTCGTCGACGCCGTCTTCAGCATGGACGGTGACATCGTCGACTTGCCCACGGTCGTGGAACTCTGCCGCAAGCACCAGGCCTTGCTGATGGTCGACGAAGCCCACAGCTTGGGAGTGCTGGGAAAAACGGGGGGGGGAATCCAGGAACACTTTGAACTTCATCCGGGCGATATTGACGTCAAGATGGGGACCCTCTCGAAGACCTTGGCCGGTTGCGGCGGCTTCATCGCCGGCCGGGAGGAGATCACCACCTATCTGCGACATCACGCCCGCGGCTACATCTTCAGCGGCGCGTTGCCCGCCGGGCAAGCCAGTGTCGCGATCGCGGCGCTGGAGATCCTCGAGCGCCAGCCCGAGCTCGTCGAGCGTTTGCGGGAGAACGTCGCGTACTACTTGAAGGGCTTGAAGACGCTCGGATTCGACACCGCCCAAAGCGTGACTCCGATCGTGCCCGTGATGACCGAAAACGACGAGATTACCCTCGAGATGACACGCATCTGTCGCGGCGAAGGATTGCTGGTGATCCCGGTTTGCTTCCCGGCGGTGCCCATCGACGCTCCCCGTTTGCGAACGTGCGTCTCGGCGATTCACAGCCGGCAAGACATCGACTTTGCCCTGGACATTCTCGCCCGAGCGGGACGACAGACCAAGCTGATCGCCTGAGGGGCATCTTCGCCACTGAATATCAACCCGACAATCAAGTGAAACGCTCATGGTAGCCATCTCGCTCCGCGATCGGCCTAAAGTGAGTTTTTAGAGTCTGACCTTGCGCCAAGCGCGGCCTTTGACTTGTCCATCGAGACAATCGTGGCGATCCGCAACGACTTCTCGGATGAACAAGACGCAGTGTGTCCAGATGTACGTATTTCGGGGCAAGCGTGCGCGATAGTCAACTGATCGACCCGCAGCGGGTGTAAACCTGTCTCCCGAATAATCGTCCATTTCCGCACAGTCATTCTCATCCCACGAACTGCTCCCATCGCTGTTTGGGGACATGGACCCATCTAGGTCGTTCCGAGTGTAGGCGCATCGTCCGCCGCTTCGGGAATCTGTGAGCTATTATTGTAAAAACGGAACGCCTAATCGTTCTGCCCGCTCCACGGCAACGAGGCAAAGCGGCTAAGCACGGGGGCACGATCGACTGAGGAACCGAGCAAGGCAAAGGAACCACGTTCTTTGTCCGGCTGCCGATCGACGGCGCACGACAAACACAAGGGGTATGGGAATATGAAGATGCGTGTTCTCGTGTGTGATGACGACCCCGCCATGCTGCGATTGACGTCTGACGCGATCGCAAAGGCCGGCTATGAAGTCGTACAGACCGCTGACGGTTACCGCGCTTGGGAGGCTCTTCAGGATGGAGCAATCCAACTCGCCGTACTTGACTGGGAAGTCCCAGGCCCGAACGCGATCCAGGTTTGTGAACGTCTCAAGAGGCATCGAAAGTGCCGGGCGATCTATGTGATCGTGTTGACGGGCCGTTCCACTGCCGAGGACATATCGCGAGCCTTGGAAGCCGGAGCGAGTGACTTTGTCAAGAAACCCTTCGTTGCCAAAGAGCTTATAGCCCGTCTCAGAATGGGTCAGCGCACTCTCCAGATGCAGGCTGAGCTGGCCCACGCACAGAAGCTGGAGTCGGTCGGACAACTGGCGGCAGGCATTGCCCACGAGATTAACACGCCCACCCAATACGTGGGCGACAACATGCGATTTCTCAAAGAAGCGTTTAGCAACATCAGTACCGTGCTGGACAGTTTCGAGAAGTTGCTGCAGGCGGCCAAAGACGGCTCGATGGATGAACAACTTGTGGCAGAAGTTGAGGCGGCCATCAAACAGGCGGATATCGAGTACTTGAGGGAAGAAATCCCCCAAGCCATTGACCAATCGCTCGATGGTGTCGAGCGGGTGGCGAAGATCGTCAGGGCCATGAAGGAGTTCTCGCACCCGGGCGACGAAGAGAAGAGCCTTGTGAACCTGACGGAGGCCATCGAGACCACGATTACGGTGGCTCGCAACGAGTGGAAATACGTGGCCGAGATGGTGACGGAGTTCGACCCGGAGTTGCCGGAGGTGTCTTGCCTGCCGGGCGAGTTGAATCAGGTGTTCTTGAACCTGATTGTCAACGCAGCGCACGCTATCACTGATAAGTTGGGCGATGGCGCCACGGAAAAGGGCACGATTACGGTGGGTACCCGCCGCGACGGAGAGTGGGCAGAAATCTTCGTGCGCGACACGGGCACTGGAATTCCGGAAGACGTTCGAGCCAGGATCTTCGACCCCTTCTTCACAACAAAAGAGGTTGGCAAGGGAACGGGACAAGGCCTGGCCATCGCGCGTTCGGTTGTGGTCGATAAGCACGGCGGCACCATCGAGTGTGAAACCGAGCAAGGCAAAGGGTCCACGTTCATTGTCCGGCTGCCGATCGGCGGGCAGCGACAAACACAAGAGGCAAGTGAATATGAAGATGCGTGTTCTATTCGTTGATGATCAGCCCAATGTCTTGGCCGGACTGCGTCGCATGCTCCGCGGTCTCCGCAACGAGTGGCAAATGGAGTTTGCCGAAAGCGGCGAAGAGGCTCTGGCGCTCATGGCGGAGTCACCGTTTGACGTCGTCGTCAGCGATATGCGCATGCCGGGCATGGACGGCAGCCAACTTCTCACCGAAACCATGAAGCGGTACCCCGGAACCGTCCGGATCATCCTCTCCGGGCAAGCCGACCAGGTGAGCATCTTGAAGGCGGTTACACCGGCGCACCAGTATCTGTCGAAGCCCTGCGATGCCGAAACACTCAGAGCTACGGTGGCTCGTGCTTGCTCTCTCAGAAACACTCTAAGCCAAAAGTCGCTCATACGCCTTGTTTCCCGAGTCACCACGCTTCCCAGTCTGCCGCACGTCTACACAAAACTGTTGGAGGAGTTGCAGTCGGAGGATGCTTCGGTGCAAGGCGTCGCAGAGCTAATTGCACAGGACGTCGGCATGACCGCGAAGCTGATGCAAATGGTGAACTCTTCATTCTTCGGCATACCGCGGCGTGTCGAGAGTCCTACCCACGCCGCCGCACTGCTGGGCCTCAACGTGCTCAAGCCACTCGTACTGTCAGCGGGCATATTCTCTCAGTTTCACGCGGACGGCTTGCCAGGGTATTCCGTGGACGCGCTGATGGAGCATAGCCTGGCGGTGAGTCGCCTCGCCCAACAGATTGCCAAAAGCCACAGCGACAACAAAGAGTTGGCGGAAGATGCGTTACTCGCCGGATTGCTTCATGATGTCGGACAGTTGTTACTAGTGGCAAACTTGCCGGAACAATACGGCAAAACGTTGGCGCTGGCACGCGAAAAAAATGACGTTTCCTTGTGCGACGCTGAATTTGAATGTCTCGGCGCAAGTCACGCTGACGTTGGAGCGTATCTACTAGGCTTATGGGGCCTGCCGGACTCGATTGTTGAGGTAGTGGCCTTCCACCATCAGCCAATCAAGTGCACGGCGGATGGTTTCGGCCCTCTGACGGCAGTCCACGTAGCCAACATCCTGGCGAACGAAGCACAAACATCCTCTGATATCACCTACAGTCTCGAGATTGATGTTGACTACCTGGAACACTGCGGCGTGGCGGGCCAACTCCCGAAGTGGCGCGACATGGCTGACAACTTCTACGCAGCAAGAGTCTGACTATCATGAGCCGAAGAATTCTCCTCGTTGATGACGATCTGAATATCCTGCAAGGATTCAAGCGCCAGTTGCGCAAGCGATTCCACATTGAGACTGCATCTGGCGGGAAAGAAGGGCTGGAAGCCGTGGTCAAAGGCGGGCCGTTTGCGGTCATCGTGTCCGACATGCAGATGCCCGAAATGGATGGAATCCAGTTTCTCAACACGGTCCGTCGACTCGCTCCGGACAGCGTTCGGATGATGCTCACCGGAAATGCCGACCAAAAAACAGCCATGGACGCCGTCAACGACGGGCATATCTTTCGCTTTCTCACAAAGCCTTGTTCACCCGAGGCCTTCACCAAAGCACTTGAGGCGGGAATTCAGCAGTACCGGCTGATTACTGCCGAGCGCGAGCTTCTGTCGAAAACCTTGACCGGCAGCGTGAGCGTATTGACGGAGGTTCTCTCGCTGGTCAACCCCACTGCCTTCGGCCACGCCACGAGTGTCCGCCGTCTAGTCCGCCAGATTTGCCAGGAAATGCAAGTGGACAATGCGTGGGAAATCGAGGTCGCGGCGATGCTATCCCAGGTCGGATGCGTCACCATCCCAGAAACGACATTGGCAAAGCTGTCAAGGGGCGCCAAGCTCTCCGCGGAAGAACTGCAAACGTACCAAGGCCACCCACAGGTGGGACATGACTTGATCGCGAAGATCCCTCGCCTCAAGGGCGTGGCGGAGATCATTGCTTGCCAACAGAAGTGTTTTGACGGCTCCGGGACGCCGGCCGATGGGAGAAAAGGGGACCAAATTCCGTTCGGGTCCCGCGTTCTCAAGCTCGTCATCGACGTCGTTCAGCTTATTTCGGCCGGGGTATCAACGGAAATGGCACTTGGCGTGATACACGACCGACAAGGCTGGTACGACCCAAGTCTCATTGATGCGCTAGCGGCTGCCTTAGACATCGAGTACGTCGTCACCTCAGTGACAATCGACGATCTTGAGGAGGGTATGGTTTTGGACGAGCACATCGTGGATAAGCAGGGCGCCATTCTCCTCGCGCACGGCCAGGAGGTAACCTTCTCCATGCGTGAGCGCCTGAAGAAGTTCTCAGAAACTGCGAAGGGAGTCCGAGAGCCCATTCGTGTTCGGCGCCCGATCCGAAGGCACGAAGAAATCCAAACCGAGACATTTGAACGAGATGTGGTCCCACGCGCGGAGGGGATCAACGTATGAAATCCGAATCGTCAGTTGTGCGCCGAACCGAGGTTGGTCAATCCGCTCCCATCGTGCTTCTGGTCGATGACGAGCCCAACTTGCTTCACGCCCTGACCCGCGCTCTTCGGCAGCAGCCCTATCGCATCAACACGGCTCGCTCGGCCGAAGAGGCGATGGTCATCTTAAAGGCTCACAGGGTCGATCTGATTGTTTCCGATGAAAACATGCCCGGCACTTGCGGGACGAGATTCCTATCGTGGGTTGCAGACCATTTCCCCGAAGTGCCCCGGATCATCCTCACCGGCCAGCCGACCGTTCCCTCCGCGCTACGCGCTATCAATGAAGGTGGGGTATATCGCTACTTCACGAAGCCCTGCGACATAGTAGAACTCGCCCTGGCGATCCGCCACGGTTTGGAAGAAAAGGATTTCAGCCAGACGGGGCCGGAAAACGGGCCAGGTCCGAATATTGGCGAAATAGGCAGTTTGCCGCCAGCCATTGAGCTCACGGATCGGTCCCGGTCCAAAAAGCGCTCACCCCTCGAACCGGTACCCGGCCCCGTGAACCGTGCGAATCAGCGTCGGCTGCTTGGGGGAGATTTCGATGCGCTTTCGTAACTGGGAGATGTGTTGGTCGAGCGTGCGGCTGTTGGGTAGGTAGTCTTCGCCCCAGCAATGGTTGAGAATCGTGTTGCGGTCGAGCACTTCGCCGCGATGGCTATAGAACAGCTCCAGGATACTCACGTCGCGCAGGCTTAGCTCGATGGTCTGCGTGCCGCGGCGTGCGCGAAGCTGGCGGGGAAATACCTCGATATCCCCCATCTTGAACGAGTCGGCCGCCGGCGACGGGGTGGCCGCCCGGCAACGCCGCGTGACCGCCCGAATCCTGGCCACCACCTCCTTCACGCCAAACGGCTTGACGATGAAATCGTCGGCGCCCAACTCCAGACCGATCACCTTGTCGATCTCTTCCGACTTGGCGCTGATGAAGATGATCGGCACCAGCGGGCGCAGCTCGCGCATTTGCTTGCAAACGTCGTAGCCGCTGAGCTTCGGCATCATGATGTCCAGGCAGACGAAGTCGGGGTCGGCCGACTCGAACAATTCCATGGCCGTCTCACCGTCCTCGGCGTGAAGCACCCGGTAGCCCTCGCCGCGAAGGATCTCCGCCAGGCCTTCCCGGATGAACCGATCGTCTTCGGCCAGCAGGACTTTCACCGCTCACCTTCACTTTCCGCCTTCGGGGTGTGCAGCCGGACTTGGAATCGGGCCCCGGCCTCGGACGGCAGCAAGACCACGTCGCCGCCGTGTAGCCGGGCCAGTTTCCTTGCGATCGACAGGCCGATGCCGGTGCCCGTGGTCCCTTCGATCCGGTCGGAAAGCCGATAGAACGGCCGAAATACTTTCTCCCGCAGGCCGGCCGGGATGCCCGGGCCGCGATCGGCGACCACGATCGTTGTCTGCGAATCCTCCAGTCGGCTGACGATCTGAAGGTGCTCCCCGGCGGCGGCGTACTTCTCCACGTTGCTGATCAGGTTGCCGAGGATCTGCTCAACGGCGTCGACGTCGAGCCGGACGGGGACGTCTGCCGCGGATTGCAAGGCCACTTCAATCCCTTTTTGTCGCAGCCCCGGCCGGAAACGTTCCACTACCGCGGCGATCACCTCGTCCACTCGGGCGGTGGTCTTGCGCAACGAGAGCTGATCGCGCCGCTGCCGGGCGAAGGTCAACACGTTGCCGATCAGCCGGCTGAGCCGCTGGCTCTCGGCCACCACCACCTCCAAATGGCCCAGAGGCTTCTCGGCGTCGTCGAGATCGAGCGACTCCAAGTCGCCCTGCAGCAGCTCGGCGTACATGCGGATATTGGTCAGCGGCGTTTTCAACTCGTGCGAGACCTGGTCGACGAAGTTCACCCGCCGCGCCGCCTCTCGCATCTCTCGGGCGTATTCGCGATAGAAATAGACCGCCACCACGACCAGACCCAGCCCGATCGCTGCCAAGGCGGAAAAGAGGTTCCAATAGGCGCTGCGGCCGACGGCGGCGAACTTCTCGGCGTCGACGAAGTACTGCAACCGCCACGAGGCCAGCGGATTGCACAGCGGCATCTCGGCAAAGGCTTCGGCCGTCTCGCCGGGTTCGAAAGATCCCCACTGGTAGACCACCTCGCCGTGGGAATTGACCAGGCGAATGCGTGTCGCGGAGACCAATCGGTCCCGAGAGCCGACCGGCGGGGCGGTGTCCGGCAACTGGGCAATCAGATCGGCGATCCATGGCGACCGCGGCAGGAACAGGCCGACCACTTTTCCCGATTCCAAGCGGTGGTAGAAGATCAGATTCAGCCCCGGCCCCCAATAGCGCACGTGCCACCCGTGCGCCGCCGGCACCGCCGTGTCGTCGCCGTCCACCGCCGCCGCGCGGACCAACTCCTTGTCGTCAAAGATCTGTTTGGCATTCAGCAGGAACTCGCGTTCGGAGTGGTTGAGCGTGCCGGCCGGGTCGGGGTGTACCAGCGTGCCGTCCGGATTGAGCACGAACAGTTGGCCGATGCCGGGCCGGCTGCGAACGATCTGCCTGAGGTGCTGCGGATCGTAGTTGTCCAACTCGGTCAGTTCGAGCAGGTCGCGCTGGCGTTGCTGAAAATACTCGGCCACGTCCCGGTCGAATTCTTCCAGCTTCTCCAGTGCCAGTCCCGTCAACCCCTGCCGGACCGTCCGCTGCTCATCGCGGGCAAGCCGCCATCCCAGCCACGCCAGCATCGCCAGCGGCAGACAGACGATAAGCACAAAGAGGATGATTTGTTTGTTGGCCACGAACTGTCTCCACACCTCCAATCTACCCCCCCGAACCGCCGGGCACCAGCCGCCGGCCGCTTTGCCGACGCCCTGGGGCTGCTATAATAGTCTTGAGGTTACACTCGGAGTAGGCGTAATGTCGCAAACCGAATATGGAGATGTCTCTTGGGAAAGGATGATCCGAGCCGTGGAGAAGGTGCGCGAGCGATTATTGCGGGCGGCCTCCGCATTGGAGCAAGCTGGGGTTCCTTACGCGGTAGCGGGGGGTAATGCGGTGGCCGCCTGGGTGTCGCGCGTCGACGAGGCGGCCGTGCGAAACACCCAAGACGTCGATATCGTCCTTTGCCGAACCGATCTCGATTCCGCCAAGATCGCCTTGGCCGAGGCCGGCTTCATCTATCGCCACTCCTCTGGGCTCGACATGTTTCTCGACGGCCCGCAAGCGAAAGCCCGCGATGCGGTACATGTGGTGTTCGCCGGTGAAAAGGTCCGGCCGGACTACCTCGCTCCCGCGCCCGAAGTGACGGAGAGCGAGGCGACCGGATCTTTTCGGCTCCTGAGCCTGGAATCCCTGGTGCGGATGAAGCTGACATCCTTTCGGGACAAAGACCGGATGCACCTTCGAGATCTGTTGGACGTCGGCCTGATCGACGCCAGTTGGATTCCACGATTTCCAAAGGGACTTCAAACTCGGCTGCAACACATTATCGACACCCCGGACGGATAGCGGTCCTTGTCGCAACGCTTCCGTGTTGCCGTCTGATGCGTGGGCCCCGCTGCTCGACCCATCCTGACAACTTCAACGTCTCGGATCAAATCCTAACGCTTGTCCCCGTCGATGTCCGTTTCGAAACTGAAGGTGGGAAGCTGCTGCGTCGTGCCTTCGTGCTGATACAAGCGCATCATCTTCCGACCACGGGCCCAGTCCTTGTCGCCGAGAAGGTCGGCATGGGTGGCGTTGGCCCGGTAGTGGAGTTGGAGCTTCTCCGATTTGTACAAGGTGGCGTTGTATCCCAGGTATTTGCCGTTGGCTTCCAGTACCCGCTTTGCTCCGGCCACGTCGCCCTTGTCGCGCAATGCCGTGGCCAGCTTGTTCTGCTCGTTGGCTACCTGGAGCACGCACTCGGTCATCACCGCGGCGTTGGTCTTCTTCTCGACCACCTCGTCCGACGGGTCGAAGTTTACGCTGACCGTACTGCTGAGGCGGTCGGTGGTTTTCGTCTCCATGTTGGCGTACGAAACGTCGACCTGGGCAATCCGGCGGGTTTGGCCGGCCTTGGTCGGCGGCAGCTCCACCTCCAACATCACGTACTTCTCTTGTTCGCTGTAAAGCTGGTTGAGTTTCACGATCACCCGGCGGCCGTTGATCTCCGCCTCCCGGCCGAGCACGCGTACCGGGCGGATCTCGGGGTTGACGTTGATCGTGATCGCCACTTCCTGGGCAACCACCGACAGCACGTGGTCGAACTCGAAATTGAAGACCCGGGCCAGGTCTTCCGCCTTTTCGATGAAGATGTGGTTGCCGTCGCTGCGTCGGGCCAGTTCGCTCATCAGATCTTCGTTGTAGTTCAGCCCCAGGCCCATGGTCGAGACCGAGATGCCTTCCTTGATCAGCGAGGAGCCCAGTTCGCCCAGCGCGCTGGGCGTTTTCGGACCGACGTTGGCCAGCCCGTCGGAGAGCAGGATCACGCGGTTGACGCGTTTGCGGTCGATGAATTTCCGCAGTTCGGCCGCCCCTTTGCTCACCCCGGCAAACAGGGCCGTCGATCCGCCGGAGCTGATTTCGCGGATCTTCCGGCAGACCGCCTCTTTGTCGGTCAGTTTGGTGGCCGGCACCAACACTCTGACCGTCGAGTCGTAGACCACCACCGAAACGATGTCCTTGCTACTCAGCCGCCGCACGGCCCAAATGGCGGCCTCCTTGGCCTTGGCAATCTTGTTGCCCGACATCGAGCCCGACTTGTCCAGCACCAACGCCACGTTGACCGGAGTCCGAGCGGCCTTCGACGACATCTTGAATCCGGTCAAGCCGACCTTGACGAACGTCGTCTGTTTCTTCTCGGCCAACAGCGTGGGCTGGGCCATCGAGACATCGAGCTTGACCTGAGCGGCCATCAGCCACGACGGTGCCGCCGTCACGGCCAGCACCAACACCGCACACCACAACTTTACAGATCTGCACATCGCAACACTCCTTCTCTGAACTAGAACCAAAACTAAAAGGGGGTACAAAACACCGGCGTTTCCGCCATACGCTCGAATTGTACGCACTTTCCCCAAGCGGGTGGTCAGATCGGTGTCACCAGGTTGTAAGAAGTTTGTAAGAATGACGGCGTTGGGTGATCTTCTTCTGCCACGACGGCGTGCCGTACGGCCGACCTTCTCGAAAAGCCGCCTCCGCGCGATACCGCGGTTCAATACATGAAAGACCACTGCACCGGGCGCGATTCGGGCACGGCGAGGCATCCCAAAAGACTACTGAAGTTTTCCCAGCTTGCCAATATCAGACCTGCCCGGTCCTTTCTTTCCCGTTACCCGGACCCCGTTACCCGTACCCGAACTTTCAGCGGTACGGGAAGGGAGAGAACGTCCCGTCAAGCAGCTTGGGAGTTCCCCAAGAACTTGCATCAGCCCGACGTGACTACGAGCTACAAGCGTTTCGCACCGTCGAATAGCTCGACCGAGATGTCTTCGATTTGCCCGGCAATAGGAACTCGCAAACGGATATGACCGGGACGCTTGCAGATGGCTCGACGCTTCCGGGCGATCTCATTTATCGTTTTGTCCGCACCTCTCCTGCGGGGTGGACGCTGCGAGTGGGGCCAAATCGTGGAATAAAGATACCGAGTTCTGGACTTAATGCGGTTGAGATCCTTGCTGGAAGGGCGCGGTTTCGGACCCCGCGCGTACGGTGTCAGCATCGCACGGACATTCTTGACAAGCAGGCTATCCCAGATGCCATCGTGATCCGCATTCTCTGATCCGTGATGCGCGACTTTGTACGCGCTGCTTTCCACGCGCGGTGGCAACTCAGAACTGAGGACTGCCCGCCATCCACGCCGTTCATGTCGTCCCGTTTCCAAATCGGCGCCCAACAAGAGGTGCGATCCGGTTGTCTTCACGAGCAACACAACTGACAGATCGTTGGGCCCAATGACAGGAAACTTACGAGTGGCCTCTCCCACCGAGGGGATCATCCCTGCAATTGCCCTCTTTGAGTCTGTGATACTCTGAGCGGATGGACTGAGAGCATGAACCTCAACCCGAGATGGGTCGTCGTCGGAGTATAGAAGCAACCCGCTCGTGGCCCAATGATCCGGCCCAACTACGCACCGTCCGCCGTTCCGCGTCCTAAGTATTTCCAGGACATCCGCGAACTCGGAGACGCCCGACGTATGTTCCACGAGCTTGATCTCTTCATCCGCGACCACTAAAGTCAAGAACTCGTCCGACCGCAGAGCGACCGAACAAACGAATCGAGCGGACGTGGCGAATCGCACGAGTTGAGAGATGCCTCGAATATGATCGTCGTGCCAGTGTGTGACCACAACAAGCTTGACTTGGCGAGCCACATCAACCCCCACGCCTTCCAGATAGTCGAGCGCGATTGGCCGTTCCCTCGCCTCGTTCAGACAAGAGTCAACGACCATCCAATTCCCAGCGCCCAGGTGGACTACTGCACACTCCCCGATGCCCGCGCCGAACAAAGAGAGTTCAAGTTCAGTGGGTCGTGGTGGGGTCGTCTTCATGATTGCTGCTGTATTGCACGAGCAAGTTGCGAGCCTTCGCCTTCATCCGGTCAAGGGCATGCTGCGACCACTCCGGAGTCCTTCGCAAACGGATCTCCGACACTCGCCGGATTTGCCCGCCCGGACTAGTCTCATAGCCCATACTCCAATAAAAGACACTGCCAGGCTTGATAAGTGGCTGATCTGCTTTCGGAAACTCGATAAGTGGCAGTTCTGCAACTTCTGCGGGATTCGCGAACTCAGTAAGATCGCGCAGCTCGGCCCAGACGGCATCACTATCGATGTCAGTGACAACTCCTTCCCACTGCTGTAGAATGTCAAAGCGACGCTGCGGTGGTGAGGGGGGTAAAAGCCGTATCAGGGTGCCTATGTCTCTTTTGGTATCTTGCGCATGCTCGGTCGATTTCTGAAAAACGTTTTCCGAAGCGTTCTCTTGTGGCATCGACGGAAGTGGCGATGGCAGTATGCCATCCTCGAAATCATCACCACGACTCGTCATCGAGTTTGGAGACGTGGAACGAAATCGAAGGGGCTCAGTTGTCGCGTTCTGTGAGTGCTCTGACGCAATGGTTGGCATGTTTCAGTCCGTCTGCTGATCGTATTGAGTGAGTAGGTGTTTGGCGGCCTTGTCGCAATACGAGAGGAATTCATCCCATGACTCTTGAAGCTTCTTCCGGAATTCAACAATTCGGTCTCGTGGGCTCTTATCCTCGTCATCTCCTTTCAGTTTATAATGCTGGTTTACGCGTACAAATACTCCAGGATGTACTCTGGCCGAAGGTTCGATGCTGATCTGCATTCGATCGGCATCGCAGTCCTCACGCTTGCCTTCCATGACAAGTGACCGCATTCCCGGATTAGTGAGAATATCGTTCCACGAGTCCTTCGGGGCGAAATGATGACCAAAGGCATGCCAATCGTCCTGTGTCGACATTCGGAAGTGCTGATTCCTGTTGAATCCGAATGCTTCGATAGGCGTATGCTCGAGGATTCCGAATGTCCCCGCTGCAAGATCGCGGAGCGGCTGGCTCTTGGTAGGGTCACTGGTTTCGAGAGCGAACCTGTCACCCGTTACTTGCAGAGAGAACCACTCCGTCGCAAAAATGGACACCTCTTTGTGGATAATCTCCAGTTTCTCGTTCGCTTCTTCCGCTTCTTCATCGCGAATGAGATTGTTGTAGGAGAACCACCGCGGCTGAAAAATGGCGGGGTTGAATGAGCCCAGAGCCACGATAGAAACGCCTTGTATCTCAGGTTCCAGCATTTTCATTTCTTCGGCCAGAATGCATTCCACCGCCTACGCCTTTTCTGCGATCCGCCGCAGTCGATGGTGATTCTATCATGCGCTAAAGCGCGCCCACGCGGGGCTCACAAACCACTATACCTCGAAACAACGCGCCTCCCTCAACAAGAAAAGGTAAACCGTGCGATGCGTAACTCATTATGGTTTCGATGTTTACATCCGGCAAGTCAGCGCTCGCGTGTGAACTCAGTTCCGCCGAACATCTTAATTATTGGCGCGCTTGCGTATCCACGCAAGAGTCCGCGCGCAATTGTGTGACCTGTAATAAGTGTTAACATACCCATGGCACAATCCAAGCCCAAGGGGCCACCCTGGATGGGGGGGTTGATGGCCAATGAGACTGGCCTTGGTGTAACTTTGAGGCTGGAAAACGGGATAGGCCCGATATTGGCGAAATAGGCAGTTTGCCGCCAGCCATTGAGCTTACGGATCGCTCCATGGCGGACGACGTTTCGTCTTGGCCCGCCAGCCCGCCCAGCGGTTACTCGACTCCAGGGCCAGACGCTCCCGCGATCTTCTTCTGCCACTGCGGCGTGCCGTACGGCCGACCTTCTCGAAAGGCTGCCTCAGCGCGATACCGCGGTTCAATACATGAAAAACCACTGCACCGGGCGCGATTCGGGCACGGCGAGGCATCCCAAAAGACTACTGAAGTTTACCCAGCTTCGGACCGGTCCCATTTGTTCTTGTTAACCTCGCATGCCGGGTGAATTCACGTGGTATGCCGGGTGAAGATAGGTGGGGTGAAACCGGCTTACGTCGACCGCCGTCGAGCACGGCGGTTGGTAACGTGCTGTGCCAAAACAAGTTCGGCCGACGCTGCTGCACGTCCGGTCGACGTAAGTTGGAGTGCGCACTTTACCTCCCAAAGCGGGTGATACACAAATAGACGCAAATCGTTGTGCAGTCGTCACTTAACCCCGGTTTTGCGGGCCATTTGTTGGTTTTCCGCCGCAGACGAGGTAACTCGACCGGGACTCATTCTAATCGATGTAAGTCCTTTTTACTAGGCGAGTTATCGGCCACCCAAGCCGGTCCGCAGGAAAAAGTTCGGCGGTGAAAGGGCGGCGAGATTCACGATCCGCCCCTTCCACGGAGTGGGCTGCTGGGTGGCCAAAAACTTGGGGTGAAATGCGCCGGGCGATCGCGTACACTTATACACCATGTGCTCCACGCGCGTTCACGATCCTTCCAGATTGCCCGAGATTACGGCGTTGCAGTTCGTCGTGCTCAGCCTGCTGTTGGCCGGCGAACAGACCGGCCGGCAGCTTCGCCACGAGGTGCAGAAGTGGCATGCTGGCCGCTCGCCGGCCGCCTTCTCGCAACTGATGACGCGGCTGACGCACGCCGCGTACGTCCACGTCGACTGGCATGCCGACGACGCTGCCGACGACGCTGCCGACGGCCAGGCCGCCCGGGTGTGCCGCTACCGGGTGACCGACCTGGGGCTGATCGTTTGGCAGGCCGCCCGGCGGTTCTACGCCGGTTTCGATCCGCCGCGGGCCGATCTGCAACCGATGGCGACCGACGAAGCCCAGTTCGCCGGCTACCCGGCCCCACAGCGACGGGCGATGCTGAAGAAAACAATCGCCAAAACGCTGCTGAGAAACTTCCAGCTCAGCCACCCCGCACTGCGTCAGTAGGCCGCCATCAGGCGAATCGTCACGCCGAGAACGCCCAGATTGCGACCCCGGCAGAATTGATGTATCAGGGCCGAAAAGCGGGACAGGTTCGATATTGGAAAAACAGGCAGTTTGCCGGCAGCCATTGAGCTTGCGGATCGGTCCATGGCGGACGACGTTTCGTTTTGGACGCCTATCTCCAGACCGCCGGCCCGCCCAGCGGTAACTCGACTCCAGGGCCAGTCGCTTGGTGATCTTCTTCTGCCACTGCGGCGTGCGGTTCAACCCAACTCTATTTTGGCAGGGAGTCCCAGGCGCAGGCCTTGCCGAATATGTCGGGATTGGCCATGAGCATGATGCAGATGGCGTTGTGCTTGTTGTGCAGGCCCTGCTCGCGGACGTCCATGAGCGGCCCCAGACGGTAGCGGTCGTCCTTGACGTGGCGCGAGGTCAGTGGGGCAATTGCATAGACCACCGGATAGCGCCTGCCGGCGACCATCTTGTCCGGAAGGAGGACTTCGATCGTTTCAATGAGTTTCTCGCCTGGGTCCGCGTGGTCGGCAGATGCTGGAAGAACTCCAGCTCCGGCTCGCCGCTCGCCACGGCCGGGCGGTCGTACCAGAAGAGGAACTGCCACGGGCTGAAGAAGCAGACGGTCTTGGCGAGCTGGCTGGCGTGCGAGGAGGTCTGGAGGACGTAGCCGTTGTAGTAGCAGAACGTGTGATCCGCCGGTCCGGCGATCATGCGATTGAACAGGTTGGCGAGCGCCTGCTCGTGCGGCGGGCGCGTCTCGTCGCCGCCGATGCCCTCGGCGGTCATGAAGTTGGGGTAGGTCCGCTCCCAGCCGGTCATGCGGTACTCGTCGTGCACGTCGACCATCAATCCGTGCTCGGCGGTCTTGCGGATGGCGTCGTGCATCCACGCCGTCCACTTCTGGGAGCCGTGCTGGACGAAGCCGTACTTGATTCCCGCCAGCCCCCACGACTTGTAGAGCGGCAACAGCTCGTCGAGTTGGCTCTCCAGATGGCGGCGGTTGACGTAGACGATCACCCCGATACCGTGCTTCTTACCGTAGCGAATCACTTCCTTCAGGTCCAGGTTCGGCCTGGAGGCGGTGCGGGCGTCGGACTTCTCATCTTCCTGGGGCCCGTACCAGCCGGCGTCGTACTCGATGAACTGCAGTCCGTACTTGACGCAGAAGTCGACACAGGCCTTGCCTCCCTCGGTCGATAGCGACACCTCGCGTATTACCTTGCCGGGCTTGATCCACGACGTGTCCTTGATGGCGCACGGCTCGTTGAGGTTCAGCAGTAGGTAGTTGCGTTCGAGGAGCCGGCCCGCGTTGTCAGCGGCCATGACGACGCGCCACGGAGTCATCAGCGGGAGCTTCGCGACCACCGGATCGTGCAGCCTCGACACCAGAGTGTGCTCGACGGTGTCCGATCGTCGCAGGCGCATCCGCGAGTAGTCGACCAGCGCGGCCTCGGCGATGGCGATCACCTTGCCGTCTGCCGTCTCCAGCACGCAGGGCCGCTCGACGCTATGTTGCGTCTCGCTCAGCTTTACCTTCGAGTACTTCCCCTGCGCCGAGTAGACCGCCCAGATGTCGTGGTCGGCGGTGAGGCGGAACTCGCTCCGCTCGCTCTCGATGCGGACGCTCTTCGCGCCGGATGCCTCCTCGATGATGTAACGCAGCGCCACGCCCTCCTCGTATGCCCGGACCTCGACCTGAAACTCGGCGGGCGGCGTCTTGCGCCGAAAGCGAACGGTCGCGGTGCGGTAGCGGTTGCGCACCTTCGATCGCTCTCCCCAGACGGGCGACCACGTCGAGTCGTGCTCGCTTCTTTTGACGAGCTCCAGGGAGTCGAAGCCGCGGGTCCAGTCGATGTCGCCCGCCAACTCGAAGCCGAGCCCGCTGGGTTGAATCACAACGGCCTGGAATCGGTTGACGCCGTAGATGGGTCGGCCGCCGTCGCCCAGGGAGAGCTCGATCGTGAACCTCTTGTCCGGCGACGGGACCTTGATAGGCGACCGGGGAGCATCCTCGGCGAACAGGACAGGTGATGAGATTAGTGCTGCGGGGCACGCGACGGCGAGCAGTAGAGGAATCAGTCGGTTTGAGTTCATGGTCTTCTGATGTTGTTCGGCCGTCCCCAGTTTCCTGACGGTATCCATTAGTGCGTCCTCACGGTTCGCTAATCGAACGTAAACATTTGCGCGACATCGTCAATCCAGACAGGGATTCCCGAATCCAACCGCGCCACCTCTCGACTCTACCCGAATCACCCGCCAAGAGAAGGCAACGCACACTCCGTAGAATCGGCGGTGCCGTATTTCGGTGGTTTTCCGGGACGACTTACGCCGCACGAGTTTTGGTGGCCGTCGCTTGATCAACGGCACTGGGCAGCGGTGAATCGTGCACTTTGGCAATACCAGCTGCAACCACTTCACGTAGAGGCATCAGCGTTGATCGTCACCTGATGCTGCGTATCGTAATCCAACGTGGAGAGACTCCTACTTACCGCGAAGGGTGAAAGTGGCAAGGGCACTCGCGACGACCAGCATGGCAGCGGTGATGATCAGGGAATAGCCGTTCCAGACATCGACTTGGCCCCCAAAGGCGACCCAGGGATCCTGCACGATGTGGACGACATGGCTGAGGGGATTGAAATCGCTGAGGATGCGCATGTAGTCAGGCATCACGTCAAGAGGTGGGCCGGCTCCGGAAACGAACATCATGAAAAAGAACAGGGACATGCCGACGCCCCGGGCGGTGCGGGCGTTGGGAAGAGCGGCTCCGAGCAGTGGGCCGATAGCCAGGAAGGTCAGCGCGCCGAGCAGGAAACCGAGTATGAAGGCGAGCGGGCCTTCGGGGGCGTGGCCACCGTAGGCGGTCAGGGCGAGCACAATCATCACAACCATCCCGACAAGAGACACGGCCAGAGTGACAACGGAAAGCGAACTGAAGAGCGCCTAGACGGGAATGGAGGAGGACTGAAAACGCCGCAAGATACCGCGCTCCCGGTAGGTTGCCAGACGGACGGGCAGAGAGATTAATCCGAGAGCGGCGATAACGACGGCTATGGAACCGGGGGGTGTAGTAGTCGATGCCGATCACGCCTTTGAAGAGATTGCGGGAGCCGGGGTCGTCGCGGCCGAAGACGCCAGCCATCACGACCTGGACCAGGATCGGGAACGCAAGTGCCATGGCCAGGGAGAGCGGCTCGCGGAGGAACAACTTGAGTTCGATCCAGGCTAGTTTGCTGAACGTACGCATGGGCATTGCCACTCCGTCATCGCGTGGCCAGTGGTTTCCAGGAAGACGTCTTCCAGGGTGGCGCGCTCGACGCGGAGGTCCGGCGGGGCGATGTCGCGGGCGACGAGCGCGGCGGCCACGTGCGCCAGCACCGCACCGTGGCCCTCGACCGTGACCCGCTCGCCGCGCTGCTGGACGCGGGAGACCTCGGGTAATTCCTCAAGAAAGGCGATGTCGGGACAGTCGGAGGTGAAGAGGACGGTGACGGCGCGATCGAGATTGTCGACGAGTTGCGACGGACTGCCGGTAGCGATGATGCTGCCGCGATCGACGATGGCGACGCGATCGCAGAGGCGCTCCGCCTCCTCCATGAAATGGGTGACCAGGACAACCGTGGGCAGGCCAATACATTTGTTTGACCAGGTACAATTCTGGCCGTTGAGTACAATGGCCTTATTCTTCGGTTCCCATTGGTTCGGGTCCTTGCTCCAGTATACCCAAATGGCATCGGTGTACTCTCCACCGTCGATGCCAATGTGGTTGGTGAAAAGGAACCAAGTCTTGATGCTCTTCTCGTAGTCCAGCGAGGAGTTTTCAATTTGCTCTTCGATGGGTACCATGGGTCGTGGATCGACGGTCCATGGCCCGTCGAGATCCTTGGTCCGGTCCGTCACCGTACCGAAGTACGATACCATGGTCCTTTGCATCCATCCTCAGCGTTTCCGCCGGTCTGCCGTCACGGTACTTGGTCTCTGCTGCCGACGCGATGAATGTGCATAGGACAAAATCGATAACCCGAAGGGCGGTTGGTTTGTGAACTTCCTTCGGCGACTCCTGTGCCATGACCGAGAGCACTCCCTTGCTTTTCCACCGATAGACGTCGCCGAGCATCTCGTTCAGATACGGGCCTTTCTCGGTGTGGATGATTTTCCAATCCTTCCATCTCGAGTCCGCGGTTGCGGCAGCGATGATCAGGCTGCCTTTTGGGAAGAATATCCCGTGGCTCCATGCGTCGCTGTAAACGAGGTAGGCGTTGTCCTCTTTGTCCATGAACAACTTAGGGCGGTTGCCCGCCACCATCGGCAGTTCGATGTGATGCCAGAGGGCGTCGTTGCTCTTGAAAGCGTAGTCCTCGAACCTGACGACCTGCCAATCACCATCTGGAAGCCGGCGCCTGGCCAGACACACACGTCTCTTGGCGTCATAGTAGGCTACGTATTGATGATTCTGATGCGTGACCACCGCGTCTTGCTGGAATGCCAAGCCGTTGATGCACTGGCCGAACGCTCCTCGAATGGTCAGCGCTTCGGCATCGACCACACTGTCGCCAAGCTTGGTGACTTGGAAGTCCGCGCGGCTGTTCCGTGATAATCCGAGGAGCAGAACGGCTGTCAACAGACAATAACGCACACGGTGAAGTCTCATGTCAATGTTCCAGGGCAAGCGGTAATGTCCGGCAAGAGTCCCAGGCTTACTTAACTCGATCCTCTGCCATCACGGAGACCGGCCCCAGCAGGCCGGAGGGCAACAGCGGCGAATCGGGCTTGTAGGGGTTGTCGGTTGTCCACGTCAGTCGCTTTTCTGCCGGCAGGCCGGAATCGCGCACCAGGCGGTTCACCCAAAGGTTTGCCACGGTAATCACCAGGCGGTTGCCGGTCGGTTTCACCGTGTCGGTAATCTCCACTCGCCACGGCGGCGTCCACGCCACGCCCAGTGGGCGGCCGTTGAGTCGAACTTCGGCGATGTTCTTGATTTGGCCGAGATCGAGATAGAGACGTTTCTCGCCGCCGGGCGACGCTGCCGGCAGGTCGAAAGTCTTGTGATACTCGGCCGTGCCCGAGTAGTACTTGATCCCTTCCTCTTCCCGCTGGGTCCAATCCTGCAGGGTATCAAAGGTCACCTTCTCCGGGCCGCCCCACCTGGGATCAAAGGAAACTTCCCACGAACCTTCCAAGGTGGCCACGGTGGTCGCCCGGGGGAAATTCACGCCGCCGGCAATAGACTGGTCGCTCGTGGTAGAACGGCCGCGTGGAAAGACGACAAAAAAGCTCTCGCGGGGCGCGAATTCCATGGGGATCGTTGTCCGGCCGTTTTCGCTTTGGTGCTGCGGGAGAGGCCGTCTCTTGCCGCTGAGGGGGTTCCACAATTCTGGCCGCCCGGTGGCCACCCTGAATGTGCAATACGCCTGAAGCCGTTTGTCGGACTTGTTGGACACGAAGTAGATCTCCCGCTCTTCGGTACGGCGATGCCCGTAACGTACCGGACCGGTCGCCGTGAAATCCTCGTTCACACCCATCTTCTTCAACAGGGCCGCCGTGTCGTCATAGTGAGGATAAAGCGCGGGAGCGGGGGTTGCGATACCGAGTCCCCAGGGAGGCATCGAGTAACCTCCCAGAACAACGGCGGCTTTCCAGTCCGCCGGCACATCAGGTGTCTCCTCCCATCCCGGGCTAATCTTCAGCCCGGCACGCCATGCCTTGTCAGTGTGGATGACCTCTTTGCTGCCACCCTCGTAGTTCAGCTCGAACGCGGCAATCAATCCGGCGGGATTGGCAGCGGGATTGGCGCCCAGTTCCAGGTTGACGGCGGCAATCGCCAGGACATTGACGCCCGGGCGCAGAAAACGCCCGATCTTCTTTCGTTTCGGGATGTGGAAGTTGTCGCCCTCTTCAACCTTCTCCCCGTTGATCCACAGCGTGAATTCATTGTCAGCCGTAATGAACGCCCGGGCGGAAAGAAATGTCTTCCTGCCGTCCACATTGATGGTGCGTTTGAAATACCTTGTCTTCGCCGGGGCGTTCTGTGCGGGAACACCTTCGGGATACCAGATCCAGCTACTTTCTTCCAGTACTGGCGCTTTGGCGGCAATTGTGGGGGAAAGCTCCCCTCCCCAGTAAATGCTGCCGCGTCCATAGACACGCCGGGTGATCCTCTCCGGCGTTTTCAGACCTCCCCAGAACTTCTTTGCCAGTGACCGGATCTCGTTATCACATGCAGGGTAGTTCGACAAGCTGGGTGATTTGACAGGCGGTAGGCCGACAACCGTGGCGCCGGCCTTGACCAGATCCTTGATTTTGGCGAGAAGTTCCGGGGTCATAGTTTCATAGCGAGGCAAGACCATCAGGCGATACGAGGTTCCGCCCGGAAACACGATCCGCCCGTCTTGCACGTCGGCCCTTGCCATCAGGATGTTAGGGGAGCATCCGTCGAAACCGTATCCCTTCTTATCCGGCAGCAACTCTCTACCTTCCTGAGCGCTGGGGGGCGGACGGAAAACGTGCGGCGCACCTTCGGGGGTTAGATACAAGACGTCGGAGACCGTCACCCCCTGTTGCAGCAGGTGTGAACAGCGCGCCAGGTATTGATGATAGCCGTGAACCAGCGGCCAGAACGTTTGCGTTCGTTCCCAGTGAAGACCGTAGGAAGCAAAGGTCATGCCGGGCGCCCTGTCCAGCCAGGGCTGATGGGCGAACGTCACAATCACGAAACGGTTGATCCCCGTGGCAAAGGCCCAGTCACCCTGGTCTTTCAGCATCCAGGGAGCTTTCTGCCAGAATGTCTCCGAGGAGGTGAACGCTTCAGCGGCCACGATTGGTTTTGCCATCACATGACCAATCGAGGCGGCTTCCAGGCAGCTAAACGATGTGTCGAACGTATTTGTCCAGAACTCGCCCATGGGAATATCCGCCAGCGAGCCCAGATCCAGATCAACCGTGGGATTCATGTCGTAGGGTTCGATGGCTAACTTTAGGCCGCGCTTATGGCAGAGTTCCTTCATGTGTCCGATATGGTTTTCCAATACCAGTTCCTGGCACGTCATGCGAACGTCCCAGAGAAAACGTTCCGTGATTTCTCTGCTGCCGACGACACGTCCGGAATAGGCGGGAAAGTAAGGCCAGGGATCGTAGCCGCGCCGCTTCTTGAATTCCTCGCGAAATCCGGGTGTCCAGTTCTGTGCGCTCATCTCCCAGCTATCGGCGTCCAGGCCGGTAAAGCCCGTTTTGCGGTCCGTCGGTCGCGGCCCGATGAGTTTCAGCAGGGTATCGAAATAGGCTTCGAAGTGTGCGTCCAGAGCCTGCTTGTCGAACTTGTTGCTCTCAAACCCCAGTCCGGCAGCCGGCGCCGGGCGGGTGTTGGCGCCCGTGGATCGACGCCCCATGCGGAGGATTGTCCACTGGCCGGGAGGGACGTCCCACTCGAGGCGTCCATCCGCTTGCAGGCGGTCGGTCAGATCGATGATGTCCGCCGGATCGATCACTCTCGATTCATCGAGTTGGGGGTAACTTGCCGGCGATGGCAAGTAGGGTCTGGTCCCGCGAGCCGATGAGTAGGGTTGCCGATGGAAGAAGGCCTTTTCCGAGATGTCCTCGATGACCTCATCGCGCCGGGGAAAGGCATAAACCGCGACGTCCTCGTAGAACGCATCAAGGGCCTTGCGCATCTGCGGAGTTTGATTTGTGTGATAAACTGAGACTCGCGGTTGTGGTTTGGGCAGAATCTTGTTGAATTTCCGAGGACCTTCTGTGTTCACACTGCTGGGAACCAGATGCTGCATCGACTGCTCGGCCTTGATCCATGGCCCTCCGGTGCCAGTCCAACCCGGGCCGGTAATGGTGGTGAACTCAAGTCCCAGCCGCTCGCATTCCAGCACGGCGTGCTTGAAATTCTCCTGCCACTTCCGGCTCATAAAGGGGACATTCCCGCGGGGAACGCCCACGTCCACATCCATGTAGATCATCCCCCCGATGCCGGCCTTTTTCATGGCCGCGAAATCGGCGGTAATCCCTCCCCTGGTGAGATGGCCGTCCCTATTGATCCAGTAGACCCAAGGCCGGGCCGAGTCAGGCGGACTCCGGAATTCATCCTCCAGCGTGGCACCGTTTGCGACACTGAGTGAGATTGTAGAGAAGAGGGCTATTGCCAGGTGTTTGACGTTCATTGCGTCTCCATCACGGTGACCGGCCCGAGAAGTCCGGATTCCAGCAGCGGGGAGTCTTTCTTATAGGTTTGGACGTTGGTCACCGTGTAGCGTTTTTCGGCCGGTAGCGCCGCGTCGCCGATCAGGCGGTTGGGCCAAAGGTTCACCACGTCGATCTCCAGCCGGTTGCCGGTCGGCTTGACGGCGCCGGTGATATCCACTCGCCACGGCGCCGTCCAGACCACGCCGAGGTCCTTGCCGTTGAGGCGTACCGTTGCCAGGTTTTTGACTTTACCCAGATCGAGGTAGATCCGAGCGTTGCCGCCGCGTGACGTCTCGGGCAAGTCGAACGTCTGCCGGTAGGTGGCCGTGCCGCTATAGTAACGGATGCCTTCTTCGGGCCGCTTGGTCCAACTTTCGAGTGTCTCGAAGACGACCGACTCGGGCCCGCCCCACTTTGGATCGAACGACACCTTCCAGGGCCCGGTGATTTCCGCGAGCGGTTTCAACTCGGGAAAGTTCTCGGCGACCTTCGAGCTTCCGGCCTGGGCCTTCTTGCGAAACACGACAAAGTAGCTTTCTCGTGGCGTAAACGTCAGCGGGACGGCCGTACGGCCGTCTTTCTCGCGCCAGTCGGGCAAATCGCGAATTCGTCCCGTGATCGCGTCCCACAGCTCCGGCCGCTTGCCGCCGGTGCGGAACACAACTTCAGCGGTGGCCGTCGTGGCCGACTGATTGCTGAGAAAGTAAATCTCGCAATCGCCATCGCGGCGATGAATCCAGTCGAGCTTTGCTTGCGGGCTCGCGTCGCGGAACTCGACGTCGGGCGCCAGACGATCCCTTTGGACGACGTTGGCGAGCGAGTGGCCCCAAATCACGCGGCCCGATCCGACCTTGTGCTGGCCCGAGGTTGTCGCCTCCGCCGTCCACAATGCGTTGGCCAGCTTTTTCACCTGCTCGTCGCTTCGAGGATAGTTGGTCAGGCCCACCGCTGCGGCCGGTCGGGGTCCGATGACGGTCACGCCCGCCTCAGCCAGTTCTTTGATCTTCTGTAGCACGACCGGCGATACGCTGCACGACGCATCGTGCGGTAACACCAGATAGCGATAGCTCATACCGTCGGGCAAAACAAGCCGACCGTCTTTCGCCGCCGTCCGATGGAGCAACACCTGAGCGTCTAGCGCATCGTAGTCGAAACCGGCCGGGCGCATGGGCGGTTGCAGGTTGCGCGGGGCGATGAACCCCGGGATGTCTTCTCCGCGAAAATAGGCGAAGTCGGCCACGAAACGGCCCTGCCGCAGCATGTACTGGCACCGCGCGATGTAAGTCAGCCATGCGTGACTCATGTTCCACCAGGTAATGTTTGTGTCGAAGTGCGTGCCGACGTTGGCCCACTGGTAGCCCGGTATGTCGCCCGGATTCGGCTGATGCACCCAGAAACAAAGCACGTAACGGGTCAGACCGTGGCAGAAGGCCTCATCGCCGATGTCCTTCATGTTCCAGGGGGTAGACGTCCAGTCACCGGCACCCATGTAGGTGAAAGCTTCGGCCTGACAGATGGGCTTACCGTAGATGTGCGCTGCACAGGCGGCCTGTTTGACCGACGGATTTTCATGCGGGGGCCAACTCATCTTGCCGTCCGGTTCCACGACCCGCTTCCAGAATTCGCCCATCGGGATGTCATTGATACCTTCACACTGCAGCGCATCGATCCAGTGCTTGAAGAAAGGACCGCCCGATTCCGGATGCGTGCCGCGCAGGCCGCCCTTGATCGTCAATTCATGCAAGCGACCGTAGTAGTTGGCCGCCACCAGGTCGGCGGCCGTGCGGCGATAGTCGAGCAAAAACCGGGCCGTGGTCTGGGCATCGTCCACGGTCGTCCCCAGCACGGCCGGCAGGAACAGGAGGGGATCGTAGCCCCGACGCCGACGGAATTCATCGCGCATTTTGGGCGTCCACGTGGGCTGGCCCAGTTCCCAACTGTCGATGTGGAAGTATTGGAGCGTCTTGCCCACCAGCGGGCCGGCGTCGGCGATCAGCTTGGCGCCGGTCTCAGCGAAATGGGCGCCCATGGCCGCGGCGCTCATGGTGTCGATTTCCAGACCGACGGGTCCGGAACCGACACACTTAGTCAGGTTGCCGTGCAAGGTATAGCCGATCCGCATGACACGCCAGGCCCCGGCCGGGGCATCCCAGTTCAAGTGTCCTTCCTCGTCGGTGAATGTTGACAGGTTCACCATGCTGTCGCGCTGCCATGATCTCTTCCGTCCCTGCCGAGGCGATTCGAGCTCTTTGCGGGTCAACAGGGCGATCTCTGCGACCTGCACGTTCCAGTTCTCCTTGCCCTGAAAGGGATGGGAGGAGAGGAACACAACGCGGAAGTGTGCGGATTGCGTTTCGTCCAGCGCAACGACGAGTTCCTGGTTCGGCTCAGCGGTTGCACGCTTGATCGCGCGATACGTCTTCCCGTCATCGGAGCACTGGATTTCGACCTCCTTCGGCCCACAGTCGGAGTACGGCTTCAGGTAGAGCCCGGCCGCCGGCCAGGCCTTGTCGTAATCGAACTGGAGGTACTCGGGCTTCTGGGGAGTCGGCCCCATGCCGGGCTTGTCGCTGTTGGAGATCCAACGCGTGTCGTCCACTGCGTCTTCGGCCAGCGAGGGCGGGTACTTGGGATAGCTCGAACTGGCCGTCAGTTTCGGCTCGGGCGACACACGTTCCGGCAAGCGGCACGCCAGCACCGCAATGTCGCGATAGAACCCGCCGACCGTCGTCGGTTGCGGCAGGTGAACGCTCACGCGCTGCGGCCCTTTCACCACCGTCGGCGCACTGACGATTTTCTTCGCGGCGTGTTCCTCCGTCACCCACGCCCCGCCGCTGTTCCAGCCGCTGCACAGGTTCACCCCCAGCGCGATCCCACCTCGGTCGGCCTCATGAACCGCATGTTTGTACAACTGGCGCCACTCGCCGCTCATGAAGTGCGGTCCTCGCGGCGCCGGCGGTCCCGCCTGGCCGGCGTCGAACAACAGTGCCCCGCTGATCCCCTGCCGCTTCATTTCCTCGAAGTCGCGGGTGATGCCTTCCTTACTCGCCGCGCCGTTGAGCCACCACCAGTAGCACCAGGCGTTGGCCGAGTCGGGTGGGTTGGCGAAACTGCCGGTCAGGCTGTCGTCGGCCAGTCCCCTTGTCGTCAAAGTCGCCGCAAGTAGCACCAATCCAATCAAAGCCTGTCGGGTCATGGTATTTTCTCCAGATTGTGGAAGCTCAATACACGCCATACTTATCAGTGGCGTTGATCCTTACCGCGAAGTTTTCGTGTGGGATGTAGCTGACTATCTCTGGCACAATGACTCCTTCCGAAGGGATCAAAACAGTTTCGACATATCGATCTCGTCGACCGCGCCTTCGTCGGCTTCGATCGAGAGGATCGAGTCGTCGATCTCCTCGGTAAGACTGCCGGCCGCGCCGTACATTGCCAAAGTGTTTTCCAGAGGCGAGCCGGCCTGCACGGCGTGGGTGGGGCCAAGGAACAGGCCGCCCTTGGGGAATAACGCCCGGCGGCGGTTGACCTCGCGCTCGACGTCTTGTGGCGTACCCCAGGCCAACGCGGTTTGCACGCACATCGAACCGCAAAAGATAAGCTTCTCGCCAAAACGCTCTTTCAAGACGGCAATGTCCATCGACGGCGTAGTCGGCTGCACCACGTCGTATACGTCCAGGCCCAGCTCGATCAATCGCGGCAGAAACGCTTCGCAGCAGCCACACATGTGCAACATCGTCCGCGCGTCGTGGGAGTGTACCATCTCGAAGTATTTGCCGTACTTCGGGGCGAAATGCCGCTCGAAAACGTTCAGTCCGATCATCGGTCCGCGCTGGTTGCCGAAGTCCTCGCCGGCGTGGGTAAAGTCGACCAGGCCGCCGGCCGCCTCCAGCGTTCGCCGTTGCACCTCGCAGTAGAACTCGAACCGGGCTTGCATGATCTCCAGATAAACCGGACCGTCGTCGATCAGGTCCATCATCACCTGTTCCATGCCTCGGGCGCGGGAGATGCCGTTGATCAGATCGATGTCGCCGGCTGTGCCGCAGCAGACAGCGAAACCCTGTTCGCGCAAAGCCTCGGCCTGTCGGCGGATAGTCGAATAATCGAACCAGTCGGCGCTGGGGAAGTGCGAGCGGTCGAGGTCTTCCAGTCGGTCGACTCCGGCAAAGGGCAGGTAGCAGGCCTCGAGATACTTGCCAGCCTCGAACTCGGCGTACTTGTAACGCTCGCCGAAGTAGCCCTCGACGCTGCCGTCGGGAAACTTCCGAAGCTCGGGACCGCAATAGATGGGCTCGACGTATCGAAAGTCGTCCCCCACCACGCGGAGCAATTGCTCCATGTTCTTCAGACCGAAACGGTCCATGATCATTCGGTTGACTTCCGGCGTGCCTTCATGTTTCACCGGCATACGGTCATACCCTTGCCGGTCGGCTGCACTGAGCACGCGTTCTCGCGAATTCACGGCTTGGGTCCTCTCCTTGCTTTCCGGCGCACGATGGACGCTCCGCGTCCCTAATCTTACTCTCTGGTAGCAGGGAGGCAAAGCGTCCGAACCAGCGTTCCCACCTGGCGTGGTCGATGGTGTTCGCTGGTTCACGAAGAACAATCCAGCGAAGGAGATTTGCGAACTCAGCCTCAACGACAATTCCCAGAGTGCCCCCGTATGTTGGATAGTCTTGGCGGCGTTCACATATCCGGCCTGCAACCTCAGCCCGCAAGCGCCCGGAGTTCCATCAAAAGAATCCATGTAAGCCGTGTACCCGTTGACCACCTTGCCGGCGGTTAGCAGGCTGGTGGGTGGTTCAGATATCCCCACATTTCACCAAGGAGCACACGGCCATGACAAAGATTCCGGTGATCGACTTGGGCAAGTTCAAGTCCGTGACCTGCTTGCTGAAGACCGAAACCAACCAGACCGAGTTCTGGACGATGAGCACCGACCGGCAGTACCTGCTAACGGTGCTGAAGAACTACGTTCCAGACTTAGGACTCGTATAGGAATTACTTCCGTATAGTAGCCATCTCGCTCCGCGAGATGTAGCCCGAACCAGTCTGGGGTCTTGATGGCCACATCTCGCGGAGCGAGATGGCTACTATACGCGCCG
>SDBV01001983.1_pt1 | contig 30650 bp, 20 predicted proteins | sample 2277081 | NCBI WGS metagenome assembly SDBV01 (sample SAMN10402039, study PRJNA504765) | marine sediment metagenome | isolation source: marine sediment core GS10_PC15, 223 cmbsf | place: Arctic Ocean: Southern Knipovich Ridge | collected 2010 | reverse complement strand
TGTGTTGCTCGGAAAGATTCCGATTGCGCGTCTTTTCCCGACAAATGCGACAAAAGGCCACATGAACCGGATCTCCACTTGGAGCCGACCACTTCTTGCCGCGCCAGACAGCGACAAAAACACCTGCATTAGCGCCTCAGCATGCCATCCGTGTCGAGGTTGGCATGCCGGGGCCGCCTGATGAATCCAGCACGTTAGCTCTCAGAGTCTTCCGACTATGAAGGCGCCTACTTCCGTGATCGGGAACACGCCCCCGGGATTCTGGTACTTGATAAACTGGACGTGTCCGTCCATATACAATATGTTGCATCCACCGGGGACGTGATTGAATGCGTCGATTTCAGATTTGCCCCGGCCGCTGCCGAGCAAGTCCCACATGACGGGCATCGCGCTCTGGGCGGATGCACTTCCCGCAGGGTTGTTGATATCGGTAATCATGAATCGCTCGATACCTTCGCGGATGCGATAAAGCGTATTGCCCCCTGAGTTTCCTGCAGGGACGACGCCCAGATTTGTCATGCCAGGCGGCACGGGATACGTGGACTCAAGCTTCAGATCCTTGTCCAATTCGTAGCCGAGGACACCGTCCTTTTTTAGTGCCGAGTTGATTACCCAATACGCACCGAACTCGTTGTCTGACATCATGACCCACGGCGTATAGAAATAAGAAAAACTCGAGCGATAAGCAAGTATCATGTCCGCGGGACTGCGCAACGTAACGTCCACCGGAGGACTATCGCCCAAAGACACCGTAAGCTCTTCGCCGCTTGCCAGTTTTTGCATCTGTGACAGGTATTCTGATGCCTTGGCGTCCGATGGACATACTAATATTTTAACATCCGTGAGATATTCGGGAACCAGGGCCGTGCCTAAGAAACCGCCTGGCCGGGCCTGTCCCATGTATGGGGTGCCGGCGGCTTCGGGCGCCCTGATGTATTCCAACTGCGGGAACTTGCCTCCTCGCGATTCGTTCGAGTACATCTTCAGCACGATCCCCATCTGCTTTAGGTTGTTTGCGCAGCTTGCGCGCCTTGCCGCTTCTCGCGCGCGAGCTAATGCCGGCAGCAGTATCGCCGCCAAGATTCCGATGATAGCAATGACCACCAGTAATTCGATCAGTGTGAAACCCTTGTTGTTCATGATGTTATGCCCCCTTTCAATGGTTAATAACATATATACAATGGACTTCTAAACCACAACCCGCACGGATTATGGTTTGTGCACTTTCTGATCGCGCAGTGCATTATGTGTGTATTCCCGTATCGTCTACTCCAATCCCTGCGCCCAAGTTCAGATCGGATTTGACGGGATGGATGTTCTCCTTTTTCTGAATCGTAGACCAAGCGAGGTCGGCCAGCGTATCCACCAATTCCAGCAGGTCATAGTGAACCCTGCGCTCGAGGACAAATCGTACAAGCATGACCGTCGGGGCCGTATAGGCCAAGCCCAACACGAAAGGGCTGCCCGAACGCACTTCGCCTTGCTTTTGGCCGCGTTTGACTTGGCCTCGTACAAGGTCCATGATCGGTTCGGGTCCAGGCTCCTCATCTTCAAGATACTCGCTGTGCCGCAGTGAGTAAAGATACAGCGCCTTATTGGGGTTTTCGACGGACCAGGTTATGAAGGCCCTCATCTCCGCTCGGACTATTCCTTCCGCGGATTCTATGTTTTCCGACAATCGTCGGAGATGTTCGGCTAATTCCAGACGATGCTCTTGGAGAATGGTGACAGCGAGTTCGCGCTTCGAGCCGAAATGCTGTGAAATCATGCTCTTGGAGCATTTAGCACCGGCAGCAATCTGCGCGAGGGTCGTGGGGAAGTAGCCGTTCTCGACAAACAAAGCTGTCGCTGCCTCGATGATACGCAGTTTCTTTTGTTCAGGATCCCTAATTCTCATGGTTTCGTATGAGTCCTTAACGGTACCAAACAGCCGGTACTGTTTATTGTGACCTAAAATTGCTATTCTGTCAACTACAAAATGTGCCAAGGTTTGGATGGCTCAAGAACATAAAGGAAAAGGAAGGCCATGACAGATTTCAGCTTAGACGATAAGGTAGCGCTTGTCACAGGCGCCAGCCGCGGCATAGGAGAGGCAATTGCGCGCGGTTTTGCTGAGCATGGGGCGACGGTAGTTCTGGCGTCGCGCAAACAGGAAGATTTGAACCGTGTAGCGGAATCCATCACGGAGAACGGAGGCAAGGCGCTTGCTGTAGCCTGCCATATAGGCAAACTAGATGCCATCCGCTCGTTGTTTGAACGAATCCAGGAGGAATTTGGCCGCGTGGACATTCTGGTGAACAATGCCGCGACGAATCCCTATTTCGGGCCGGCAGTGGGTATTAGCGAGAGCGCCCTTGACAAAACGATCGAAGTCAACATCAAGGGATACTTCTTGATGAGCCAATATGCGGCCAAGATGATGGTCGAACACGGCAGCGGCTCGATCATCAATGTGGCGTCAATTTCCGGAATCAGTCCGGGGCCGCTGCAAGCGGTTTATTCGATGACGAAGGCGGCCGTGATCAATATGACCAAAGGATTCGCCAAAGAACTTGGCCCAGCGGGTATCCGTGTAAACGCTATAGCCCCGGGCGTAGTCGAGACGAAGTTTGCACGGGCGCTGATCGACACAAAAGAGATTCACGACCAGATTCTCTCGATGACGCCGTTGCGCCGTCATGCCCAGCCGAGTGAAATCGTCGGCACGGCCATATATCTAGCCTCGGATGCATCCAGTTTCACAACCGGCGCTGTTCTTGTCGTAGACGGCGGCCTGACTGCTTAACGTCCCGGCATGAAAACGATGACGTTGTATTGAAGCAAGGTCCAAAGGACAACCCATGCGCCGAGAACTGCAATGAGAATAGAGGAGAGCACGGGCAGCGTGCGTATGATTATGCTTTCCTTGCGCGCTCGCTTTCGAAGTTCTTTTGAAACCCGCACGACAACTAGTCCCATTGCCGTGAGCACCGCGGCAGTTCCGAAACTGAAGGCAAGGATCAGCCAGAACCCATAAGCGGCCCGTTCGAATTTCAGGGCCAGAAGCAAGACAACTAACGCGCCGGGACAAGGCACAATGCCTCCTGATATTCCCAACCACAAAAGTTTAGTGAAGGATGCAGGCCCTGTGTCTTCCGGCTGAGTGGAAGGGTCCGCGGAATGCTTCGGCTGATGGTGGTGATTGCCGTGATGATGATGGTTATGGTGCTGGGTGGCGCCGTGTTTCACCAACAAGAAGGTTTTGTAACGCTGAAAGAACAGTGACACGCCTATTACGGCGATTATGCAACCCGATACTATTCCCATCCAGAAGTTTACGCCTTCTTCGGAAAATGCTTCGCTCGCATACAAGGTAACGGCGCCCAGGAGCAGAACGCTCCACGTGTGCGTGATGGTGACTACCAAGCCGAGCAGCACGGCGTGGCGGTATGTTGCCCTCTCGCCGAAAAGGTAGGCTGCCACAACGGTCTTTCCATGTCCGGGGGAAAATGCGTGCACAGCGCCCAGGGCCATGGCAATCAGCAAGCCCGCCATAAATAGCGGGAGTGAAACCTCCTTGGTTCGGATAATTTCGGACACGCGCGATAAAAGCCGCCCTGTCTCGCCTTCGTCGCCTTTATTCGGCAGGCTGTATTTGGTCAGCAGCTCCGGCTCGCCCTTTTCGACCGCGCCTTGCTCTACCCTTACGACGGGCTCGGGCTGCCTTTCATTCTTGGCAGCAGTCTGTGCGTTGCTTGCCATCCCCTCGACAATTGCGGATTCTCCGGCTTCCCTGGCCGCCCTTGCGGTGGCAGTCCATTCGAAGGCGACAGGCTGCTTTTCCGTCGCGGGCGACTTTCCAGTGCCCGGTCCCAAGCGAATGCGGAACTGGCAATCGAAATCCTGAAACACACTGTTTCCGTCGTCGTCAAGGAACACGCGAGTCTGGTATTTGAGAACTTCCTTGCCCAAACTCGCCGTCAAATCCATGAAGAGTCCATCAGTCACTACCTTGCACTCTCGGATTCCTTGAGCGTCCGGGTAGTTGAGGGAAACGACTTCAAAATCGAGAGGCCCGGTCTTGCTTGATTTGCGCGGCTCTTTGGGTTGCAATTCAAGCAGCACGTTAAAGACGACCATTCCGCCCGTGCCTTCCAGGAGGACTAGTTTTTGATCCGACACCGTCAGAGATATTGGTTCGCCGTTGATTGAAAACGCGATATTGCCTGCCAAGAGAGGGACTTTCGCGTCTAGATAGTCCTGGACTTCTTGGGGGGAAACAACGCTGTCGAAATCCGTGTCCAGAAGGTCCATTTCCGTAAACGAAGGTATCTCGGCCATGTCGAGAAGATATAGGACTTCGGGCGCTTCTCCGCGCATGTCAACAAGCAAGTACTGGTTTATGGAATAATTGCCCAGGGGATGGGCGTGGACGGTTGAAGCGCAGAACAACAACATAACTGTAACCAGCGGGAACAAGAACGCGGCTAACAGCCTCAAAACGTACTGGTTTTCAGTGCGATAAAACATGTTTTCTGCTTCACGACCGGCCAAAGCCGCCGTTCACGCTCACAGCTTGGCCCGTCACCCACGAGCACTGCTCCGAAGCGAGAAAGGTGATCATTGCAGCCATGTCCTCGGGTTCCCCTAGCCGCCCTAAGGGATATAGTTTTGCCGCCGCCTGATATTGCGGATCGTCTTTGTAATTTTCGGGCAAGCCGTCGCCGAGCGATTTCAAAGTCATTGGGGTCATGGTGACAGCCGGGCAAACAGCATTGACACGTACATTGAACCTTCCCATCTCGATTGCGAAGGCTTTGCTGAAGCTGGCAATGGCGCCTTTGGTTGCGCCATAGACCGCAAGTCGTTTTTCCCCTAATTTGGCCGCTTCGGAGGCTATGTTTATGATTGAGCCATGCCCTTGTTTAACCATGACGGGGGCGACGGTGTAGTTGGTGTTCAAGACGCCGCGCAGATTAACGCTGATCATTGCATCCCAATCTTCCGGGTTCGACTCGAGAAACAGGGTGTCTCGACAGATGCCGGCGCTGGCCACGAGGATATCTATGGCGCCAAATGTTTCAGAAGCCTCGGCAGCCATTCTTTGACAATCATCCATCTTTCCCACGTCTACGTTGACCGCCTCGACCTTTCCGCCAAGACCGCGTAGTTCTTCTATAACGACGGGAATGCGATCCGCGTCACGATCGGCTATCAAGACCCTGACGCCCTCGCCCACCATATACCGTGCAGTTTCCAGACCTATCCCGGATGCCCCGCCAGTTATTATCGCCACCTTGTCTTTCAGTTTTAAGTCCATAAACATTTCTCCCGGATGATTCATTGTTCTGTACGGATTCTTGATGAGCCGCCAAGAAACCTGTCGATCACTTTGGGGCTTGTCCCCCGAGTTCCCCTACGCCCTCGATCACACTTTGGGGCCAGTTGTCGCGTTTCGGGATCTGTTTGCCTGGATAATCTCCGCCGCACACTTGATGAAGCTGTTTTGGGCCTCCCGGCCGCCAGACTTGCCAATCTCCACCCGCCTCTTTTTCGCCGCGCCAGGTGTCGCCTGTGTCTTTCATCATGTCCTTTGTCAACGCGTCGAGCTCCTTGACCAATCTTGGATTGTCCTTAACCAGGTTATGCAGCTCGAAAGGGTCGTTTTTCAAATCGAACAGCACCCACGGCTCAGTTTCAACGCGCGCGTACAAGTATCGCTCCGTTCGTACACCCCGCCAGCCGGGCCAGGGGACATAGCCGTGGTGCATGGCCAGGTAGCTTTGCTCCTGCCCGGCTGCCCCCGGCTGCCCCAAGAACAGGGAGGAGAAATCCGCGCCGTCGAGTCCGGACGGTGCATGCACTCCCGCGAGACCCGCCAGAGTTGGAAAGATGTCGTGCGACCCGAAAGGCGAGGACAGCCGCGTTCCTGCCGCGATACGACCCGGCCAGCGGACCAGGAAGGGGATGTTTGTCGAAACGCTGTGGGGCCAGCGCTTGCCGAAGAGGCCGTGTGATCCCAGGGCTTCGCCGTGGTCGGAAGTGTAGGCGACGATAGTGTTGTCAGCCGCGCCAAGTGTGTCCAGTTCCGCCATCAAGCGTCCGAAAGCTACGTCGAGCCCTTCGGCCATTCCGAAATAATCGGGCAAATGCCGTTTGCAGAATTCGGTTGCGATTCCCTCGGGAACATTCGGCGGCATCTCAAATTCTTCGCCTACATAATGCTGAAGGTAGCGGTTTGGCGAAACAAAAGGCGGATGGGGGGGCGTCCAGGCCAAGAACAAGCACCATGGTTTTTCTCGATGCTGCTTCTTGATGAATTCGAGAGCAAGGTCCACTTCGACCTCGGGACGGTAGAAACAGTCGCCCTCTATACCTTCGGTTTCACCTGTGGCGTATTCGTAATGATAATAGTCTGTGTTGTTGGCGCCCGCGTACCAGTAGTCGTCAAAGCCTAGCCGGCGCGGATCGCCGGAGTTTGTTTTGGTATTTCCCAGATGCCATTTCCCGACGTAGCCGCATGAATAACCAGCTTTACGAAACGTTTCGGCGAAAAACTCGTGTTTGGATGGGTCGGGTTCGATTTTGTTGGTCACCACGCCGTTGTGATGGCCGAACTTTCCCGTCATCAACGATGCGCGAAAAGGGCAACACACCGGCGTGTTTGATACGGCGGCGTCAAGCTGCAGCCCCTCTTTTGCGAAAGCGTCAAAATGCGGTGTTTGAATGCCTTCGCCGCCAGGATAGCAGCCCAGTGCCGATGCGCGGTGTTGGTCAGAAAAGACAAAGAGTACGTTCGGTTTCGTGGCCGCCGGCGCACCACTCGATTGTCTCGATGCGAGTCCCGCGGCCAGAGTCGCCCCGACTGACCCGGTGCGTTTCAAGAAAGTCCGCCTGCCCAGAGTGTTTCCCAACATCAATTTGTGTCCTCCGAAATCAGTGGCCGATTTCATGCCTCTCAGGAATCGTATCAACAAGAAGGCGGACTGTCAATTTGAATGGGAGTTTCCCGGCGATCACAACGGCGGGTTCCCGCCCACCCAAATTGGGCTGGACCACGCAATTTCATTATTCAGTTGATCGATGCGCACGTAGTAATAATCGCCGGGGTTCGGCGAATCAGTGTCGGTGAATTCAAAGTTCTGTTCGAGTTTTCCTTTGGGATTGATGCGTCTGAGAGTCATAACGTCGCTGTAGCGGCCCACCTGAAACTCCTTGGAGATTTTTCCTTTCCTCATGGCTTTTATGGAAAACACTGTGAGCGAGCCTGGGATCTTCGCAGGGGGACGATACATGGATGCTCCGCTTCCCTGTTCGACGTTGGGTTCGAGGTTCACCTCGACGCTCGCATCTTCACCCGCCGAGTTCAATCTGAAAACGATTGATCGTTTCTGTCCTCGTGTCGCTGTGTTGAAATGAGCCTTGTTGGGATCATTCGGGTCTACCTCGACCTCGTCGTACACGCGATTCTCGAATCCGGCCCCTGCTATATCGGCCAGCCCTGCCCCTTTGACACTGATTGTCCCATTCCACATGTGATATTTGCGCGGGTTATCGCGGACCAATGGCCTGGATTCCGAGTTGAAACTCAACTCGAAATACGAAGAGGCATCGTTTTCCACCGTCAGATAATCGCGGCTCCAGATGGCTTCGCCGTTTTTGACCACAGTGATTGTGTCGATAGGGGCCGTGCCTATGGCGCGTCCTTCGATGTGCCGCTCTTCGGCAAATGGCGCACGGCTGCCCATCAAGGCGCCGTTAAGCCTGTAGTCGACGATAATGCGCTCGCCTGTGGTTGCGTATGTAGCCCGATTTTTGAGGGCGGTGAATATTGCGTCGGTTGTTTTCTCAGGCGCTAACACGGCGGCCAATCCATTACGCTGGTGGGAAGAGCGTTTCGGACCGCTGTAACCCGGTTTGCCCATATGGTCGTCTGATGCCGCCACGAATCCTACCTGATGGCCGTGCTGCAAGTAGTACTTGCCGAACCATTCGAATGTGCCGTGCATGGACATGATTTCGACAAGGCTTTCGATGGAGGGATCGCTTAGCCTCCAGTCACCGCTTTCGTGGCAGTGGGGAATGACGAGGACGTCGCCGGGATCGTTTGCGGCGCGCAGATCCTGATAGAGCATTGACAACGTGGTCGCCGTATGGAGTCCTTGGCGCTTACGTCCTACGGGACTGCGAAAAAAGACGTTGTGGTGGCCTCCTCTGTTGACGGGCATGGTCCACTCATATCCGAGCAACGCAATGAAGTTGCCCTCGTCGTTGAAGCGTTGCGTCAATTCGATCATGTAATTCCATTCGGCGTCGTCCAGCCAAATGTCATGTTCCGAAAAAGTGAGAAAATCCAATCGAGCATCGTCCCGGCCGTACCTGTAGAAACCTTCCGGTGTCCCCTGCCCTTCGGCGAAACCTGAATGGCCGTGCGTATCTCCCCAGTAGATGCGGCTCCCAGGCGTCTTTTTCACCCACACCGGGTTGCTGATGCCGGTTATCGAACCATCTTTCGAGCGGATCGCGAAACGATATACGCCCGGTGTGTCAAACTTGAGTCCAGGAAGTACTGTGATGGCTTTCGTACCGGCCTTGATGTTTGCAATATGTTTTCCGTTTGCAGTCACTTCATAGGCCGGAATCGGCCCGGAGGCGCGGTTGTATCCCAAATCTTCGCTTCGCACGGACACTTCAAACGCTTCGCCCACGCCAACCACTGACGGCGCAAAACCGTGAACGGCAAAAACGGGGCCGCCGAGTAACTTGTACGACTGCAACGGCAAGGAAAAGAAATTGTCTTTGCCTTCCAAGTCAACGTAGACCGGCAGGGGGTACCTGTCAGAGCTCATGGACTGAACTTTGAATCCCTTCGATCCGCCGGAACGGTCGCCGTAGGTTATCGTAACCGTCTCGCCTTGTTTCAGGGATGTTCCCGCGATACGAAAGGCTAGTGTTTGGGCCGGGCGAATATGGCCGCCTTGTACGCCGCGCACACGCACGGACGCCGAGACAAACCGCGCTGCCTGATTTGACGAAGACACAGTTACATAATTGTCCGCGGCGGGATCTTCGGCCTGATACTGTCCCTCGTCCGACATATTGTGTTTGGCAAGCAGAATGCCACCGCCGGGGACCATAGGCATCTCGCCGACAGTGTAAGTCTGTTGAATTGTCTGATACGAGTTGATTTGAAACGGGCCGTCCGTGTTGGAGGCCAGCGTGCCGAGCGCACCCGGCATCTCGTCCAGAACGGTCATTTCATGCACGTACTGATCAAGGCGGACGTAATTGGTCAGCGATATCCGTTTTTCCGCTTCGATCAAGACAATGCCACTTTCAAATGACAGGTTTTCAGGTACGAATCCCCCGGCAAGCGCATAGGCATTTGACCATTCCCACAGAATGAGTGCCCGCTCCTTGGCCGTAGCACCAAGCGTAGGCTTTTCTTTGACCTCGCGCTTGAGTTTCTCGACGCGCTGACGCAATTCCGGTGAAAGATAATCGTTCGATTTAGAAGGACGAGTCTGTGCCGAAACAAAAGACATCGCAAGCAACAACAAAGGCAACACAAGGGAGTTTATCCGCCAACAACGCATGGGGTCCTCCTTTCCCTTCGCGGGAAATTGCTCTCAACTTCCGATCAGGCAAAAAACAGTATAAAGAGCTGCGCACATCCTTTCAAGCGCCTGAAAAACAAGATACATTACGGGGAATCGCTTTGCCAGTTTGGCCTTCAAACTAAAGTATGGCCCGCACCGATCATATCGATGCGGGCCCAACGATTCATCGTCAAGCGTTATGTCGTACCAAGTCTATTTCTTCCTGAGGAACATCGAACCGCCCAGTGCGCAAGCTGCAGCCACAAGGCCAAGACCCATGACACCGGCTACCGGCATTCCCGCTTCAGGAGCAGCAGTACTGCCACCGCCACCGTCGCCATCGCCGTCTCCGTCGCCATCACCGTCTCCATCCCCTGGAGCAGCGCCAGCCAGCCAGTTGATGGCGTTCGCGAGCAAGGTCTCTCCCTGCGTCGACAGATTGAATCCGCCTTCGCCAGGAGCTGTGCCATCGGACGCGCCAAGGGGCAATAGCAACCGCTTTCCGGCGGGAGTCTGACCGCTACCTGTGTAAAACTCGGATCCGGCTTCCCAGGACACGATAAACAAGTCATTACCGGCCGACGCGCCAACAACCTTGGACAGAATCGTTCCGCTGCCCACATCGGCGACGTCTCCGGGATTGTCCCCTGAGAAATCCTTAAATGGGCTGTACTGGTTGTTTATATCCAGCAAACCGTCGAAAATGGGATGGCTCGGATTTTCAGCAGTCATAACCGCGTCCGCCAACGCAACATCCCGGTTTGGATTTGACGTGTTATTCACCCATTTCCAGCGATTCTCCCTGGCGATCCAACACGACATTAATATGGTGGGCGTGGTCACGCCATTCCACGCGGCGATGTCGCCGTCGTACCTGCCGCTGCTCGTGTGGATGCTGACGATAACCAGATCCGCCGCGTTCAGGGCAGGGACATCGGGCCCGGTGCCGTCGGAGGGGTCGTCCATCGTACCCAGGGTAGGGGTCACAGTGTGCCCCAATCCCTCCAAGAACGTGACGAAGTCCGCATCGTTGTTCGCGGCGTCATTGACCCAGATAATGTTCGCACCAGCGCCGCCGCCTATCAGATCCGACGAAATGGTGATGTTGTCCACAGCGGCTTGTGGGAATCTGCCAAGACTAAACGCGAGCGTGTCAAGGGCCGTAGCATCAGTCGTCGCGCCCAGGACGTCCGATGCCCCAGCCGGCAGCGCGACAGGTATCGTCACCGTGGCCTGGTCGCCCAGAGAGTCTTTGGTTATAGTCGCAGTGATTGTGTATGTGGTGTCCTGGACAAGCGCGGTCGTCACGGCAAACTGCTTCGCGGTACCCATCTCCGGCGCTCCTGCCACGATGCGGCCGACTCCGACCCGTCCGATAAAGTTGCTGGGGCGGAACTGTGGCATAACAAACCATCCATTTTGAGAAGTGGGCCCGTCGAGGAGTACTACCACGGCGCTCATGGTACGGTCGGAGGTCGGGGTCCAGTCAAACTGGACAGTGACTGACTCGGTCGACAGGTCAATGGCGGTGTACGCAGCGTCCGGACTAATAATGGTAATGTTATCGGTGCCGGCCGCACCGTCGACAGAGCCAACCAATGCTCCGCCTGTGATGTCCACCTGCGGAGGCGAAGTCCCTGCCTCTATGACATCGTAGGTAGCACCGGATCCCGTCACGCTCGTCTGGCCCGTCACCGGCCCGTCGCCCGCGGACCAATCCTCGGTGAATAGCGTAGCAGCCCGTGCGTCGCCGGCTATCATCATGAAGATACCCGCGACACAGATCGTAACAAATAGAAATCGTTTCATATCGCTTCACTCCTTCTCGTTTTCGGCACAATCAACTGTGCCTTTCCACAGCTCCCGCAACAAACCTTAATAGAATAGTGTATGCCAGTAATGAAGTATTGTCAAGTGTTTTTCGCACTTTTCTGTCGTATCTTCCCTTTTGCCGGTACTGTTGCGACATAGGTTATCGACATTTTGTTGTTTGTGTGGTATGTTATTTGAACTGTTCGTATGTGGCCTTTGTCAATCCGAGTAACCGATTGCTGCTGCAAGGGCATGAAGCTCTTCCGAGAAAGCGCGGGCCAAAGTGTGGACACATTTCAAAACCGAGGGGGCGTGGGACGTGAGGAAACTCGTGGGTCTTAACAAGTTCGGGCGACACGGCTTTTTCGTCGTAGCACTACTATCGATGTCGTTGAGTTGTTCCATTGCAGATGACGGTCGCCTTGTCCTTACCCATGTCCAAGGAGAAATGGCGGGGGAAGTTACCGAATCCAGCGTGATTCTTCAATCGCGGCTGACTACAGGTTCCTACACTTTTGTGAGTCCGAAAGAGCATCTTTGGGCTTCCGACATTCCCGGCAGTCCTGGAATAGCCTGTTTTGAAGTATCGATGGACTCAGAGTTCGGCGATTCGTTCAGAACGGAGTGGATCGAGGCCACGGCGGAAAACGATTTTATCGTCAAGACACGAGTTTCGGGTTTGAAGCTGGGGACCCGATATTATTATCGCGTTGTGTTCGGTCGTGACAGGCAAAATACGCAGACAGGTCCTCGCTGCACGTTCAAGACTCACGACGGGAAAAATGTAGCGGGAAAGGTGCGGTTTGTCGTTGTTACGGGCATGAACTTCGAGCCGTACAGGCACTATTACGACGGCGAGGACAAGGCACTCGGATATATTGTGCTTGAGACCATCCTTGGAATGCAGCCGGATTTCTTCGTTGCAACGGGCGACAACGTCTATTACGACGCTCCATCGATGAAGAATGATACGCCGGAACATTTGAGGAAACCCGCGGCGACTACGCTTGAGGAATTGCGAAAGAAGTGGCATGAGCAATTAGCACAACCCAGATTCGTGAAACTCTTTGCACAAGTGCCGACGTATTGGGAGAAGGACGACCACGATTTCCGTTACAACGATTGCGACACCACCGGGGATCTTAGACCGTCGCCGGAATTGGGTAAGCGTGTGTTTCTCGAACAGGTGCCCGTGGTCTCCCCGGATGATCCAGATCCGCTTACATACCGAACATACCGTGTGAACAAGCATCTCCAGATTTGGTTCACAGAAGGCCGCGACTACAGAAGTCCGAACATGATGGCGAAGGGCCCTGAGAAGACTATGTGGGGCGCAACTCAAAAAGCGTGGTTGAAAAGGACACTTCTCGAAAGCGACGCCGCGTTCAAACTACTTATTTCCCCGACGCCTTTGATAGGCCCTGACGACATCAAAAAGAAAGGCCCTTCGGGTGCGGAAGACGACGATTATAAACGCGACAACCAGGCCGGGCCTTACGGCTACTCTCACGAGCGAGACGAATTTTTCCGGTGGCTCTTAGAACACGGTCTTCACGAGAAAGGCTTTTATATCGTATGCGGCGATCGTCATTGGCAGTATCATTCGATTTCGTCGGAAGGCATCGAGGAGTTTTCTTGCGGCGCAATTCTGGACGAGAATTCCCGCATTGGGCGGCCACCAGGCGATCCGGAATCCAATGATCCTGAAGGCAGGATCAAGCAGCCCTATACGCAGAAAGAAAAATCCGGAGGTTTCTTGAGGATAAGTGTTGATCCGGACGACGAGGGCCGTCGTGCTACGCTCGACTTTGCATGGTATGACGAGCACGGAACGGAGTTGCATTCGACGACCAAGACTTCCTTTTGATATTCGAAACTCCGTCTGCAAGGAAACGGCTTGCAGCAACTGAGGAAAGCAGGCAATGCTGAAAGGTTCGCAACAATGACGAATAGGGTGACTGGAAAAACGATCACGGCGTTGTTTGCCGCATGTCTAATTGCTTTTCAAGCACCTGCTTTCGAGTGGCCAAATCCAAAAGATTTGCGAAAGCTGCCTGTCGAGATTACGGAAGTTCCTTCTCTAGCCGATAGCGAATTCATGGGGCGCGTGGCACAAACTGAAGCCTCGATGCGCGAGAACCGCACGGACAAGACGAACTTTGAAGAACGCGCCAACGTAGCTCGAATGTACTACAACGCGCTTCAATCGGAAGGGTATCTTGTTCCCGGATTTGCGTTGATAATCACGAACGCATTGCAATCCTATTCCGGTGTGCCGGATGAGGCATTCGGCGGATTTGCGTGGTACTTTGATAATAGTTTTCTTGCTCTTTGCAAACAGCACAGCTTCGAGCGCGAACTTGGTCCAAACGCTTTAGGCCGGCTCGAGATCGATGCGCCGAAGGACCTGACTGTCCGCGAATATACCACTATCGTGGCGACATACCGCGTGGGTAAGGTTCATCTTAAGCCGGGAGCAAGGATCAGGTTTGGCGGAAACTGGCAGAACGATATGTCGCCCATACAATTCACTCGCGCGAAACGCATGGGATACACGACGGTACGTAGCGGCAATCCCTCGGCTAAGTTTGCGTCTGGTATGGATTTGTGGCCGGGATTGTTCGGATCGCTTCCTCCCCCGGGATTCCCTAAGCCTAAGCTCACGCTTTTGGAGGGTGAGTTGAAAACCGGCGACACGGTGACCTTCGTGTTGGGCGACACTTCCGGGGGAGGCCCCGGTTTGTTGTTACAAAGCGGCGCAATTGATGCGTTCAATCTTCGTTTTGAAATTGATCCGGACGGCACGGACCAGTGGATACCGGTTGCTGAACCAATGTTTGTGGTGAAGGGAAGCGCGCCCCACCATATTCGAGTTGTTGCGCCGACGACCGTTCGACCAGGACAGAAGTTTTCCGTGCGCGCCTGCGTCGAAGACAGGTATGGCAATCGCGCCGTCGGCCCACCGAGGAGCCTTAGACTGTTTTTTGACGGCGAAGAACTTGCCAGTACGCGTTCCGTGAAATCCGACAAGGCAGTTTTTCATTTTGATGGCCTGGGCTTGTCTGGCGGACAACTTACCCCGGTAGTCTATGAAGTGCAAGATGGTTCAGAGACGTTGTACGGTGTGTCAAATCCGGTCCATCTTATTGGTCCGGACGAAGCGCACGTGTATTGGGGGGACTTGCACGCCCACGAGGGCTTTACCGACGGGGCGGGGACGGCAGAATGGGTGATGGATTATGCGAAGAATGTCGCGTTTCTCGATTACTGTACCTTGACCGGCCACGATCTTATGATGTCGGAACTTCACCAGCGCGAGGTTCAGCGGGTGACAAATGCGTATCATGAACCGCACAACTTCGTGACCTTCAAATCGTATGAATGGTCTATGCTCTACATTTTCGGCGGCCATCATAACGTTTATTACCTGGATACTACTCAGCGTGTGATTCCAACTAACGAAGCGCGCAGCCTGCCGGACCTGTACCGTATGCAGCGGGAGATCAACTCTCCCGATAAAGTGTTGATAATCCCGCACTGTCATGAACCGGCGGACTGGCATTTTACCGATGCGCAGATGGAACGGCTGGTGGAAATCTACTCTATGCACGGTACATTCGAGTGGTTTGGCGAGCGATACCTGAGACAAGGCTATCATTTGGGTTTAATTGCCGCCAGCGACGATCACTCGGGTCATCCCGGAAACAGTCCTGCGCGTAAAAACCAAAAGGGTGGACTTGCCGCGGTGTTTGCCGGTGAATTGACGCGGGAGGCCGTTTTCGATGGGTTAAAGCGCCGCAGTGTGTATGGGACTTCGCTTGCCCGGATTTACCTTAAGACAATGGTTGAAGGCGCGGCGATGGGTGAGGAGATAGAGGTAGCTCGCAAGGCAACGCCGTCGATTGAAGTGAAAGGCATGGTTTCGGGTACGGCCCCGATTGCCCGTATCGTCGTGGTGCTCAACGGCCATGAGGCTGAAGTGTTGGACCTGCTTGCGGACAACGACGATGCGCGCAAGTCCGCCGGTTACGCCGGAACGTCAAGGCAAGGTCCATATTCCATACGGGGCGGTGAAGCGGCGATCCGGGTGATGATCACAAACACTACAGACCCCGGCGGTGACGCTGTCCTTCCGCCGCTGGAAAGAGAAACGTGGTGGGGGAGGATCACCTTGGGCAAGACTCTAATCTCGGACATGGTTCCTATCGGACTTGACGGCCCGGGCGACACATTTGTCCGCACTGGCTCGAAAAGGGTCGATTTTGCCTGCACGATGAAGGGCGATAAGGACGGCGCCCTCATCAAACTGGCCGGATGGACACCTGACGACACTCTGAAGATTCAAATATTCTCGGCCCCCCTGGAGTTGCGGCGGCATGTAACCTGGCCTTTGCCTCTTTGGGGCGACAATGTGACTACGCCGGTCGAGACCTTCAAAATTCCACTTGGAGAATTGGGAGACGGGGGCCAAAGCTTGTCGTTTAGCGAGCGAGGGAGTTTAACCGTCGAACGCGTGGCGAATGAGAATCTTTCTCCGTATCAGGATTTCGACATTTTGTTGACCGAGAACGTAAAACCGGATGGTGAAAATTATGTGTACGTGCGGGTCGAGCAGATCGACGGCGAAGCTGCATGGTCTTCACCGGTCTGGGTGACTTGGAAAGAATGAGAAATGTATAGCCTGCCATAAAAAGGAGATGTGACTATGGAAACGAAACGAATATTGAGAAAAGGATTTGCCTTGGTCGTGGCATTGTTTTTGTGTACAGCCTCCGTCTTGGCTGCGGATATGCCCATCATGATGAAGAACTACGACGCAAACGGAGACGGAAAACTTGTCCCCGATGAGTTGCCCGATCGTATTCGGAACAAAGTTATGGGGTTTGCGGACAGGGACTTGAGCGGCGACCTGACGCCCAATGAAGTGCCCGACATGCTTTGGCAAAAGGTGCTGGGACGCTTTGACGCCAACGCAAACGGAAAACTTGACGGCGAGGAACTGGTGAAACCGGACAAGAAGGGCGCAGTGGAGGCCACCATGGCAAGGTTTGCCGACAAGGTCACGTTGATGAGCGACATCGAGTACGCCACTGGTTCAGAGTATGCGGACGATCGGGGCAAACTGGATGTTTATGTTCCGAAGGGCAAAAAGGATTTCCCAGTATTGTTTTTCATTCACGGTGGAGGATTGTCGAACGGAAGCAAGCAGTCGCTGGCCGCTGCAGCCATGCGTTTCGCGTCGGATGGTTTTGGCGTGGTTGCGATGAACTACCGCCTGTCGACCAATGATCCGACGGTGTTAAAGGCGCAGTATCCTGACCATATCGAAGACATCGCCAAGGCGTTTCGCTGGACTTACGACAATATCGGCAAGCATGGCGGGAACCGGAAGCGGATAATCGTCTCCGGCGGTTCGGCGGGCGGACATCTTGCTGCGCTGCTGGCGCTTGACGGGAGATTCCTGAAGGCTGAGGGACTTTCGACGGACAATATAGCGGGTTGTATCGACATCAGCGGTCTGGTCGATGCGCGCACTGTCGGTGAAGTGAGAATCAAAACTCAATTTCACGGCGACCCAAAAATCGTGAAAAAGGCTTCGCCAATGACCTACGTTCGTAAGGACGCCCCTCCGATGCTGATACTCGTCGCGGAAAACGAGAGCCCTGAACGGATCGATCAGAACAAGCTTCTGTTCGAGAAACTCAAGAAGTGCGGCCATCCGGACGTCGCTTTTAGCATTCTGAAAGACAGGACGCACAACACTATTCTGTCGAACATGACGAATGAAGGCGACCAGGCCTACGGCCTTATGCGTGACTTTACGAGGAAACACGGGAGTTAAAGCGCTCAGTCAACTGTTGCTGAGGACATGAAACTTTATATTTACAGACACTTTCGGCTTAACCTGTTGAGCGTCACTGGGTAAGGACAGTAGATTGCTTCGTCGTTCCTCCTCGCAAAGACGGGTTGGGGTGGTTTTGCTCATGGGTTGCGTGGACGAGGTTTATGTCGTTTTACGAATCTGCGCCGCAGGGGGTGCGGGGCTCGAAAGAAACGGGACAGGGAGGAAGATGAGAACAGGCAACAGAACGTATCCCATTCTTGTTCTTCTAATTCTGATTTCAGCGCTCGCTTGCGCTGACGATTCGTCGCGTCTGGATACCGGGCGGGCTTATCGTGATTTGATTGCGTTAACGCAGATAGGCGAGCATCGACGCACGGGAACGGAGAACGAATCCAAGACCCTAGAGTTTCTCGAATCAAAACTCGAAGACATGGGGCTGGCGCCTTTCCGGGACTGTTTTGAGGCAGACATTTTTGAGTATGACGAAGCTTGGGTTCGTGCGGACGAGTGGAAGCCTGCATGTTTTCCGCTCTACTATACAGGCATGACCGGAGCACGTTCGCGAAGGGCCGAAGCGGTCTTCCTTGGCTCGGCCGTGCCCCAAGATCTGGAGGGCGTCGATCTCAAAGGCAAGATTGCCGTTTTTGAGCTGCTGGGAACGCCATTCACGAACGTGGTCAACCTTTTTCCAGAAGAAGTGCGCGCCGATTTTATTGATCGGGTCGATCCTATTCCGACGAACATGCGCAAAACTTATGATCGCGCTGTAGAAGCCGGCGCGGTTGGCGTGATTGCCATTGTTACCTTCAGTTTTCGAAACGCCCATTATGGAATGAACACTTTCGAGTTCAACGGCCAAATGAAAGTCCCGGGATTCATGATACCAGCGGAGGACGGCGCGCGGCTTGCGCGTCTACTTGGAGAGAAACCCAACCTGTCCATGACGATCATGCTCGATGCCCGCGTCACGCGAAAAAAGATCTGTAATCTCATGGTTGAAATACCTGGTCAGACTGAGGACGTGGTAGTGGTGAGCGCTCCTCACACTTCATGGTTCAAAGGAGCGGTGGAGCGCGCCGGTTCGGCCGGCTTGCTTGAGTTGGTCCGTCATTTTAATCAAGTGCCGCTCGAGCAACGCCGCAACACATTGCTCGTCTCATACTCGACAGGCCACGAAATCGGCTGGGTGGGGGTACGGCATTTTTTTGAAACGCGAAAAGACTATGTGGACCGGACGGTGGCCTTCGTTAATATGGGATCGAGCATTGCCGGGAACGACTGGGTGAAGGTGAACGGGAAGTGGCAATCTCCAGGCAGGGTTATTCCGCGATTCGCATTTGTTTCTCCCAATAGCCGAATGCGCGAGATCGCCGAACAAGCCATCCACGACAACGCATTGCGGCGCGTCCTTATCTTCAGCACGGACGTACACAATCCCGGCCAAAGCCGTTTTGCTAAAGCTTTGCGCATTCCCTCCTTTACTCTGAATTCGTCACCGCCCTATTATCACTCGAGTCAGGATCTGATCGAACATATTAAGATAGAAGATTTCGGCCGGGCGCTACGCACTTACCGGCAGATAGTGGCAACATTGCTGACGGAGGACGGCGGGGCCTTGAAACAATTGGAAAAACACAAAGGAGACCGTTGAACATGTGCGCGAACTCAAAGGGTGGCGAAAGGCGTATGAGCCCTTCGCACAAGGGTCTCCCAAGGCTCCGACGGAGAGATTTCCTGCTGTTTGCTGGTGCAGTTTCCGCGGGACTTTTGGCGGGCTCGTGTGCAGTGGCACAGGACGCCAAGCGGCGCAGTAAGCCTAACATCATTGTCATTCTGGCGGATGACTTGGGCTACGGCGACATCTGCGGATACAGTTGCCAAGGAAGCGCAACGCCCAATATCGATTCCATCATCGAGAACGGCATAAAGTTTACCGATGGGTACGTGAGCTCTCCCTTATGCAGTCCGTCCCGGGCGGGTTTGATGACAGGACGTTATCAACAGCGCTTTGGCCATGAATTCAACGCCGGTTCGTCCAAACGGTGTCATGAGATGGGGTTGGGAACGCGGACCTCGGAGATTCTGCTGCCGGCACTTCTGAAAGACGCCGGTTATGCGACGGGCATGGTGGGCAAATGGCACTTGGGTTCGCAACCTCAATTTCATCCGATGGCGAGGGGTTTCGATGAGTTCTTCGGTTTTCTGCACGGTTCGAATCTCTATATGGATCCGCCTCGGCAGCCCGGCGTGCATGTGGAAACGATTCCCCACGAGACAATCAAGGAGGCGCGGACAGAGATCAACCCGATTCTTCGCGGGCACGACCCTGTACTCGAAAAGGAATACCTTACTGACGCCTTTACGCGTGAATCTTTGGAGTTCATTGATAGGCACAAGGAGCAGCCGTTCTTTCTGTACTTGTCCTATAACGCGCCTCACACGCCGCTGCAGGTAACGGACAAGTACTACGATCGCTTTCCCGAGATCGAAGATGAAAAACACCGCATCTTTGCAGCCATGGTCAGCGCATTGGACGATGGGGTGGGCGCTGTGCTGAGAAAATTGGAAGCCACTGGTTTGGAAAAGGACACACTGGTGGTTTTTCTCAGCGACAATGGCTGTGGCACGTACACGGCCGCTTGCTACAACGATCCGCTTCTGGCGGGGAAGCTTTTCCATTTCGAGGGAGGCGTACGCGTTCCGTTTTGCATGCAATGGACGGGTACGATAGAACCTGGTCAAACATGCGAAGGCATGGTGAGCGCCCTGGACATACTGCCCACGGCTGTCGAGTTGGCCGGTGGCCGGCTGCCCGATGACCGTCCTATTGACGGTGTAAGCCTTGTTCCGCTCTTGTCCGGCGACAAGAAATTCGTTCCCCATGAAACTTTGTATTGGCGCAATGGCCCGAATTTCGCGATGCGCAAGAAGAAATGGAAATTGGTTGGCCTTGGTAAAGAACGCGTCTTGCTGTTTGACCTATCCAAGGACACCGGCGAAAACAACGACCTGTCCAAGAAACGTCCCGAGCTTGTCAAGGAACTGCGCGGCGCGTACGAGTCTTGGTCTTCAGAGATGATTGAACCTTCGTGGGAGACGCGATTGAAGATCCCTATGGTCCTGAGGGAATGGGGCATCGACGTTGAGGGGACATACGACTTTTGCATCTAGAGTCTGACCGGGTGACTTTTCAGTCAAGGGCCTAAAACCCCTTGTCTGCGATGGTTGGGCAAGGGGCTGCTGCCCCTTGTCTGGGACGATTGGGCAAGTGGTTTTAGCCCCTTGTCCGGGATCCTGTTGAAGTTCCCGCATGACGGGGCATTGAAATCGGCGGCAAAAACAGAAGGAGGAATGATGGGCAAAAACTCTAATTCATTCAAAGCCGTGATGTTACTGCTGTTTCTCACTTTCCTGAACGTGCTTAATTTTGTGGATCGCCAGTTGATTGGGACCTTGGGCGCGCCCATCAAAAAAGAACTGGAATTGAGCGACGCGCAGTTCGGTTTGCTTGTAGGTTTGGCGTTCGTAACCTTCTATATGCTCATTACGATCATAATGGGCACGGTTGCCGACCGGTGGCACAGGCCGCGCCTGATCGCAATCGGCCTACTGCTATGGAGCGCCCTTACCGCGGTATCGGGCGCTGCCAGGACTTTTGGTCATTTGTTTGCCGCGCGTCTTTTCGTCGGGGTGGGAGAGGCAACGTTGACTCCCGCGGCTATTTCGATGCTGAGTGACTCATTCAAAGCGAAAAACCGCGCACTTGCCTCGGGTATTTTCTACGCCGGCATTCCGCTGGGCGTAGGCGCAAGCATGCTCATCGCAGGGGAATTGACAGGGACACTCGGATGGAGTTGGCGTCAATGTTTCTACATTCTGGGCGGGGTAGGCGTTGTGGTCGCCTCTCTCGTCTTCTTCCTGAAAGATCCCAGGCAGGGCACCAATGAAACGAACACTGAGGCTACTCCAAGTGCCCCCGCAACAAAACGGTCTACGATGGAAATCTTTGGTGAGTTGTTCACGTCCCTTCGGACTTCGCCCGCTCTGGTTTTGACAATAATCGGCGCGGTGGTGATCATCTTTTCGCAGGGGGCCTTCCATTTCCTGCCAATGTGGCTAATGCGAGAGAAAGGTTTTGATCAGCAAACCCTCGGACGTGTGGCAGCCGGCCTGTTCGCCGGCGGCGGTTTGATAGGTTCGTTTCTCGGAGGCGCGCTCAGCGACATATGCCACAAACGCTGGAAAGGCGGGCGGCTGTATTTTATCGCGGTAGCGCAAGTAGTGATTACACCCATATTCATTCTTTTCCTATTACTGCCCAAGGACAATCCAATGTTTTACATTTGCTGGTTTGTGGGCAGCTTCTCCATCACGCTGCTGTTTGGTCCTGTTTTCTCCACGGTCCAGGACTTGGTTTCCCCAAGAATCAGGTCGACCGCTATCGCTTTCCTGGTATTTTGCCTCCAGATGTTTGGAACCGCGCCGGGGCCATATGTCGCAGGCAAAATATCCGACTCAACGGGCGATCTTACCAAGGCCCTCGTCATCGTGTTTGCGACCGGAGCGCTTTCCGCGCCGTTTTTCATAGCTGGCGGCATGCGCTATGCCGCCGATGTAGAGCGCCTGAAAAAAAGGCAGGAAGCGGAGGCCGCAAGTGCGGAATGAGGGTCCTGCTAAGGACATGAGGCGTTTGGTGAAGAGATCTCTCCCTTTGGTTCGAGATGACAGGTAGGGTGATGTTGATTTGTTCAGGAGTTGCGATTAGGACAGTGGCAGTAGATTGCTTCGTCGTCCCTCCTCGCAAAGACGAGTGGGGGGAGTGGTGGTGGATGCTTGTGGACTTCATGGACTGTATGGACTATATGGACGATGTGGACGTATTGCGTTGACGAGGTTCATGTCGTTTTATGAATCTGTGCCGAAAGGCGGTGCGGGGCTGCTAAGCGCCGATGGGGTGCCTGGTGCGGTGTTTAGTACCGGGCAGCCGGTACTTTTTGTTTGACAGAACGCGGATTTTCTGACAAGATGGGAGCATGCCCGGTGGTTGAATGAGGATTCGACTTCATAGGGCGCTTTCCCGCCGTAGATGGTAGAAGGAGATGAGCTTATGCGCGCAACGGCTTTGCTTTTAGCCCCGCTGCTGGCACTTATTTGCCTGCCTGCTGAGGGGGAAAGCATAACGGAGCAATGGGCGCAAGTCATCGTCGATTCTCAGTACGAAGACCTCTCACCGGAGATAGTCGAGCGTGTGAAACTGTGCCTGTTGGACAGCATCGCCGTCATGCTCTTTACCTCCTCGCTGGAGGATTCGGAGATTTATCTTGAACGTCCCCTGGCAAACGGCGGCCGGCCGGAGGCAACAATTTGGGGGATTGGAAAGAAAGTTCCGGTTGAAACAGCGGCGGCCTGTAACGCCTTTCTTATCCACGGCCACGAAATCGATGACACTGATTTTCGCAGCGGCATAAAGATTTCGTGCGTAACGGCCGCTCCCGCTCTTGCCGTGGCGGAATACGGCCACACATCGGGAAAAGACCTGATCCTTGCCTCGGCAATTTCCTATACGGTGACGGGGCGGCTGGCGGCGGTGACCCCGAGTTTGCAGTGGATGGGCTTCATGCCCAGCGGAATGTGGGGACCCGGCGGCGCTGCGTCGGCCACCGCGAAACTTCTCGATTTTGACAAGGAGCAGACCGTCTGGGCGCTTGGACTGGCACTTGGGGGCGGCCAGGGCTCGTTTCAATATTGGTACGATCAGACGATGGACAAGAAGATTATCGTAGCGCGTGCATCGCGCATAGGTGTCGAGTCGGCCCTTCTTGCATCCAAGGGATGGGTTGGGCCTGCGCATATCCTGGAGGGCCCTGCGGGTATTTATCATGGATTGATGAAAGGCTACATGAACGTGAACGATCTCCGCGTTCCAATCCAGCAGGGACTCAAAGATCTGATTCCGGCTAAAAACGTTAAATTCGCCAATATCCTAATTGATTTCCAACCCAATTTTGACACGTTGACACAGGATTTTAAGAAACTGGACGGACCCCTCTACGTATATCCCAAGTTTCAGGCGTGTTCGTCATCGATCGGGCCTTTTCTCGACGCGCTCGATCCGGTTTATGAAAATGCAAACATCGATGTGGACAATATTGACCATGTAGTTGTTGGTAGGGATTGGCCCATCGAGAGCACCTGGGCGCAAAAAATAGTCCATTTCGAGCCGCCCAAAACCTTGCTCGGCGCTCAACTGAGTATGAACTTCGTCATTTCTCTCTATCTGCACAATGGTTCCGCGTCGCCGCACGATCTAGTCCAGAAAGCGCTGCACAACGAAAGTATCCTTGATCTGGCACGTAAGGTCACTCTCGAACAGGTTCCCGGCGGCGATGAGTTTTTTATCAAAGTCGTACTGAAGGATGGGCGGGAGGTGAGCGCGTCATTCAGGCCCAGCACCGGCGCTACATACGAACCGATCGCTTACAAGTTGCGCATGAAGAAGTTCAGAATGCTGACAAGGGACATTTTGGATGACTCCGGTCGTAAAAAACTTAAGAACATGATCGACAATCTCGAAAATGTTGATGATGTGGCTGAGTGGACGCAAGAGATCCACGAGTTGTTGAAAAGGGATTAACGATTCGACGCTCAATTAGAGCAGATAAGGGAGGGCAAGGGGTTGCAACCCCTTGTCTGGGTTGCGGGAGACCGTGGCGGGAGGTTTGTATGGCGGGGGAGTATAAAGATCTGAACAAGGCCAACGCCCTGCGATGGACGCCAGGCGAGGAGAACTACTACGAGATATACTATCTCACCCTGAATCATCTGGCATCCCGGAGCGGTTTCTGGATCCGTTACACCATTCATGCACCTCAGGGCGATCCGAACAGCGTGTACGCCGAGGTTTGGTTCACTTACTACAATTTGGATAGCGAGGAAAACAATTTCGGTATCATGAAACAGTTTCCCATAGACGCATTGGACTCATCCGCGGATCCGTTTTCTCTCCGGATCGGAGACTGCCGGCTCGAGAACGGCGCATGCTTTGGCGGCCTTGAAGGAAAAGGACACTCCGGACGCTGGGATCTCGAATTCGAGTCAGGGTGTAAACCGTTCTTGCATTTTCCCGAACACCTCTACACCAGCGGTGAAGTTGATTCGGCCATGCTGTCGCCACATTTTTCCACGCGGTTCACTGGAACCATCGAAGTAGATGGACGACTTCTGGAATTGAAGGATGATCCAGGGGAACAGAGCAAGACTTGGGGACGCTGCCACCCACCGCATTGGTTGTGGTGTCACTGCAATCATTTCGAGGAAGACAGCAATGCCGCAATGGAGTTGGTGTGCGCACCTTCCGGAGACGAGGACGGCTTGCAGATACACGTGCTCTATGCGAAGTGTCATGGCGAGGAGTTTCGTCTGCTTTCGCTGCTTGACGGCTCGAAATCTGAGAGCGACGCAGCGCCGGGCACGTGGCGGTTGCGGGCGGAAAGTGCAACTGTACTTGTGGAGGCCGAGGTCACATGCAGGCTCGAAGACATTGCGGAGGCTGTTTATCGCGATCCGAATGGAACGTCTGCGTTCTGCGCGAACACTATCGTGGCGTCGTCCAGGCTGCAAATCTCGACGCGCCCCGATGATTCCGCGCCATGGCAGCCGCTTGGCGCGTTGCACTCTAACGGGACTACCCATGCCGAGTGGGGCGATGATGCGCCGCACGAGGATGTTCACACAAAGATTATGGCTGTTTTGTAACGAGAATGTTAATGATTCAGACACCTGAGGGAGAAGAAGCATGAAGAATCGAAAAGTTGAGGATGCGTCCCGTGGACGCCATCTGGCACGCCGCAGTTTTTGCAAAAATGCATTGACAGGACTGGGCGTTGGCGCAGTGTTGCCGACCTTGGCCCACGAGGCTTCGGCCGCCGCTGCGGTTCCCGGCTCGCCGAGCCGGTATTCGGGCATGAAGATCACGGATCTCAAGGTCGAGATTTACGAGTCGAAGGTAAGGGAGCCCGCGTACAAACGGTGGATAATATGGACGGGAGAGATTCCCAAACACTTGAGCGCGGCCCCGCACAAGTTCGCCATATTGCGCGTATACACGGACGCGGGCATTGAAGGGATCTGCCATGTCCGGGACGTGCGAAGCGCCCATGAACTTATCGAGGCCGTCAGGCCGCTGGTGATGGATCGCGATCCGCTTGATCGAGAGTTCATTTGGCAAACCTTATGGAAAATGGAACGGATCTATCATTTCTCGATCTGGACGCACAGTGCTATAGACGTTGCCCTCTGGGATATTGCGGCAAAGGCGGCGAACTTACCTTTGTACAAGTTGCTGGGCGGCTACCGGGACAAAATCCCAATGTACCGCAGTTCAACGCTGTTGATGGAGCCCAAAGAATTTGCCGAAGAGGCCGTGCTGGCAAAATCCCAAGGATATCATGCCTACAAGCTCCATCCAGCGGGAGATTTCAAGAAAGACATCGAGTCGTGCCGCGCGGTGCGCGAGGCCGTCGGTGACGATTATGACCTGATGCTGGATCCCATCGGAGCATATGACCATGAAGGCGCTATGACCATTGGGCGTGAAATTGAGCGACTAGGGTTCTTGTGGTTGGAGGAACCACTCCCAGAGTGGGACATTCGCGGGTACACCGAGTTGGTGCGCACTTTGGATATTCCCATTTGCGGCCCGGAAGTCGTGCCAGGAAGCGTCTACATGACCGCGGATTACATCACGCAGAAAGCGGTGGACATTGCCCGCGCGGACGTTGCCTTGAAGGGCGGGATCACCGGTGTCATGAAGACGGCGCACCTGGCCGAGGCTTTTGGCATGAACATCGAACTGCACGTAACGTACTCTCAGATCATGAACGCCGCACAAGCGCATATAGCGTGTGCAATAAGAAACACTTTGTTTCTCGAGCGGCTTGGAACTGACCAAATGAACGCCGGCTGGCAGAAAGCGTATGGCGTGAGCGATTACTGGATGCAAATTGACGAAAGAGGATATGTGACAGTTCCCCAAACGCCGGGTATAGGCGTGGAAATCGACTGGGAAATGCTGGGCAAACCTGTTGAAATCTTATAAGGGACAAACCTGGAAGGAGCTCGACTGATATGAACGATTTCTTTTGGTGGACGGACGCCCACAGGCAACTGCAAGCAGATGTAAGCAAAACTGTGGATGAACTCTTGCTGCCCATGGCGGAGCGGGACATAGCGCTCAAACGCTTTCCCAGGGAAGCCGTCCAGGAGGTAGGCAAACGCGGCTGGTTTGGGGCCATAATTCCCAACCAGTATGGCGGCAATGCTGACGAATGGGGCGTTACGGGATGCGCAATTATCTGTGAAGAGCTTAGCCGTGCGGGTACTTTGGTAATGCCATACGGAACGACGGCCTTCGGGGCCGCAACTCAAATCGTCCACAACGGCACTGATGCCCAGAAAGAACGTTGGCTGCCTAAACTGGCCAAAGGCGAATTGCTTGCCGCAATCACGATGACGGAGCCGTACGCTGGCTCGGACATAGCATCCATTGAAACAACCGCCGTTCTCGAGGGCGATCACTATGTAGTGAACGGCATAAAACGATTCCAGTCGGCGGCGGGCGCGGCGGACCTTTACATGGCGTATGTCAAGACAAGTGAGGATCCCGGCGATCGCAAGAAATACAAGCATCTGACAGGCATGATTCTCGAGAAAGGCATGGACGGCTTTCATATCGAACAATTCAACGATTGGGCCGGTTCGGAAGGCGGATACAATGTCTATATACGCTTGGACGACGTCAAGGTTCCAGTCGACAACGTCATCGGCGGCGAGGGCAACGGCTGGCGAGTGATGATGAGCGGCGTGAACGTCGAGCGGACCTTGAACTCTGCGTTCTATCTCGGCGGCCAGCGCGAAGCAATCCGTTACGCAAAACAGCATTTGGAACGCAGGATTCAGTTCGGCAAACCGACCGGATCTATACCGGTCAATCAATTCAAGCTGGCCAACCTTTATGCCAAGCTTCAGACCACGCGGCTGCTCGTTTACTATACGGCGCAATGCTGCGACCAGGGCTTGGACGTCCCTGTGGAAGCGGCCATGGCGAAGCTGTACGGTTCCGAGGAAGGGTTTAATCTGTTGCGTGAAGCCGTCCAAATCATGGGTGGCAACGGCGTGATGAAAAACGTTTATCCGACTGCCAGGCTCCTGAATGATTTTAAGATGCACGAAATCGCTACCGGCACAAACGAAATCATGCGGTTGTTGATTTACCGGTTTGGCGAATCGGTCTTTGGGCCGTTTCTCAAGCCGCCGGTTCGGGCATTTGACGAAGAATTACAGGTCGTGTTGCCGGTCGCCGAAACGCCGGAGAAAAAACCTATCGAATCAGAAGCTGACGTGCTCAAAGTGCTTGCCGAAAATTACCGGGTCAATCCTGGCCTGCATATGACGCTCGAGGATATACAGGTCTTTCTCGACGCTAGTGACGAGGATTTGATCCCGCACCTGGAGAAACTCGAGGGCGATGGGCTTGCCAGTCTGTACATGAACAGAAAAGGCCAAGTGGAAATGGCCAAGGCCACGCTTGTTGGCATCAAGACCGCTAATCCGCCGGAATACTACAGACGAATCCCCGATTGGGTAAATCCGGAGGACGCATTCTAATCGGATTAACCTTTGACGCCAACCGCTATTTTATTTTGACATGGGCGTTCTTGATGACTACGTGACGCTCGGTTCGTGCCTGGACGATGTAGCTGTTCTCCTCGCCCTTCCATCCTTCGGTGATTAGGGTGTCGCCGGGATACACGACATTGCCGAAACGGGCCGTGAAAGATACAAATCTTTTTGTGTCGCCGCCGCAAACGCTGTTCACGATGGCGCGGATTGAATAACCGTAAGTACACAGGCCGTGTAGAATCGGTTTCTCGAGATCCCCTTTTTTTGCGATCTCCGGGTCGATGTGCAGCGGATTAAGATCCCCATTCAGGCGGTAGAGCGCGGCTTGCGACTCCGGGATTGCATATGTCACGCTGAAATCGGGATCCTGCCCCTCCGGCGGTGTCACAATATCGGTTTTGGGTCCGCGCGGCCCCCCGAAATTGCCTGCGCCAAGATAGAAAAGGGCCGCTGTGTTGACAAAGAGCAGTTCTCCGTCTTCCGAAGTCGATTCGCCACGAACATGGATTACGGCGGCCTTTCCCTTGTCAAAAATGTCAGTTATCTGCGCGACAGTCGTGATTTTTCCTTTTGGCGGAATGGTGTTGTGCAAGCTTATACATTGCTCTCCGTGGAAAAGTCTCGAGTTGTCGATGTCGTCGCCAAGCATGTTCAGCCCGGGATTCTGTGCCAATGCCGCGAATCCAGGCAGAACCTTAAGCCCACCTTTTGCGTTTTCATAGACGAAATGCAGTTCATCGGCCTGCGCACCGACGCTGAGGGCGTAAAGGATCACATCCTTTTCCGTGTATTCCAACACGAACGGTTCCGAACGTTTGCCAACCAGGTTCATGTCCAAAGTATGCGTACCTCCAAATCGAGATTTCTTCGGATTCAAAATTTATAGCCGCCCTCAATTACGCGCTGGGTCGGCTTGAAGATTTCTTTCTCATACTTGGCTGCCAGAAGCTCAAGCTTGTCAGCCAAATCGTAACGGGAAAACATACGTCCCATCGTCATGGGCCCGACCGGATTGCCAGTCGAATTCACCAGCGCCACATCTACATCGTTGACCGAACACACGCCCATGTCGATCAACTTCGTGGCTTCATTAATCTGGACGCAAATGGGCGCTATCGGATCGAATTTGTCGGTAGCCTTGGACAAATCGATCTCGGGACGTCCCTGGGACCAGTCAAAGTATCCCTGCCCTGTCTTTTTCCCCAAATTGCCGTCTTCCATCATCTTGACCAGGTGAGAGGGCGGCGCAAAATCGGGGTGGACCGCTTCAGCGAAGTAACTGCTGGCGAAGATCAGAACATCCACACCTACATAATCGATCAATTCGCAAGGACCCATTGGCGAACCAAGCAAGCGAACGAATGCATCAAGCGGTTCGGGTTCGACCTCGCCGTTTTCAACTATATTGGCTATCAGCATGCTGGCCGGGGCGTTGACGCGGTTGGCTATGAACCCGGGCACGTCTTTTCTGACGAGTACTGGGACCTTTTTGGCCTTCTCAACAAAGGCCAAGCCGGTTTGAATTGTCTCGTCGGACGTTTTTTCCGCTCGAATCACTTCAACCAACCTCATAAGGACGGCCGGGTTGAAAAAGTGAAGTCCGAGCACTTGTTCCGGACGCTCAGTTACAGCCGCAATCTCGGTTATGCTCATGGTGGACGTGTTCGATGCAAGAAGCGCATTTGGCGGCGCAAACTCGTCCAATTCCGTGAACACCTTCTTCTTCAAGTCCATCACTTCGGGCACGGCCTCGATGACCAAGTCCGCATTAGCGCACGCTTCGGACAAGTCCACCGTCGTGCTCAGTAGATCGCTCTTGATTTTTTCTACGTGTTCCGTTGGAACCTTTCCCTTTGAAGCGAGCTTCTCGAGGCTTTCGATTATTCTGTCTCTGCCCCGTTCGATGAACTCGTCTTTGATGTCGTACAGCTTGACCTTGTACCCCGCCAAGAGCGCGACTTCAGCGATCCCGTGTCCCATATCTCCCGCGCCGACAACGGCCACCGTCTTAATATCATCAATGGTCATGGTTTGACTCCCTCCGTATTCAGGCCGTTTCCACGTTCAATGATTGTGGCCACGCCTTGGCCGCCTCCACAGCACATGGTTGCGCAGCCATACCTCGCATTTTCCGCCTCGAGGATCCGTGCCAAGGTACCCACCAACCGAATGCCGGTCGCGCCAAGCGGATGGCCGATCGCGATTCCGCCGCCTTTCACGTTAACCTTGTCCGGGTCGATGCCCAGTTCGTTGATGGCGTACAACACAACCGCCGCAAAGGCCTCGTTGATCTCCCAGAAATCGATGTCCTCGACGCTTAATCCGATACTGTCAAGCGCCCTTTGTGTTGCAGGCGCCACTCCTTTGCCCATGACGTTGGGTTTTACGCCGGCAAATCCTATCGTCCGAATTGTTGCCAGTGGTTTGAGGCCCTTTTCCCCGGCCAATTCCCTCGACATCAGCAACAGCGAAGTCGCCCCGGCGTTAAGCGGCGAGGAACTTCCAATGCTTATCCGGCCATTGCGCTTGAACGGCGCCTTGAGTTCGGCCATCTCTTCCATCGAGGCGTCCGAGCGGATAGATTGATCCTGATCGACGGTCATGGTTGTTCCATCGGCCTGCCGCACGTCGAGAGGCAGTATTTCATCGGCGAAAAAACCATCCTGCTGGGCCTTGTACGCCAGTTGATGCGATCTGACGCCCCATTCATCCATTTCTTCGCGAGTGAGATTTCC
>SDBV01001982.1_pt1 | contig 30667 bp, 22 predicted proteins | sample 2277081 | NCBI WGS metagenome assembly SDBV01 (sample SAMN10402039, study PRJNA504765) | marine sediment metagenome | isolation source: marine sediment core GS10_PC15, 223 cmbsf | place: Arctic Ocean: Southern Knipovich Ridge | collected 2010 | reverse complement strand
AGATAAGTTCTGTTTCGAAACAAAATTTCCAGAGGCGATGCTCGTTGCAAGAACCCGTTCCAGATTGGCCGGCAGGGTATAAATCCGCTTTCCGAATGCTTTTGCCAGGGCATTGAGAATGGCCGGAGCCGTGGGGATCAAAGCGGGTTCGCCGACGCCCTTGGCGCCAAATGGGCCACTCGGTTCATTCGACTCGATGATGATGGGGATCACTTCCGGCATATCCGCGCAGGTGGGAATATGATAATCCTTCATGGACTTGGTTTGACCCGGTTCAAACGTCTCCATGAGGGCAAAGCCGATCCCCATGGCGACGCCGCCGCAAATCTGTCCGATGACATTTTCCGGATGGATGGCTTTGCCAACATCATGGGCGGCGACAATCTTTTCCACCCTAACTTCTCCGGTCAGTCTGTCTGCAACAATCATGGCCATCTGGCAGGCAAAGGCATAGCTGGCATAGGGGACACCCCGGCCGGTTTTTGGATCAAACGGCACTGTTTCAGGGTCAAAATACCCCTGATACGACAGGGAAACTCCCTTGGAGCGGATACTTTTTGCCAAGTCACCAAAGGTCACTTTTTGATCCGGTGCGTTCATTTTTTGAACATACCCTGATTCCAGTGCCAGTTCCGATTTCGGCGTACGAAGCCGGTTTACGGCTTCGGCTTTTAACACCTCGGCCAGCTGTTCTGCAGCCGATTTGACCGCATTTCCGGAGATATAGGTCTAGGCGGCTGGCGGAGGTGGCCCCGGCATTGGTAGTCAGATGGGTATCGCCCACAACCACATTTAGGTTTTGGGGCTGGATGCCGATTATTTCACAGGCGATTTGCGTCAGTACGGTAGTGGATCCCTGACCGAGTTCTGCACACCCGGTAAACAACGTGATATTCCCTTCCGGATCCATTTCCACACGGGCAGTGGAAGGGTTCTTTACCCCGGTATTTCCGATACCGTACCACATGGCGCCGAACCCGATGCTTTTTTTCCGGTAAGGACCGCTTTTTTCCTTGCAAGACCACGACATTTAAAAGCATTATGGGAATTGTGAAACCGCAAAGCGGCAAAATTTTGTTCAAGGGAAAAGAGATCCAAAACCTTCAACCCTTTAAAACCTGTGCTTTGGGATTGGGCTACGTCCCGGAAGACCGGCGCATATTTTCCAAGCTGACCATTATGGAAAACCTTGAGGTCGGCCGTCAAACGCCCCGGGAGGGTTTTGAACCCTGGACACCGGAGCGACTGTTCCATCTGTTTCCCAATCTGGCTGAGCGGAGAAGCCAGGAAGGCGGGACATTAAGCGGTGGTGAGCAACAGATGTTGACCATAGCCCGGACGCTTATGGGAAATCCGGAGGTTATCATTCTCGATGAACCCTCTGAGGGGCTGGCTCCGGTAATCGTGGACCAACTGGGTATCACCATTGAAAAATTGAAAGGGGAGGGGGTGTCGATTTTACTGGCAGAGCAGAATTTAAGCTTTGCCAAGCTTTTTTGCGATCGGGTTTACCTCATTTATAAAGGCAGAGCCTGTCATGAAAGCGCGTTAGATCAGCTGGACGATGCAGAATACAAAAAATATTGCTCCATATAAAATCTTTCAACCGATGAAAGGAGCCTAAAAATGAAACAGTTATTCGTTATTTCGCTATCGTTCTTTTTAATGGCCATCTTTTTAGGACTTTTTACCACCACTGCTTCGGCAAAGGGCAAAATCGCGGTCATCGTCGTGGATATCCAGGGTGATTTTACCACCTGGAAAAAGGGGTCTCTTGCGGTGAGCGGCACCGATGAAGCGTTTATCAAAAAAGTGATGAATATCACACAAAAGTTGGGTGAAAAAGGGTACCTGTTATTCGGCACCCAGGATTGGCATCCAGCCGAGCATGTCTCATTTTTTTCGAATCATGAAGGCAAAAAACCGTTTGAAGCGATCCAAATCGAAAATCGAACTCAGGTCCTCTGGCCCCCCCACTGTATTCAGGGAACGGAAAATGCCCGGGTGCTGGTGGACAACAACCTGTTTATGGCCATTGTGAAAAAAGGCCGGGACAAACGCTACGACAGCTATTCCGGCTTTCAGGATGACGGTGGGGCTAAGACCGAAATGAACCGAATTCTGAAACGAAACGGAATCAGCGAGTTAATCATTTACGGCATTGCCACAGACTATTGTGTCAAAGCGACGGCCATTGATGCTGCCAATGCCGGATTCAAAGTGACGGTGGTGGAAGGATTGAGTAAAGGCGTCGCGCCGGAAACGACCGATAGAGCCCTCAAAGAGATGGAAACCAAAGGCATCACAGTCGTCAAAGAATTGAATATTTAAGCGTTTTACACCTTTAACGGATGGACCTTACTCCATCTTTGATTGTATTTATCCGGGGTGTGGGGAAATTTTTACACATTAACTGCTCTGTGGATCATCATCGATGCGTCTCTATTCAACATGAGCCGATTCCAACAACCAATACGCGTCCTGGCCGAAGATCTGGTCCTGGTGGACTGGGGCCCCACCACACTGACCATATCCGCATGGTACAAGGGCAAAGCCGTACCGGTGATTGCGGCAAAAGCGGCTCGCGTTGCACTCAAAGGTCTCAGGACGCTGGCTGATTTCAAAGGGTTTCTCAAAAAACCGAGCGCCGACCTCCCCGCAGGATCCGTGTTGCCCCGGGTGGTTGAAAGGGCATTCTACGCCGCCCGCACCGTATCTCACGGATTGACCTCCCTGGCCGCGATTGCGGGAGCCATGGCCGATGAGGTGGCCACAAGGGCCTTTGAGATGGGGGCAGACAAGGTTCTCGTCAACAACGGCGGTGATGTTGCCTTGAAAATGGTTCGGGAAAAACAGGCGGTGGTCGGTATAAAACCGCCCCACTTAAATAAAATCATCGGCCGGCTGCATGTATCCGGAAAATCCGGAATCGGCGGTGTGGCTACCAGCGGCTGGGCGGGAAGGAGCCATTCTCCGGGAGTGGCCGATCTGGTCACGGTCTGGTCCGGCAGCGCCGGACTGTCCGACGCAGCGGCGACATTTATTGCGGGGAAAACAGAGGCCGGCTGTAAAAATGTGCTGCAACGCCGGGTATCCGATATAGACCCTTGGTCAGACCTTGAAGGTATACGGGTTACCACAGCCGTGTTGGATCTGACAGCCGCGCAGCGGCGAAAAGCCTTGGATCGAGGAAGCGATGCGGCAAAAAAGTTGTATCGAAAAAACTTGATTCGAGGTTGCTTACTCGTGGTTAAAAGCGACAGCTCCCTGTTGGATCCGGAAGGGATAATTGAATATCCTGCTGAAATTTAGCCTGCTTCACAACAGCCGTTTCACTTTAAAACCACTCTATATTTGTTAGGCGGAGTCTTTTTGAAGGTCAGAATTATTATCTGGATTTGTAACACGAGATCTTTGAAGAATGCTGATTTTTACCCCGGTTTTAGTTGAAGATTCCAAACTTTGATCGGAGAAAAACGATAATTATAACCGCGAGAACACCTCGCGTATTTAAAGGGGTTATCCGTTGATGGAGATGAAATACCGATTTTCGTGCGGACACGTGACAACAGGCGCAAAAATTGATCCAAAATCGGGGTTTGCTAAGATCTCGACACGTGTTGCCGGGTTAGGTCACCGTTTTTTGTAACTCTTTTAATTGTCGGCTGACCTCAACAGGATAAACTACTTTTTTCGTGAGGTGTTTGTATGTTTCATCCAGTTGAGAAAATTTTCGCTTAAATCGTTCCCGAATATCCAAAAGTGATGGAGGGGAATTTAACCGCTTTCCATTCTTCATAACCGGCTCCAGAAGCGGCTGTGCGGTTTTAAATTTTTCACTCCGCATACCGATGATGTCTTCCTTATATCGTCCACTGTCATAGGAGAACCGGAACACCTGCTTTTCTCCGGCTAAAGATACTTTTCCGGTACTAATTTTTCGGATATTTTTATTCCCAAAACGAACCATCTTATAAGCCACATCCATAAAAGGTGCATCCGCACTCACACCCATTTTGGTTCCTACGCAAAACCCATCGATCGAGGCGCCGGCCTTAATACTATCTGTTATCTTGAACTCATCAAAACCACCGCTGGCAAATATTTTGACATCAAACAGCCCGGCCTCATCGAAAACGCGGCGCACCTGTCGGCTTAATGTTACCATATCCCCGCTATCCAGGCGGACGCCGATGGGCGGGTGGCCTTTCGCTCTCATTCGAATTGCTACCGATACTGCATTTTTGGCACCCTCAAGGGTGTCATAGGTGTCGATGAGAAAAACAGACTTGTCTGGGAATACCTCGGCAAAAGCTTCAAACGCAGAGATTTCATCATCGAATGCGCCCACAAATGAATGCGCCATTGTACCGACCAGGGGCACTCCCCACTTTTTCCCGGCAAGCACGCTGCTCGTGCCGTCAAATCCGGCAATATAAACGCATCGGGGAACCGTCATGACCGCGTCTCTTCCCGGGGCGCGCCTGAGGGAAAAGTCAACCACGCTATGTCCCTTTGAAGCGTAAACGCATCGTGACGCCTTGGTGGCGACCATTGATTGAAACCCGATGGTGTTAAGCAAGAACGTCTCCACAATCTGTGCTTCCATAATAGGCGCGGTGACTTCCAGGATGGGTTCGTTTGGAAAAAATAGGGTGCCTTCGGGCAGTGCGAATACGCTCCCGGTAAACTGAAAATCCTCAAGACTTGATAGAAAACCTGAATTGAACAAGCCGGTTTGCTTGAGATAGTCAATATCGCTGGTGGAAAACCGGGAATTCTCAAGAACATCCAGAGCATCTTCCAAACCGGCGGCGACATAAAAGTTGCGTTGGGGCAGGTCGCGTGCAAAAAGAGAAAAAGTGGCTGTTTCCGTCATTTGTCGTGCGTGATAAACTGCAGACATGGTCAGTTCGTAAAGATCGGTGAACAGTAGGCTAACGGGTGATGGCGACATATTCATAGTCGGTTTCTTTAAGTGCTTTTTGGGGTGTTTTTTTTTGTGGCTATTTTTCTTTAACCAATATCTATAAGTCAAGGATCTTTTAAAAAATAAGTGATCGATTTATGGCATATTTGCTGCGATTGAACAAGCTTTGAATTGGTTGGGTCATCAAGCAGAGGAACGGCTGCAACATTATCGTGAATTTATATGGCAGGGTAAACATCCTGTTTCGTCCCATTACATCGTTTTGGACGCGACAGTCGCACTGTTCCGAAATATATGGCTAAAAGCACCACGCAGACACCGATCCGGTTTTACCCATACTCCGGAAAAACTGATCATTATGGCACCAAGGGTTAGGCCCGGCATAACAAATCGGGTGCCATGGTTGTTTAGCAGCTGTATATTGAACATCCGGGGTTTTTTGCGGGGTCGTTTAAATGGCTTGTTTTATTATTTTTAAAGAGTATATGGCTAGCGGATGGCTTCATATCCACCTTCGAGGCCTTTTTTGGAAAACGGAATCTGCCGGAGTTGGTTGCGCCTGGATCGAAAGGTCCCGGCACATGACAACAAATAATAGGTCCACATACGGTGGATGAACTCCTGTCAAAGATAAAATAATCGACGTCCATTCAGCTCTTTTAAACTATAAAGTGGAATCTTGTTTTGAAACCAGGCAGGCCTGCCTCCGTTGGAGGGTCTTGACAGACAAATTATTTTCTTCTATGTTGCGAACAATCCTAACATCGGGAGTGGCCTCATATTTTGGCAATCGGGTTGACCCGTCAATGACGATAGTGTCAATTTTTTATAAAACGCTTAAATCTTTATTCTGTATATAATCCTTCATATTGAGGGTACATTTTGCAGATTAGTTTTTCCTTTTTATTATGCATAAAAATTTATTAACCATTTGTCCTGATTCTAATTCTAAACCTTTTAATCGTCGTTCTTTCCTTAAAATCAGCACCTTAACTGTCTCAGCCTGTATATTTCCCCTTTTTATTCCCGAACGGGTCAGCGCAAAAATTTCTCCCAATAGGCATCTTCATTTTATCAATTCCAACACCGGAGAAAATTTGGATGTAACCTACTGGACCAAAAACCGATACATTCCGGAAGCACTTGAAGATATTGATTATATTTTAAGAGATTATCGAACCGATGAGATTAAAAAAATTCATCCGCAGCTTCTAAACTATCTTTATGCCATTTCAACCTCATTGAAGCTTTCGGGTCGAAATCCATTCCATATCATTTCCGGATATCGTTCCCCAAAAACCAATGCCAAATTGCGACGAAAAAATAAAGGCGTTGCCAGAAACAGCTATCACGTTAAAGGGAAGGCTATCGATATTCGTCTGCCTCGCTATCGGACGTCCGCTTTGAGAAAAGCCGCCATGCGATTACGTATGGGAGGGGTCGGATACTATCCCAAATCTCGTTTCATACATATCGATACTGGAAAAGTCCGATTCTGGTGATGATACTGGCAGTTGATGGTTACACATTCGGAAGCTTTTCTCTAAGCGCCTGATCAAGAGGAAGGTCACGGTTGTAAATATCATCACGGAAATGAACGGTCCCGCCTTTATCCACCCAAGCCGTCCAGTACAGCACATGTATTGAAACGGGATTCTTTAAGGGAATGCTCCTGTTTTTTCCATTTTCAATCGCTATTTTGAGCCGCTTTGGGTTCCAGCGAGAATTGTCTTTTAACAAATAGCTTGCCAGTTCGAAAGGTTTTTCCGCCCGGATGCATCCGGAACTGAACGTTCGAATCGTCTCGTCAAATAATTCCCGTTGGGGTGTATCGTGCAGGTAAACGGAAAATCGGTTTGGGAACATAAATTTAATGCGACCCAATGCATTGTCGGGTCCTGGATCCTGACGAAAACGGTACACGAAATTGGCCCGTGTAATCTGATTCCAGTCGATGCTTTGTGGGTCAACTATTTTAGGATTATCTTCCCATCCGGTAAAAACAGAGAAATGGTTCTTTTTCAAATAATCCGGGTCTTCCTTGATAAGTGGAAGCTTGTCTTTAACGGCAATGTTAAACGGCACGTTCCAGAATGGGTTTAAAACAAGATATTTTATGGTTTCAGTAAATACCGGTGTCCGCCGGTAGTGGCGGCCGACCACCACCCTCATCTCCAGGACGGACACATCGTTTTCCACAACCGAAAGGTGGTAGTTGGCGATGTTGACCAAAATGTGCCGCTTTCCCAGGTCATCCGGGATCCAGCGCCATCGTTCCAGGTTCAATTCCATCTGCCGAATCCGCTGAAAAACGGTTTGGTTTATTTCTACAATGGTATTTTTTCCGACGATACCGTCTATCTTGAGTCCGTGACGGTACTGAAACCGGCGTACCGCTGCCTCCAGTAATGAATCGTAATGCTCCGGGTCCCCGGATATATTTTCAATCAAATCCCGGGTAATTTTCAATCGTGTTTTCAGCGACACCACCCGTTTGTTCCGATCGCCCAGCCTCAAGGTTGGTCCTGATGAGATTTGCGGCCAATTACCGGTTCGGGCAATCTGACGATATTTGAAAAGAGCGTCCTTTAAACGCTTAAATCCATCATGCGTGGGGTTTAGGGCCCTTAACCTTTCGGCAACTTGATTCGATTGAATGGCGGATGTTAAAACTTCCCCTAAGTCAATTTCGGGTAGATAAGCCAGCCACGCCGTATGGATGGTTTCAGGATTCACCCGGCCGGCACGCAAATGAGAGGCAAAAAGCAAAAATGCATCTGTCAGGAGGATGTCCAATTCTGCAATGATTTTCGGATTCGGGAATTCGGATCGACCTTTAGATTTGCTGAGGGCGTCGAGAATTGAACGGATTTTCGCCAGGTGATAGATTTCCGGCAAAAGCCCTTCTTCCCGGGCTGTGAGCAGCGCTTTGACAAGCGTATGGGCTTGTTTTAGAACCACCCCATTATTTGTCCAGATTGGAAAATAGCCACGGTGGTTGTAAAACCCGGGTATTACTTTTATTCCGCAAACGCGCTCGCTGCTGCAAGTAAAAACTTTCGTCTCCGAACTCTTTTTGATGATCCGGGTGATATGGAGCGCTACCTTACCTTGAAGGTTTGCCAGGGCGTATGAAACCAAAAACCCGTTTATCAGGATCAACATCAGGAAAATCGGCAAAAACTTCATAAAAAATTGAAGCATAAAAGCCTCCCATCAAAGTTTTTACTTGCTTTCCAATAAGTTAAGAAATTATATCCATTTGGCAAGATGTAATATAATAGGCCCATAAAAAAGGGGTGACCGAAATCAAATTACTCGGTTTTGAATCATGATCAATCGGTTGTGACACTTTAAAGGAGTTTACTTGTGAATCAGAAGATTTCCAACAAACCTGTTCTTACCGGAATGACCTCCCCGGAAGATGATCAGCACAATATAAAAACAATTAATCCACCCATATATCATGCTTCAACAGTGCTGTTTGAAAATTATGAGGCCTTGAAACAGGCCAATAATGGTACCTATCCGGGTATTACCTACGGAACCCAAGGCTCCCCGACCCAGAATGCCTTTGAAATAGCCATGGCGGATTTAGAAGGCGGATATAAAACCAAAGTGTTTCCATCAGGAATCAGCGCCATCATCCATGTCTTGCAGGCATTTACCAAATGCGGGGATCATATTTTAGTCTGTGACAACGTCTATGGCCCGACCCGGCAATTTTGCAACAAGATTTTGTCCAAATTCGGTATTAAAACCACCTATATTCCGCCTGACATCGGCGCAAATATCATTGATTTTATCCGGCCGGAAACTCGTCTCATTTTCCTGGAATCACCCGGATCCAATACCTTTGAAATCCAGGATATCCCGGCCATTGTGAAAGTGGCCAGGAAGAACGAGCTGGTCACCATGATCGACAACTCCTGGGCCACACCCCTTCATTTTCAGACGTTCCGGCTGGGAGTAGATATCTCTATTCAATCGGTCACCAAATATATTGCGGGGCATTCTGACGTATTAATGGGCACTGTTACGACCAATAAAGCATGTTTTTCGGAGTTTTATCGTTATTATCGTATTGTAAAGATAAATGTTTCCCAGGACGATTGTTACCTGGCTCTCAGGGGGTTACGAACGCTGGCGGTTCGTTTAAAGCACCACGAACGGTCTGGGCTGAAAATTGCAAAGTGGTTGCGCAAACATAAGCTGGTGGAAGCGGTTTTACACCCGGCCTTGCCCGACCATCCGGAACACCATCTATGGAAGAGGGATTTTTCAGGTTCAACAGGTCTTTTTGGATTTATTCTTAAAACAGAATATCCAGAAAAAAATATGGCCGATTTCGTCGACGGGTTGCAATTTTTTGGTCTGGGATACAGTTGGGGCGGTTTCAAGAGTTTGTTGACGGCCGGCTGTTACAAACGATCGACACCGTCCCGGTATGAAGGGCGCACACTTTTTCGGGTCAATATCGGATTGGAGGATGTGATGGATTTACAAAATGATCTGGCCATGGCATTAGACCGAATTTCCGGAGCTGTGGATCCAACTGCGTGATCGTCGGATTTACCGGCTGGAAACCAAACCGGCTTTTTGAAAAGAAAATGCTCGTGAAGAGAAGGAGAACTTTTTGACTTTTTATTCGGCAATCGGATTAGCAGCCGCCATGTTTGTTCTTGCGGCCAGCCCCGGCCCGGGTGTTTTTGCGACCACAGCCAGAGCGATGGCAAGCGGTTTGATAGGGTCATTTGGAAGGCGTGCGAGGAGAAGCCGTACCGACACCCGATATATCACGATCCTTGGATAACGCTCCAAATGGATGCATTCGGCCGGACGGAAGGGTAAAAAAATACATTTAAAAATGCGGGTTAGGCTGTCACAGCCCTTTGATGGTTCCGAAACGGCTAATGGTTTCTGAAAGAGGATACCCGAATAGGAAGTGAATCAAATCCGTATTTGCCTCTGCTTTGGAAATGACCAACATCCGGAGCTGTCTGTCATAATTGAGAGCATACTGCAGTTTTTTAAGGGCATGGTCATCTTTTTTGTTTTGGATAGATGCAACCAGCCGGCTTATCTGATCGTAGGAACAACAGGTCTCATGTTCCAATATCAGCTCCCACATCCCCTTAACATCCGACAAAAGATCTCTCCGGACGAGTCGGTTTTTAAAATAGAGCGCTTCAATAGCTGCTGTGTCCCAGCATTTTAAAACATGACATTCCACAGGTCTATTGTCATAAACTTCGCAGCCATGGATAGGCGCATTGAAAAAGACGCAACCCGTCCTCCCTTTTTTACTTTTTATTTTAATGATATCGGTTTGAGCAAAAAGAGTGTTCCCTTTCACGTTATCATAAACCGGCTCGCCCTTTCGAATGGTAAACAGGTATTTGGCCGGAATGCGACCCTCTTCAACAAGCGCTTTGTCACCATGATGCAGCGCAGGTCCTCCTTTTTCACAGCATGTTCCACATCGGCGGCAAACATTCTGTTTCCGCTTCTGCTTGCCATCAGGAATGCAGATTTTATTTTTTTTATCATTACTCATCTCGTAAAACCCAAAATCAAATATCGACGGATTGCCGCTAAATAATGTCCATCCATAAATGGGCGTTTTTGCCCTGTTCGGCGCTCTTGGGCGGGTTTCCGGTTACGGGGTTCAGACGTACCGAATTGTTCCGTTTTGCACTTTGTACAGCCCCAAAAAAATTTGTGGGATTTCGCCTCTGGTTTTTATAAGCCGTGTTGAAATCGCCCAGGACAAAAACTGGTGCATTTCTGAATCAGACATCTCTAATTCATCTGGGCGGCCTCCCAGCCCAGCATCGCTTTTTTCCGGGCCTTTCCGCCCCCGTAATTGCCGAAGTCCGCTGTCTTGCGAATCACCCTGTGGCATGGAATAATAAACGATATTGGATTTTTTCCCACAGCCGACCCAACCGCCCTCACCGCTTTGGGCGACCCGATATGAGCGGCCACATCTTGATAGGTCACCACCCGGCCAAACGGAATTTTGAGGAGGGCTTCCCATACTTTTATCTGGAAATTGGTGCCGTTTAAAATAAGATGTAGCGGCTCGGTTTCCTTAGAAAATATCGAGTCAAAAATCTGAGTTGCCGGCTTTCGGGAAGCATACTGATCTTCGATGAGATTTGTATTCTGCCAGTAATCGTTGAATTTTGAAACCGTCTGATCTCTGTTTCCATCTTTATTAAAATATAAGCCGCAGATCCCTCTTTTGGTGATTGCCAAGAAACATTCGCCAAAGGGACTTGGGTGAAAACCGTATCTAATGGTGATCTCATCACCCTTTGATTTATATTCTCCCGGAGTGACCGCCTCACGCGTTATGAATGAATCATGAAGCCGACCGGGGCTCGACAATCCCGCCTCATAGGTGACATCTAAGAGATTGGAGCTGTTTTCCAGCAATTTCTTAGCATATTCTTTGGTTAAAAATTGCAAAAAGCGTTTAGGGCTGATACCGACCCACCGGCTGAAAAGCCGCTGAAAATGATATTCACTCAGCCCGATATGAGTCGCTATCTCCCTCAAGCCCGGCTGAGCGGGAAACTCCTTTTCAATTAACATAATGGCTTTTTCAATGCGAAAATAATCAGCGTTTTTCCGAGATAAAGCATTTGTGTTCATTTTCTGTTCCACCCGTTTCTTGCTATTTTTCTTCTTTTTAATATCCGACAATCTCGCAAGAAGGATTTTGTGAACGACATTGAGTATCTTTTCAAGATCGCACAATAAAATGCTGAGCGTTATAAGTGGTATTGGTCTGGGACTTCTTGGAGTCGTAATGGAGGCAGCCGATTATTTTATATAAAACTCAGAGATTGCTCAAACCGGTGGGCAGCCACAAGCGCTGCCTGCAAACAGCCTTTTGGGCCCAACCGGCTGAACAATCTTCTTATATCTGGAATCAGTCGCCTTTTTCCGGACAGATACTCGTGGGATCTGCCAATAAGCGGAATTTTTCATAACGGTCATTGAACTCATCCTCCAGGCGGGCATGGAGTATTCGGGCCTCTTCCGGAAAAGTCTTCTCGAGAGCTGCATAACGGACTTCCCCTTTTAAAAATTCTCTGAGGCTGCCATCCGGTTCTTTAGAATCCAGAATAAACGGATTTTTCCCATCTGCTTTCAACTGGGGGTTGAACCGGTACAAAGGCCAGTAGCCGGAAGCCACCGCCAGTTTGGTTTCTTCCTGGCTTTTTCCCATACCTTTCTTGATTCCATGGTTGATGCATGGCGCGTACGCCAGGATGATCGAGGGGCCGTCATAGGCTTCAGCCTCCACAAGGGTTTTCATGAGCTGCTGCTTGTTGGCACCCATTCCCACGGACGCCACGTAAACATATCCATAGGTCATCATCATGCTTCCCATATCCTTTTTTGCTGTTTTCTTTCCTGAAGCGGCAAACTTTGCGATAGAGCCGGTGGGCGTGGCTTTAGAAGATTGACCACCGGTATTGGAATAAACCTCCGTATCAAAAACCAACAGATTGATATCCTCTCCTGAGGCCATGACATGATCAATGCCACCAAAAGAAATATCATAGGCACTGCCGTCACCGGCGAAAATCCAATACGATTTTTTTGTGAACAGTTTGGACATTCTATTGATTTCAGACAGCCGCTTGTCGGCCGAATAGCCGGGAAGCAATTCTTTGAGCTGATCCCCGTACCGCCTGGATTCTTGCGGATCATTCATGTTTTTCAGCCACCCGCCCATGGCGTCTTTGACGCCCTGGGATACATCGCTTTCGAGGGCAAGCGTCATTAATTGGGCCAATTTTTTCCGCTGTTGAAGGGCCCCTAGAAACAGCCCATAGGTAAATTCTGCCGGGTCTTCGAATAGCGAGTTCCCCCAGGTGGGACCGAATCCGTCTTTGTTGACGCAATATGGGATGGCCGGCGCACTCCCTCCCCATATGGAAGAGCAGCCCGTGGCGTTGCCGATAACCATGCGTTCGCCGAACAGTTGGGTAACCAGTTTAGCATAGGAGGTTTCCCCGCATCCGGCACAAGCGCCGGAAAACTCAAGTAGCGGCTGATAAAATTGGCTCCCTTTAACACTATTCCGCTTGGTCAGGCTGTCCCGAATCGGAAGCTTGACAACATATTGGTGGTTCGGCACCTGAACAGCGGTTTGCGTTTCAATGGGTCTCATGACCAGGGCCGTCTTTTTGGCCGGGCAGATATCCGCACAGTTTCCGCACCCCAGACAATCGAGGGTGTTGACTTGAATACAAAAATGATACCCCGCCAGTTCCTTTCCCAGTGCTTTTTTTGCCTCAAACCCCTCCGGCGCATCGGCAAGTTCCTCATCGGTCAGCAATGACGGGCGGATGGACGCATGGGGACAAACCATAGCGCATTGGTTGCACTGGATACAGTTTTCCATAATCCATTCCGGAACTGAAATCGCAACACCCCGCTTTTCGAACCTGGATGTATCGAAAGGGAAAATCCCATCCGGCGTAAATGCACTGACCGGTAGTTTGTCACCCTGCTGGGCCAGAACAGGCCTCATGACATTTTTTACAAAATCCGGCGCATCCTCCTCGGAAGTTGAATCTTCGTCGAGATTTGACCAGGATTCGGGATAATCGATTTTGATCAGATTCTTAAGTGTTTGATCCACGGCGTCATGGTTCATTTTGATGATGTTTTCCCCTTTTGTGCCGAACATCTTGACAATTTCAGCCTTTAGGAAGGTAATGGCATCATCCACCTGGATAACGTTGGCAAGCTTGAAAAAGGCGGTTTGCATAATCATGTTGATCCTGCCGCCAAGGCCGACTTCCGAAGCAATCTTTACAGCATCGATGTTGTAAAACTGAATCTTTTTCCGAGCAATCTCACCCCGCATGCCTGCAGGCAGGTTCGTTTCCATATCTTCGGCAGACCACTTGGAGTTGAGCACAAAGGTGCCGCCGACCTTAATCCCTTCCAGAACATTGTAAATATCGACATAGTTCGACTTGTGGGATGCGATGTAATCGGCCGAATTGATCAGATACGTGGACTGAATCGGTTTTTTTCCAAATCGAAGATGGGAAATGGTGACGCCCCCTGCCTTTTTTGAATCATAGGCAAAGTAGGCCTGAGCATACATATCCGTATTGTTTCCAATAATTTTAATGGCGCTTTTATTGGCGCCCACCGTACCGTCGGCCCCCAGCCCCCAGAATTTACACTCCACGGTCCCTTCAGGAGTGACGCTCAAACCCTCTTCCACAGACAGAGAAGTGTTAGTGACATCATCGATAATACCGACGGTAAAATGATTTTTTGGGCGGTCTGACTTCATGTTATCAAAGACCGCTTTGACCATGTTGGGATTGAACTCCTTAGAACCGAGCCCATATCTTCCGTTGAGGATTAAAGCCGTTCTTTGGTTTTCCATAAAACTTGTACAGACATCCAGATAGAGTGGTTCGCCTATAGATCCCGGCTCCTTGGTCCGGTCCAGCACGGTAATCCGGGCCGCGGTATCGGGGATGGCGGCCAGCAGGTGTTTGGTGGAAAAGGGGCGGTACAAGCGCACCTTGACCAGACCGATTTTTTCACCATTCTCAACAAGGTGATTCACCACTTCCTCAATGGTTTCACAAGAAGAGCCCATGGACACAATGATGTGTTCCGCCTGGGGATCACCCACATAATCAAACAAATTGTAAGTCCGGCCCGTGAGTTCCCCTACTTTTTTCATATAATCCGCTACCACGGCCGGTACTTTCAAGTAATACGAATTACTCGCTTCCCGGCCTTGAAAATAAATGTCCGGGTTTTGAGCGGTGCCCCTCAGTTCAGGTCTTTCCGGATTGGTTCCCCGGGCCCGAAATGCAGCCAGCGCATCCATGTTTACCAGTTGAGCCATATCTTCATAGTCGATCATCTCAATTTTTTGAATCTCATGGGAGGTCCGAAATCCATCGAAAAAGTGAAGAAACGGAATACTCGATTCAATGGCGCTGAGATGGGACACCAGGCCCAGATCCATCACTTCCTGGACGGAAGCGGATGCCAAAAGGGCGAAGCCGGTTTGTCGAACCGCCATTACATCCTGATGATCCCCGAAGATGGAAAGCGCATGGGCAGCCACCGCCCGGGCGGTAACATGCAACACGGCGGGCAGCAGTTCACCGGACATTTTATACATGTTCGGGATCATCAACAACAATCCCTGACTTGCCGTAAACGTTGTGGTAAGGGCACCGGCCGCCAGGGATCCATGAACAGCTGCAGCCGCACCGGCCTCTGATTGAAGTTGCCGTATGATCATAGCCTGATCAAAAATATTTTTCCGTCCTGTGGCAGCCCATTCATCGGCGATTTCACCAATGGGGGAAGAAGGCGTGATGGGATAGATCGCGGCCGCATCACTTAAGGCATATGCCACATGTGCTGCCGCTGTATTTCCATCTATTGTCTTCATTTCTTTAGCCATATCAAAACTCCTTTATTCTTTATTTTGAAAATTCGATTTTTATTTCTCTTTGGCACTATTTTATCATTCATAATTTAATCAAAAGAATTCCTCGATGCTCTGCATCGGGGTTAATAAGGTAAAAATTCATTTTGATACTTCACAGCTCTGCTGCGGGGTAGTTCATTTTAAAATGAATCGGATATATTAACCTGAACTGTACATTTTGTAAATAAAAACGTTGTCTTTGCCTGATTCAGATGCAATTTCAAAACAATATCTATTTTAAAGTCGTGGATGGAGACTGATTAGGGTGAAATAAGTGGATCTAACACCCCATGTGCAGGTATGATCCTGTAGGATCCGAGAGCTCCGGTGAAATCCTAAAGAATTTCAAATATTTGAAAGTATGGAAAAGTCAATCGATCTCGGTTTAGAGACAAAGATTGAGCCCTTTGAAAAATACTCGATTTCGCTTTCGTTCAGGCACTATTTAGCAAATTGTCGAAAAAATCATTCCCTTTATCATCGATAATGATGAAAGCCGGAAAATTCTTAACCGATATGATGAACACAGCTTCCATCCCCAATTCAGGATATTCTAGAATTTCAACGCCGGTAATACACTCCTTTCCCAATCGGGCAGCGGGTCCGCCGATGGAACCCAGGTAGAATCCACCATTTTTCCGGCATGCATCGGTAACCGCTTTTGATCGGTTCCCTTTGGCCAGCATGACCCGGGAGGCACCCTGTTTCTGGAAACGGGGCACGTAAGCGTCCATTCTGCCGGCCGTGGTGGGCCCGAAAGATCCGGAGGGATAACCTTCTGGGATTTTGGCCGGTCCGGCGTAGTAGATGATGTGATCTTTGAGGTATTGGGGAAGGCCCTCACCGCGATTTAAGCGATCGTTTAGTTTGGCGTGAGCAATATCTCTGGCGACCACAAGTTTGCCTGTGAGCAGCAGTCGGGTCGCCACCGGATACCGGCTTAAAATCGAACAAATTTCATCCATCGGCCGATTCAGATCAATTTCAACAGCCGCGGTCTCCTCTCTCGTCGATTTTGGCAGAAATTTGGCAGGATTGGTTTCAAGCACCTCAATAAACAGGCCGTCTCTGTTTATTTTAGCTTTAATATTGCGATCGGCGCTGCAGCTGACACCCATCCCCACCGGGCATGACGCACCGTGTCGAGGCAGACGGACGATGCGGACATCATGGCAAAAGTATTTACCGCCGAATTGAGCGCCGATGCCCATGTCTCTTGATTTCTGCAAGACCTTCGCTTCCAGATCCAGATCTCTAAAAGCGTGTCCGGATTCACTTCCCTTGATTGGGAGGCCATCCAGATAGCCGGCTGTTGCCAGTTTGACGGTCTTTAAGTTGAATTCCGCGGACATGCCACCGATTACAAATGCCAGATGATAAGGGGGGCAGGCGGCTGTACCGAGGGTTTTCATCTTTTCGGTCATGAACTCAAAGAGTGTATTGGGTGTTAACAACGCCTTTGTTTCCTGATAGAGATATGTTTTATTCGCTGAGCCACCCCCTTTGGCGATGAACAGAAAATGATACGCATCCCCTTGAACGGCATATATCTCAATTTGTGCCGGCAGATTACATTCGGTATTTTTTTCTTCAAACACGGAAAGTGGCGCATTTTGGGAATAGCGAAGATTGTTTTTAGTATAGGCGTTAAAAACCCCCTTTGCGAGCGCGGCTTCATCGGAAAATCCGGTCCAGGCCTGTTCTCCTTTTTTCCCGATAATTATGGCAGTCCCGGTATCCTGGCACATGGGGAAAACACCCTCTGCGGCAATAACCGCATTTTTCAACATCTCTAGGGCCACATACCGGTCGTTATCCGAGCTTTCCGGATCATCAATGATGAATCTCAGTTGTTTCAGATGAGAAGGTCTTAACAGATGGGCCACATCTCGAAATGCCTGTTCAGCAAGAAATGTGAGTCCATCCGGATCGATTTTAATCATCTCCTTGTTTTCAAAAGACAAATGCGTCACATAATCCTTTGTCAATTGTCGGTAGGTTGTCTGATCTTCACTTAAAGGGAAAATGTCCTGATATGCAAAAGATTTCATGCAAGATACTCCTCCAAGTTAAACATGATTAAAAAAATCAATTGTTTGCTTGAAAAAAACGGATCGCCTCCTGGTTAAACCGGTCCGATGCTTCAATGAAAAAACAGTGCCGTTTGCCGGGAAAGATGGAAATGTCCGCCCCTGGTATCAGCCTTTGCAGAATTTTTGAATTCTCAGGAGGAATGAGAGGATCATCATCGCCGGCCATTATCAGAGTAGGGGCTGAAATCCGGTTAAGCCGGTTGGCGGTATCATGGTTCAGGCATGCATTGAACTGCCTCTTAAATGCATCCGGCGGCTGATAGTATCTAGACGAAATATCAGTGAAGTCTTCAATTTTTTTTGGATATTGTGTCACAAATTCATTGGAAAAATAGATGTCCATGTCTTTTTTCAGAATTTCGTTCGGTTCTAGGCCTTTATTGGCGATAAACTTTTCCATTCTATCCTGGGACATCGGTACGGCTTTAGAACCACCACAACCGGTACACCCCAAAATCAGGCTTCGAACCTTATCCGGAAAATTGATACTGAATTCCTGAGCAATGTAACCTCCCATGGAAATCCCCAAAATATGTGCGTCAGTAACTTCCAATGCGTCCATGAGGTGAGCGGTGTCTTCTGCAAAAAGCCCGATGGAATATGTCGTTTGTGGCTTCTCCGAACGTCCGGCACCACGATTATCAAACATAATGACTTTGAAACACTTTGATAAGGCGTCTTTTTGGCGATACCACCACTCGATATTGCGCCTGAGTCCCATGATTAAAACAAGAGGTTCACCTTCCCCGTGAACTTCATAATAAAGTTGACATCCATTGGCCGTGAGTGTGGGCATAATTTTGCCTCCTAATTAAGATAACCTTCCGGAGTCACGGTTAGTTGCTCTGTTTTGAGACCCGTTTCTCTTTTAAGGGAATTCCGGCCAATGCCTTTGCCAGTTTAATTTTTTGATTCAAATTTCCTTCGCGAAAAATCATCACCCGCTGGGCTTGAGGCGATCCGGCTCCATGCATGGATTCCACCAGCGCCGTGCCGCCGGTCATGGCTTCGATGAGGCGAGCGATTTTTATTCGATCTTCCACCAAAATTCCCTTAACACCGCTAAAGTACTTCCGTACCAGGTGTCCCACATCCTCACTTTTCAGATCTTGCTCGCTGGGGAGTGTTGCGATTAGCCCGCCGGCAATGTCCAGGGCGAGCCGGGCGACCTCGAAATGAAACCGAGTGACATTTTGCTTACAGACGTTGGCCAGCATGGTGTCGACCATGTAACCTCCGGATGGCGTCTGCCAGCCTTCGGCGGAAGTGGCGATGGAAGAACAGTAAAGGGTTTCGCTGAGGTGAATCATTTCGGTAACTTTTTCCTTGATATGCGATGCCGTTGACGTGCCTTGCATTTGTGCCAGGTAACTGACAGCTCCGGTCAGCACATCCATTAATCCTGTCTTGCAAGCACCGTAATTGGCCCGGTGATGAGATGCGAAGCGATATACGATAGATCCGGTAAACTCTGTTTCACCATTTAAAAAGATGCATTTGTTCGGTACAAAGACATCTTCAAATACAATCACCGCTTCTCCGCCGACAACCCCGAATCGGGGTTTGCCGGTATCAATTTGTTCCATTCTGTCGCGTCGATCATCATTTGCCTGCCGACCAAAAATCATCGTGATTCCCGGTGCGTCAATTGGGATTGCACACACGATTGCATAATCTGTGGATCTTTTATCCAGCGCCGTTGTCGGCATAACCAAAATTTCGTGAGAGTTCACCGCGCCGGTCATATGCAGCTTGGCGCCCCGGATAAAAACGCCTTCATCCGTTCGTTTCACGACCCGTAAATATTGATCCGGATCGTGTTGATCCGCGGGGCCCTTCGAGCGGTCTCCTTTTGGATCGGTCATGGCGCCGACCACCATTTTATTTTCATCCTGAATCCGAATCAACCATTTTTTAAACCGCTCAAGGTAATTTGTCCCGAGCTTTTGATCCACCTCATATGCCACGGTATAAACCGCATTGATACCGTCAAGACCCACGCACCTTTGGAAGCAACTCCCGGTCTTTTGTCCCAGAACACGCAGCAGCTTAACCTTTTTAATGAGGTCCTCAACGCCTTGATGCACATGGGTAAATCGGCTGATCGTATGACCGGTCAAATGTGACGTTGCTGCTGCCAGATCGCGATACTGATCCATATTGGCCAGGCTGTAGGTCATCGCCGCCGAACGCACGTGAGGGGCGGTTGCAGGGTGCCGAGTCACATCCGTTATTCGTTTACCTTTATAAAAGATGGTCGGTTTTACCTGTTTTAAGCTTGTCAAATAATCTGAAGCAGTTCTTATTTGCATCGTATTTTCCCTTTGCTTTTTCACTCTAATGCGCACAAGTTAAAATTCAACATGCCCTTTGAATTCCGTACTCCCTTTTACCTGGAAAACTATTTTTTCTCAAGGTGTTCATACTCGCAGCGTTCTATCAGTGATAATTTGAACCCCAAACCATATAAAATCATCTTGCCGGATTTAGTCTTCATTTTTAAAAACCGGCGTGTCTTGCAGACCACTCGGCTCAATTTTAGGCAGGAGATGTTCCCTTTTTTTCAATTCCGTTACCCTCTTTGCTCTTAATTCTGAGGCATCTTTGAAATGATTAATTTTATTGCACGCATAAAAAATCGAAATATGACTTTGGCGCCACATAATATAGCGCTTATATGCCTTGTGGTATCTAACATATTGTGGTTTAATTTGTCTTTTTGGACTTTTTGCGAGATCACCCATTTTAGAGAACAAAATGACTGCCGGAAAAAGGATCGATGATGTCAAAAAATGAGGAGAAAAACTCACGACGCAGCTTTTTAAAAGCCGCCGGCGCCTTGGGTGCCGGCTCGATGCTGGCTTCACTGGTCCCTTTAGCGAACGCCGCTGAACAAAACAGTTCCAAAAATAAAATCGAGACGATACCGACCCGAGTATTTGGAAAAACAGGTGTTCCGGTTTCTATTCTTGCTCTGGGTGGGGTGCTGGGTTTAAACGACCAAATCGTATTTCGACAAGCCATTAAAAGAGGCGTCACCTATTGGGACACCGCCAATGGATATGGGTGGGGGAAAAATGAAAAAGCCATCGGAAAATATTTTGCCAAATTTCCAAGCGATCGGAAAAAAGTGTTTCTGGTCACAAAGGGTGCCTCTTCAGACCCAAAAAAATTAACTCAAAAACTAAATACGTCTCTTCAAAGAATGAATACCTCCTATGTCGATATGTATTTCATTCATTATGTCAAAAATGTCGAAAAAGAACTGACTCGTCAGATCCAAACCTGGGCTGAAAAAGTAAAATCTGAGGGAAAGATTCGTTTCTTTGGGTTCAGCACACACAAAAATATGGAAAACAATCTGCTGACTGCGGCTAAACTGGGATGGATTGACGGCATCATGATGAGCTATAATTACAGACTTATGGTAAACGATAAAATGAAAAAAGCAGTCGATGCTTGCGCTGAAGCCGGAATCGGGCTGACGGCAATGAAAACACAAGCCGCCTTTTCGGCAAACTTTTATGCTTCAATCGGATCGGAATCGGATCAGGCGCTCGAAATGACCGAAAATTTCTCAAAGAAGGGATTTACCGCCGAACAGGCCAAACTGATTGTGGTTTGGGAGAATTCAAATATTGCCAGTATCTGCTCTGCGATGTCCAATATGACCCTGCTCCAGGCCAATATCGCGGCTGCCGTGAGCAAAAATAAGCTGTCTTTGGGTGATAAACGTCGTTTGAATCGATATGCGCACCAAACAGCCCCGGGTTACTGCGCCGGCTGTTCGGATATTTGTGAGTCAGCCGTCGATTTTAAAATACCCATCGGCGATATTTTACGTTACTCCATGTACAGCAACAGCTATGGAAATCGCGATGATGCCGCCTTGCTATTCAACTCGCTATCCTCGGAAATCAAAGCAAATATGTTAAAAGCGGATTATTCCAAAGCGGAAAAATATTGTCCGCAAAAAATACAAATCCATCGAGTGTTAAAAAAAGCATATGAAACTCTAATGGCCTGAATCGGTATCTGAACCCGCCACAGTACCGGATGTCCCGGTTTTACCTCATTATTCCAGCGCGCAACGAGAAAGTTTTCCGGCCCGACCTTTTGATCAGGTTGGAAAAGGCCCGGAATCCTATATTGGCGGGTCAATCCCGGCAGCGTTGACAGCCTAGTTGAAATGGTTAGATTTCTAGGAAATGGGGATCAAAATGGAAGATAAACAAAAAATTAAAAATTACCTTCTGGAGACCTTGGGTGAAGAAGGCTGTGGCCTGGATTGTGACGAAGCCGATATTATAAGGGATGATGAAGAATGGAAATTATTCCTGTGTGGATTTATGGAACCCTGGAATCTTGGCAAAAGCGTCGCAGAAGCAAAAAACACGATTCAAGAACTGGCGCAGGAGAGATTTGGCCTGGGTTGAGGGATCATTTTGCGGCTAAACCGCGCTTGGAACTTATCCGACCTTTTTTGAGAGGATATGGGTGGCGCTGCCCAGAAACATTTCGGCGGCCTCCCCTTCGGTTTCAGACAAGGTGGGGTGAGGGTGCATGCTGAGGGCAATGTCTTCTGCCAACGCGCCCATTTCTATGGCCAGAACCCCTTCTGCAATCAGTCCTTCTGTTTCCCGGCCGGCGATACCGACCCCAAGAACGCGCTGGGTTTCGGCGTCTGCGATAATCTTCGTAAGTCCTTCGGTGGCACCCATCGTGGTTGCCCGGCCCGAAAATTTCCAGGGAAACTTCTTTACAATAATAGATTTGCCATCCCTGCGAGCGTCTGTCTCCGTTAAGCCGCACCAGGCAATCTGAGGGTCTGTGTAAACAACGGCCGGGATCGCACGAAAATCAAATGCCGACGGTTCACCGGCCATGACTTCTGCGGCAATTTTCCCTTCTCGCACCGCCTTGTGCGCCAACATCATTTTGCCCACCACATCTCCCACCGCAAAAATACGCGCATCGGTGGTGCGCTGTTGATCGTCAACCACCACAAACCCTTTGTCATCCAGTGACACATCGGTCTTTTCAAGGCCAAGCGCCTCAGAGTCGGGGCGCCGGCCGATGGCCACAAGAACACGGCTAAAGTGTCGGCGATAATTTTTCCCATCCCCTTCCAGAGAAACGTCCACCCCCTCATCATTTTCGATCATACGGCTGACTTTTGTTTGAAAGATGAGATTTTCGAAAATGGTTTCAAGCCTTCTGTGCAACGGTGCCACCAAATCCGGGTCTACGCCGTGAAGCAATCGGTCTGAAAGCTCAACCAAGGAAACCTTGCTGCCGAGTGCCGCGTAAACGGTGCCCAATTCCAACCCCACATATCCACCGCCGATAATAAGAAGGGAGTCGGGAATTTCCTTAAGATCAAGGGCGCCGGTGGAACTCATTATCCGTCCGTCCGTTTGAAAAGGTACCCCGGGAAACGGAGTCGGGGTTGAACCGGAGGCGAGAATGGCGTGGCGAAATCTAATCCGGCTTAATTCCGAATCGAGCAGCCGAACCGTATCTGAGCTTTCAAATCGGGCATGACCTTTTATGAGTTGCACCGACCGTTTGTTGCTGAGGTTCACAAGTCCGTCGGCCATCTGCCCGATGACTTTCTCTTTCCATGACCGGAGCATTTCAAGGTCGATGCGCGGCCGGGCAAAAGTGATTCCCATGGACTTTGCCCGATCAGCATCATGAATCACCTGGGCGAGGTAGAGGAAAGTTTTTGATGGAATGCACCCGTTATGCAGGCATACGCCTCCCGGCCGTGGATTGGAATCCACCATTGTTACGTCCATACCCAGGTCAGCCGCTCTGAAAGCAGCGGCATATCCACCAGGCCCGCTACCGATGACGAGGACCTCCGTATCCTGAAGCAATTCTCCCATGACCATGGCGTATTTTCTCCCGGTAAATTGTTAAACCATTGTCATCAACAGTTCATCCGGATCTTCCAGCGCATCGATGACCACTCGCAAAAAACGTACGGCGTCAGCCCCGTCCAGAACCCGATGGTCGATGCAAAGGACCAGCGGCATGATCAGCCGCGGAACTACCTCGGGGCCTTTCTTCCCCTCTCTGACCACCGGCTGCATGCGCCCTTGCCCCATTCCCAAAATAGCGACCTGGGGATAATTGATAATGGGAGCAAAATATCCGCCACCCATGGCACCTGCATTGGTAATGGTAAAGGTGCCGCCCTGTAACTCGTCACGTGACACCTTTCGCAAGCGGGTGCGCTGCACCAGTTCATTAATCTCAATGGCAAGTTCCTTGATGCTTTTGCGATCCACATCCCGGAGCACGGGGACGATCAGACCGCTATCCGTGTTGACGGCAAGACCAATGTGAAAGTATTTTTTTATAATAATTTCACCGGCTTCGACATCGAGAGTCGCATTAAAGTTGGGGAAGGTTTTCAGCGCGGTTGCTACCGCCTTTAAGGCAAATACGGTCACCGTCAACCGGCCGCCCGCCGCCTCGATTTCTGCCTTGTGTTTTTGGCGAAAAGCCTCCAGCTTTGTCATATCCACCGCGTCTTGGCTGGTCACATGTGGAATCTGAGACCAGGCCAGGGCCATTTGCCTGGCGGTGGCCCTTCGTATGGAGCGGACCGGCACCCGGTCGACAGGACCCCATTTTTCAAAATCGGGAAGGGGCATGGGCGCGGTGGATATCGGGTGCGGTTTTGCCTCTAAGACCGGTGTGGCTGCGGGGGTCTCTGCTGTTGATTTTTCCGCTTCGGCAAAGGCCCGCACATCATCGGCCGTAACCGTCCCGCCGGAACCACTGGGTGTTACCCGACCCAGGTCCACATCAAGTTTACGGGCAAGCCGTCGTGTGGCGGGCGAGGCCGGGATCGGTCCTTTTTTGCGTTCCGTTTCCTTGGGCAAAACTCTTTTTTGACCCGCCTCCGGGGTGGCTGGAACAGACGCCGGGGTATCAAGTGCCTCGGTTTTGTGTCCGTTGCTAAAAGTCATCAGGACATCCCCGACGTTCACCATATCACCCGGTTTCACCCTGATTTCCAAAACCGTTCCGTTAAATGGTGAAGGCAGTTCCACTGCGGCCTTATCGGTCTCTACCTCGAGTATAATGTCACCTTCTTTAACCTCCTGACCCACTGATACACGGACGGCGATAACTTCGCCTTCATGTACACCTTCTCCCAAATCCGGCAGCTTAAAAGACCTGGCCATGTTCCCCCCTTTTTGTTAAAGGCCCGCGCAAAATAACTTCATATTTTATCATCTTGGTTTCAGCATATCTTTGGCCGATGCGTCGCGCGCATAATCCGAAAAATAACACACTATTACTGTAGTTTTGTTCTCTTTAATCAGCCAAATCCGAAACAATTTCAAGTGCCGATTCTGAAAAGTTATTTCTATGCGAACCCTAAGTGCTCAATATGGCTCTGGCCGAGCGCACAATACGTCGTACACTCGGTATATAGTCTTTTTCTCGGCTAAATAAGGGGATGATGATATCAAACCCGGCTACCCGGCCGATAGGCGCTTCCAGGTAGTAAAACGCTTTTTCCATCAACCGGGCGACTATTTCAGCCCCCGGGCCGAAACTGCGGGGGGCTTCGTGAATCACCACGGCTCTCCCGGTTTTCTTAACCGATTCTACCAGTATTTTATCGTCTAAAGGCGAAATGGTCAACAAATCAATGACCTCGGCCTCCACCCCGTCTTTGTCATTTAGCTCGGCGGCTGCGGTCTGGGTGGTCCGCAGCATGGCACCGTAGGAGATCATTGTGAGATCTTTACCTTCCCTTACTATTTGCGGACTGCCGATGGGAAGGGTCTCCTCTGCTTCGGGAACCTCCTCCCGAAAGGCGCGGTACAACGCCTTTGATTCATAAAAAATCACCGTATCCGGGTCCCGGATGGCACTGACCAGCAGCGCTCGGGCATTGCGCGGTCCGGAAGGAATCACCATTTTGATTCCAGGCGTGTGAGCCCAATACGCCTCACGGCTTTCAGAGTGGTGCTCCAGGGCGCGCACGTTCCCACCGTAGGGGGCTCGCATGACCATGGAAATCTGAAATCGTCCTTGGGAGCGCAAGCGAAGACGAGCGGCGTGGTTTTCGATCTGGTGAAAGTTTTGGTAGCTAAAACCTGAAAATTGAATTTCGCATACCGGTTTGAGCCCGTAGGCCGCCATTCCAATCGACATTCCCACAATCCCGGATTCCGCAAGCGGTGTATCCAGCACGCGCTCTTCTCCAAAACGGGCAAAAAGACCATCGGTGACACGAAAAACACCTCCGTCAAGGCCAACGTCCTCTCCCAACACGATTACATTATCATCTTTTTCCATCTCCTGCTGTAAAGCCAGATTGAGCGCCTGAACCATTGTCATCTTCGCCATTTTAGCCCTCCTTTTCCGCATTCATCTCCGCAAGCTCATCGGCGAGCGCGTCTCGTTGTTCAGCAAGGTAAGGTGGCAGCTCAGCGTAGGCGTGTTCGAACATCACTTGGGGGTCGGGGGGTATTTTCATCTTTTCTTCGGCTCGATCCACAGCTGTTTGGATTTCTTCCAGAACCTCGGCTTCTAAGTGTTCAATTTTATCTTTCGAAAGGAGCCCTTTGCCGACCAGGTACTGCTGAAATCGGGGCAAGGGATCTCGTTTACGCCACTTTTCAACATCTTCTTCCGAGCGGTAACGTTTGGGATCATCCGCTGTTGTATGCATCATGAGACGATAGGTGACGCATTCAATCAGCGTGGGGCCGCCACCGGACCGTGCTCTCTCAACCGCCTCTTTTGCGGCGGCATATACGGCCAGAATATCGTTGCCGTCCACCTGAAGACCCGGGATGCCGTAAGCCAGCGCTTTTTGAGCCAGGGTTTTGGAATGTGTCTGTTTTGAAACCGGCATTGATATGGCCCAGTGGTTATTCTGACATACAAAAATCACCGGGGTTTGGAAAACACCGGCAAAGTTCAATCCTTCATGAAAATCGCCTCCGGAAGTGGCGCCGTCTCCAAAAAAGCTCATGACAACATTATCTTTTTTTCGGTATTTTATGGCCCACCCCAATCCGACGGCGTGAAGAATTTGAGAGCCGACGGGAACGGCGACCGGTAAATCATTTCGATCTGGAGAAATATACCCCCCTTCGCTAAATCCGTTGTTGAATAATATGATACTTTCAAGAGACCGCCCTCGCCACAGTTCCGCCGCTCCCTCACGAAAAGAAGGCGCCGTCCAATCAGTAGGCCGCAGCAGCGCGACCGCACCTAGATGTGCGGCTTCCTGACCTTTTATGGGAGGAAACGTTCCGATGCGACCCTGTCGCTGGAGGTTCAGCTGCCGCTCGTCAAATCTGCGGGCCAGCAGCATGGTTCGATAGAGTTGGAGGAGAAGTTCATCCGGAATTTGCGGTTCCAGTTTTTCATCCAACCGACCGCTTTCATTCAGGATAGAGAGGTATTCAACGCGAGCATCGATGTTAATCTTTTTTCTCGGCATTAAGAATCTCCTTTGCAAAATGGTTGTTGCCCAGGGTCAAAAGCGCCGTTATTAATCGCATTGGCTCCTTCTAATATGTTAATAAATCCGGCACAGTCAATAGGTGGTTATAATAAAGGCGGACAAAGACCTCGAAAAACATCCCATGACGCAGGATTGAATTGTTCGAAATATATCCAATCATAACCCAATAGGCGTTCCCCATATCCCCGGATTGACAATTTCAACCAAAGGTTGATAACTAGTGTCCGTCCACAAATGGTGGATTTTGGTTCAGAGCAAGGCTTGAGCAATTTTGAAACCGCAGGAATAGCGGGCTATTTCGAGGATTTCAAAAGAGCGAAAACGCCGATCTGGGCCAAAAAATGCCGTTTGTGGATGGACACTAACTAGTGCCTGAACGCATGCGTATGCCCCAACCGAAATAAAGGATTCCGGTCCCGGCTCAGAGAGCTCGACTTTTTAGGATAAAGTAAACCCCGAAACCAAGGCCAAAAAATCAAAATGACAATTATCGGAATTAGCAGCAGTCCCATCGTTGGTGGAAATGTTGACCGGATGGTAAAATCTATTTTGCAAAAAAGTGATAAGCCGTCTGAGTTTATTAACTTAACACAATTGGCATACTCACCCTGCAGGGCGTGCGCCCATCTCTGTGCCAATGATAATCTATGCAAGCTGGATGACGATATCAAACCCCTTTATCCCAGGCTGATGGAAGCCCAGGCCTTGATTCTCGGCACACCTTCATACTTTGACAATTTGAATGGCTTTATGACGATATTCCTTGAGAGGCTATGGGCCTTTCGCCATCGAAAGTTTCCATTGGAAAATAAACCCTATGCAGTGGTCGCTGCAGGAGGGTTGAATTCCCCAAAACAGGCAATCGAGGCCATTAAGAACCGAATGACTGCATACAGAGCTTCTTTTTTAGGCAGTGTTGCGTTTACTTCCAACATACTTCCCTGTTTTAAATGTGGATACGGTACTGTTTGCGAAATCGGGGGTTCCCAGAGTGTATATGGCACAGAAGGTCGTAAAAATTTAAAAATCACCAAAGCGCTTTTCAAAAGATGGGAAGATACATCTACGGTCGGGAACCAAATTGAGGCAATCAGCCGGAAATTGTCCGTAATTTAAAAAATATCTGCACTATTATATTGATTTTGGCGGATCTATTAAGGTGTTTTTTACCATAATCCATGAAAAAACAGACGGGGTCAGTTTTCCCTTTCCGTAACTCCTTCCAAAACTCAAGATTTATCCGCTGGAGAGTCCTTGTTTCTTTCCTGTAAAATGCAACCCTCGTATTTCATTCACCAACCTCATAAACTCATGACTTTTGCCATCAATCCGGAATCTCGATTTGGCCCTCTTTTCTAAATTCAGAGTTATCAATGAAGACATGTTTAAAAGTGGGTGGGCTCTCATCTCCATAATAGTGGATAAAACTCTCCCAATCACCCAGCTTGGCCAAGTCGCGTGCGTCGGCCCGATCTCTGAGTCGACGCCTGCGAGTTTCAGGGAGGCAGTATACATAGTGCACTTCTACTTTGCCGCCAAAGGCTCGGGAAAGTTTTGACGGCCACTCCGGATCTCTGAGTTCCTTTGTAAAAGGACCGACGATGACGACCTTCTGAAAAGAAAGGTTTTCTCGAGCGATGTCAAAAAGTGTCTCGTAAATGGGTATCCGGAAAGTTTGCTTAAAATATTCAGAATCTCGATCATCCCGGTGATGTCCCGATTGGACCAGAGCGACCTTTACAAGTCGCTCTGCGACGGTGTCTATGTCTAATAATGTCGCATGTCGGTCTAAAGCAAACTGCTTGGCATAAGTTGATTTGCCCGAGCCTGGACTGCCACAAACGATATAGGCGGTATGCATTCAATATCTTTCCGAAAAGTATAATCGTATGGATATACGACAAAAATGCTTTGTATCACGCTTAAAAAATAGGGTCCTTTGTCAAACAAAATATAACATAATCACATAGAGGCTTTGGGGTCAATTCAATAACCGAATCAAGATGATTGCGATGTCCTTAGTGCAGTTGTCATGTAACCGTCATTTCAAAACCTCGCATAAAATTTAAAAAAGGTGTCAGCCGATGAAAAAGTGCCGCATAAACCGGAGCATGTGAGCATTTTGAAAAAGCTTTTCACGCAACTATCAGGCTTTAGGGTTCACGCAGAAATAACTTCATATTTTAGCATTTTGGCTTCAGCCCATCTGTGACCGATGTCTCACTCGCAAAATCCGAAAAATAACGCGCTAATTCTGTGGTTTTGCTCTCTTGGATCAGCTAAATCCGACCCCATCTAAGTGCCAATTCTGCAAAGGTGTTTCTGAGCAAATCCTTAGCGGGAGTTTTGAAATACCTTCTAAGCTGATAAACCAAGAGCCCTGCAATCGGGATTTCGGAATTGTCACAACCGGAATTGTCACAAATTGATGAGAACGATTGAACCGGCACCGATAGCCAGGGCCCCCAACATCCGCCGAGGCAGTCGTTCATTGAATAAAGCCCAGGCACCGAGAGAACTAAACCCGAGAACAGCGACACTGACTGTTGGAAAAAGTTGTGAACTCTGCCACCCTGCAATGCTGAGAGCCCTTATGAGGAAATAGACAGCTCCGTAGTTTGCGCCGCCGAGTAGGAGACCCGATATCAAGTCCTTCCACCTGCAAGTCTGTTGCTTCTTAAATAGCCTCCAGACCAAAATCGATCCGCTGATGAAAAATGCCGATAAAAAAGTGAACATCACGTACACGTGATAGGAGGTGCTGCCCAGGAACTGTACCTGGACAAACTTGACCAGCGTCAGATGCACGCTAAAGGCCGCGAAAAGGGTTATCGGGAGCGTAAGCATGCTTTTTGATAGAAGTGGCTGTGCTGATCCCGCGGAATCGATACAACTCAGATAAAGGGCCAGGAGTGCAAGCAGTATTCCTGCAATCTTTGATATCGTTACCAGGTCACCATATAGCAAAAAGGCCGTGAAAGTCGGGATGATGACTGAGAGCCGTGTGGCGAGGCTGGCCATGGCAACACCCTGCTTTTCAGTTGTTCGCCCGATCAAGAAAAGGCAAGCCACAAACACGCCCCCATGTATAACCGAAAAGGGGTACCAATTCTGCGCAAAAATGGAAGTTTGGAAGACATTCTCATTTGAAGAGCTATAGCCAATAACCACACAAACGGCATAATTGGCCACTATCGCGCTTAAAAGATCGATGCGCAGACGTGCAAACGCCTTAAACAGCAAATGATTTAATGTTGAGAAAATAATGGCAAGAACCAGAAATCTCAGGTTTCACCTTCCTGTCTGTATGTAATTCGTCGGTTAGTCAAAATAGGGATGTATCAGCTCAACTGGTGCGCCAAGCCGGCGCACGTAAACCCTCCTTAGAAGGTGGCGCTTTTCAAAATGCTACCGACCTGAATCGGTCGCATAGCCGTCTGCACTGAACCCTAAGCGTTCACAGTCTTTGTCGATACCGGCCATAATGCCAACGGTCTGTTTTTTGAACTCTCAGTTAGTGTCCGTCCACAAATGGTAGATTTTGGTTTAGAGCAAGGCTTGAGCAATTTTGAAACCGCAGGCATAGCGGGCTATGTCGAGGATTTCAAAAGAGCGAAAACGCCGCTCTGGGCCAA
>SDBV01001981.1_pt1 | contig 30675 bp, 40 predicted proteins | sample 2277081 | NCBI WGS metagenome assembly SDBV01 (sample SAMN10402039, study PRJNA504765) | marine sediment metagenome | isolation source: marine sediment core GS10_PC15, 223 cmbsf | place: Arctic Ocean: Southern Knipovich Ridge | collected 2010 | reverse complement strand
GATATGCACAGGGTATGGGACGAGAAATTAGGGAAATGGGTGACCGAACCACCGGACCCTAGACGGGAACTTGATATGGCAATGCACTTGGCTTCTTATATTTCGCCCGGCGTTTCAATCACGGGGGGCGCGATAGATATTCTAGCAACGATTTATTCCCCTCATAAATATGGGGGCGAGTTCCGCAAATGCTCCCGGTGCGGGCAATCGCCCTTCGCTAATATTCATGTGCGATAGCGAGCCCTGACATGGACAGAAAATGCTTCGCCCTGTAGCCGCCCGATCACCGCTTGCAACGGCTTTGTTCTTGCGCGGGATTGGTTGGCGATGTTGGCCGGGAAACGGACTGCAATGCCCCGCGAGTTTTGTTGGCGGTGCTCAGAGATAATTATGATGTTCATGTAGGAGGATTTGACGCACATGGAAGAAATAGTGAAAGAGCTAAGAATACGCCGGGACGGCGGGCACGAAGGCCGTGAGGAATTAGAGTTAATGTGTGGCAAGGCTGCTGACCGCATAGAAGCCCTTGCCTTTAGGGTGGTGGCACTTCGAGAGGGCCTTTCTGACATTTTAACAACCGACGACTCGGACGCAATGAGGTCATTTGCGGAAAATGCTCTTGGCGTTGATGACGGCAGGGCTGAGCTTGAGACTTCGATTGTCTATGAAAAACAACAACTGGATAGAACTAAAAGACCTGGACCTTATGGTGATGGAGATATTAATGTTAAGATAAAACAACCAAAACCTATAAAAACAGCTATGAAATTCAAGGATAAAAAATGATTGACTTAGAAAGATTAGGACGTGCGCTTACTAATACGTGGGATGTTATTGCTTATGATGTACTTAAAGCAAATGGTGGAACAATCAACAAGGGTACACTTATTGAGTATGTAATTAATTACATGGATACTTATAGTAATCTAAGTGAGGATAATCTTCAAGAGTGGAATAATCTTCAACGAAGTGAGCAACTTAAATTGTGTGAGATGACATTTATATATGAAGAATATTGTTATTAGGTTTCCTATATAAAACAACTTTCTATACAGTAGCTCACGTCCCTAGACGCTATATTTTGCGTTAGAATACATTAGATAATGATGATCGTAAGCAGCTAGCGCTTGAATCCCAGCCTTTGTTATCTCATATAATTTATTATTTGAGCCCATACCAGAACTACTCGAAGTATAGCCCTTCTTTTCTAGAATTCTAATACGCCGCTCTGATCGTGTACTCTTACCCCATACACTTTCACCTCGATTAGTAACTAATAATGGATAACATATGCATAACCAAGCTAGTTTCTCTGATAAGTTATGATTTAGGTCTGCTCCAATACCTATCATTATTTTTCCTCGTTTGTTTAATCTTGAGCTCACGTCTTAATCCTAATATCTTCTTTCTATCGATACCAACCGCTTCGCCCATTCCAAGTAATTCATCAAGATGAATAGGTCTACTATTAACATTCTCAATTAAGAACTTAGTTGCTTCAGCTCTACTTGAATGTCCAACTCCTTCGGATTTTGCATTCATTATATCCTCAACAGTGAGGTTTGACAATCCCGTCCATTTAAAAGGTCTATTGGAAGGAAAACTAAATTCAAAACCTATAGCTTTACCTAGTGGACCTAAGTTATTTTTAATATGACACATAGCTCGACCATCATCATCGTGGGGGTCTCTACCAACTTGTATAATCGACCTAGCTACAGCAGCTAATTCAATTGACCCTTGGCCCCGATACAATGATTTATCTCTAGAGCTCTTGGTAAAATGTCTTATACATACCATTGCTACACTAGTCCGTTCAGCTAATTTAAGTACTCGATGCATCGCTACCCGAGTTTCACTAGCTTTATGGGTATCAACGTCCGCTAAATATGTATTAAGTGGGTCAACAATAACAAGTTTAGGTTTTATTTTTATTATTGCTTCTTCAATTTCCTCACATCCATCTTCATCAAAGATTACTGGATGATTAACTACCCATATATTATCAAGATTTGCACCTACTTCCTCAAGTCTAGGTCTAATAGTGTCACCAGGACCGTCTTCACCTGATAGTAGTAATGTCTTACCAATAAGTGATTTTGGTTGTTCAGGTAACAATTGACTATTACTTAGCGCTGAAGCTATAGCAAGAGTTAAATACGATTTACCTACACCTGGGTCACCCTCAAGCAATGTTACTTTACCCCTTGCAATATAAGGATACCATAACCAATGAACCATCTCTCTTTTGATTGTAGATATTTTAACTGAAAAATCTTCATCTTCATATTCTTTTCTTAGTTGTTCTTTAGCACTTGGTTGTTTAGCACCTACCTTTTCTATTTCTCTTCTTAACTGGCGTTCTTCATCATGTCTACCTGCAAACTTATTCCAATTAGAGTTCTTAATTAATACATATACCTCATCACCATTTAGACCTTGTTCATGTAATTCATTATTTAATCGCCAAATAACATCAGACCTTTTACCCTCAGTAACAACCTTAGTCTTAAGTAGTTTCATTGTAGAAGGTTTTATTTTACCTTTAACTTTCTTAAGTGTCTTTTTATAGTCAGGTGTACTAATAAATTTAGGCATATCTTTGATAGAAAACTTTTTATCATTCCACCAAAGAAATTTACTTCTAGGTTTAGTATCATATTTTAAATTTATTGTGCCGGGTATTCTTAGTACCTGTGTTAAATCCCATCCAGCTTTATCAGCACCAGTTACATACGTAACGTTCCTATTAACTTCCTCAATCTCTTTACAATTATAAAACTTTTTTAATCGCCATAAACAAGAATATCTACCAGGTGATGTTTCCCATGCTATAGACGGTATAGGTATTATTGTTCTGGGGTTCGCTTCATCTAAGTCAGCCCATAATAATGATGAACCTATTACTAGATCTCTACGTCTCTTATTACCGCTAAAAGGTAATGGACAAAAATATAGATGATAGTTAATATCTGAGTATTTTTTAAAAAAAGCTTTTAGTTTACTACGTTTTACAGGCCATTTAAATGCATGATCCCTCCAACCTTTCCCTGTTATAGGCTTAGTTGATAGGAAGAAATAACAATTATCTTGTGCTTGTAATGTAAATACTTCAAGCACAAATTTTATTGGTACCATTTTTTACTTCCCTTAGTCTTTTAAGTTCTTGTTCTTCAATAATCCAGCCCCATCCAACCTTTGTTGCAACTATCTTACCTGACCTAATACGTCTCATAACTTGCATGTATTTCAAGTTAAGTTCTTCAGCTACTTGTTTCGGTGAATACTGAGTTTTCATGAGAATTTAATTATTTACAAGTGTTAAGTGGTTATGTAATATAAGCGCTTAATTTAATAGAGTCAAATACGAAGTTCCTGGAGGTATCAATGATTATTTTAGAAGGACCTGATAATTCAGGTAAAAGTACTTTAGCTAAAAAACTTAATGAAATTATGGATTGGCCTGTAGAACATTCAGGTGGTCCAACAACCCATGAAGATAGACATATAAGAATGATGGAAGTTATGGAGAAAAGTGAAGTAATTATGGATAGAGTCCCCTGTATAAGTGAACCTATATATGGTAGTATTTGCCGAGGCATTAATTGTTTTGAAGGTACTAAATACTTAGAAAATCTTCTTAAAAATAAACCCATTATTATATATTGTAGACCACCCACTTCAGTGATTATAAATATAGAACATGAGTTATCTAAATATGCTAATAAAGATCATCTTGATATGGTAGAAGACAATAAATTTGCTATAGTGGGTGCTTATGATACTTTGATGAGTAATATACCCCATATATATTACGATTGGACAGCCACCACACCTAATCACTTTTTATTATTAATAAGCTACTGTAATCTATATAAGGAGAGAGTTAATGAACGTAGATCAAGTAAGCAGCAACCTCATTCCAGAGCCGGATCAAAAAGAAGATCGACTAAGTCTAGTGTTCAAAAGACAGAAGGAATTAATGGAAAAGTATCACCACATTGAGGTAGCAAATGGTTTTATTAAGACAGCTACACCTTCAACCCCTGTGGATTTAAATGACCGTCATGGACAAGCACGATTAAGGGACTTTGCATGGAGATTTACTGAAGAACTATGTGAGGCAACCGAAGCACGAAGAAAACATAATGAATTAGTTAATCATTTCTACGAAGAGCTTAGCGATGCATACCACTTTCTAACTGAATTAATAATTTTATCAGGTCTTGATGATAAAAAACTATATAGTATAATCTTTGAGGAGTCTTTACTACCACCAGATAATTTAGGTTGTAGGTTAGAGGTTCTATTTAAATACTGTAATACTAAAGATCATGGTGAAAAATATATAGAACATTCATTTTATACAGTTGTTGAAGCTATAGGTATCTCTATGAACTGCCTAAAGAATAAACCGTGGAAACAAACACATATGCTTACAGATAAACCATATTATAATAGATGTTTAAGTTGGACATATATCCACTTTATTCATCTATGTAAGGATGCGGGTCTTGACGCTGAAGGCTTATATACTATCTACTATAAAAAATCGGAAGTTAATAAGTTCAGACAAAGAAGTAATTACTAATGTTAACTGATGATCATGAACTAATAGGCAGAATAACTATGTCTAATACATGTAAAGAAGTATCTATAAGAATGCCTACGGTATATGATTTAATAGAAGCTGATATCGATATTGGTAGAATAACAGAGTCCATGGAAGAAATGATAAAACCTATATCACTATGTTGTATGGTAGATATAGATACTGTTAAGAGTTGGCCTTTAAATGAATATTATAAGATTATTAATATAGTAGCTGATGGGATATTAAAATTATGAAACCACTAATAAATAGATGGGTAGATATTTGTGAGGAACTAGCACTGTCACCGGCATACTATATGTCGGGTGTCCAGAAAATAGTTCAAGGTAAATCATTCGTAATTAAGAGGGATGATCTATTTGATAAAACCACAGATATTGAAGACTTTGGATATTCTGATCGTGGTAATAAGCTTAAAGCTTTAAAACGTCACTACTTCAATAAAGAACGTACAGTAGCAGCTAGGAAGATGGTAAAGACTAAATGGAGTCAGGGGTCATATGGTTCTTGTGGTTTTCCATTAACTGGCGTTGAGAAAAAGGGGTGGACAAAGCAGGATTTTTGTATGCAGAGCTGTACTGTTACACACTACCCAAGTGGCGGTCTAAAGATATGTGTATTTTATAGAACTACGGAGGTTATTAAAAAATTTGGTGCAGATCTTATTTTTCTCCGACAGGTTGTCCTCCCTCGCTTTGATCGTATAAAATCAATTGATGATGTAACCTTTATGTTTTCAAATGTAACAGTTCACCCGATGTTTTTTACTACTTTATTAGCTCATCACCCAAACCCAATTGAATTTTTAGAAAAAATCCGGGAAATAGATAAGAGATATTTTGATGGTATATGTAAATGGATGTCTAAATATCTATATGAGGGGGAAACCTCATGGGTTCAGAAGTTCTCACAAGCAAAACAGACTCATGCTGCTATGTTACGATTGATGGATAAGAATCGACTTATTAAACTTAGAAAGTACTTTAGGAGGTATAGAAGATGACGACGTTTATAGAGTTTATTTGGGAAATGAGAAAGTTTGAGTTTGGTATAACAATTACACCTTTTAACTGGCGAATATATGGAGATACTCAAGGTAATTGTTTTTGGCTTCAAATTGGTCCAATTGCTATGGATATTGGATGGGGGCTATAGGAATGCGAATTTTCCAAAATTTTCCAGAGGCGTTTGATGAAATTAAACGAGATCTAGGTGAGATGGGTCTAAATATCAGAACAAATACGATGCAGGATAAGAAAATCACGGGTGATGAGGATTATACCACTAAGGAATTAATGAACTATATTTATACAGTCACTGATCCACAATTCGAGGACTTAAATCCAACACAGCCATGGGCTGACGCTGAGTGGGAAGAAAGATTTGGGGGTATAGAGTATAGTCCAGATGATCTTAGAAATCCGGGATTAGCTTGGAAGAAACGACCTGATATTTGGTATGAGTTTATTCAGTGTAATGGCACATTCTCATATACCTATGCTGAGAGATTTAATAAAGACCAACAAGTTAAATCAGTTGTGGATGCATTAAAAAGAGACCCAAATAACAGACAATCATATATTGCTATGTGGTTACCTTCTGATAGTTGTAAGTTAGGTAAACAACGTGTCCCATGTTCACTTGGCTGGCATTTTATGTATCGAGAAGAAGCTTTACATATGACGTACTATATGAGATCATGTGACTTTGCTACCCATTTCCAGAATGACATCTATCTATCATTGAAACTTCAGGAATATGTAGCTTATAATGTGGGTATGGATCGTGGAAGATTTACACACTCAATCTCAAGCCTACATATATATGCTAAAGATGTTGAGAGTGTATTTTGATAGAGCCTGGACAAAAATGGGTCTTCTGTACTAATTTCATTGCAAAAGGTACAATTATTAAGATTAAGAGAATTGATAGTTCATGGATCTATGTATATGACTCATGGTATAAGTATAATACAAGATTTAGTAAAGCTTATATCTATTGGAACTATGAGCCACGAAATAGAAAACTCCTTGCAAAATTTGATAGATTGAGGTTACTTAATGTTATCACGCAGACCCAGTAGAGATAGTGTTTATATGAGTATGGCACTTGATATATCTCTAAGATCAACGTGTGCTAGAAGGAAAGTAGGGTGTGTTCTTACAGATACTAGAGGCCATGAATGTGGGAGCGGCTATAATGGTGTACCTAGTGGTTGGATACATTGTATAGATACCCCCTGTGAAGGTGCAATTAGTATATCAGGCACAGACTTATCAAAGTGTGAAGCTATACATGCAGAGATAAATGCTTTACTCCACTGTAAGGATGTATATAACATAAATACTTGCTATGTAGTATCAAGTCCCTGTCTAGATTGTATCAAAGTACTGTTAAATACTAGTTGTAAGCGTATTGTGTTCATTGAAGAATACCCCCATCCAGAAGCTAGGCTGCGGTGGCAACGGGACGGTAGAATATGGATATGGCATCACGACGTAGAATAATAAAACGAGATAAGAATTGCGATAGATGTAACCTTTGTCAGACAGCTGAGTATATATGTCTACTAGGCAAAGGTCCTATCCCCTGTGATGTAATGATGATCGGCGAGGCGCCTGGTCAAAGAGAAGAGGATGACGGAGAACCTTTCGTTGGTAAAGCTGGTCATTTGTTAGATGATATATTTGAAGACCTTGGTATTGAAAGAAAAGATATATATATGACTAATGCAGTTCATTGTCGACCGCCTGATAATCGTACACCTAGGAAGAAAGAGATTAATGAATGTAAATATTGGTTAGAAAAAGAAATTAAAGCTGTCAAACCTAAATTTATTCTTACATTCGGTAATGTACCACTCGAAGCATTACATGGTGTAAAAGGGATAAAAAAACTTAGGGGTATACCTATAGAGAGGGATGGTATTATATACTTTCCTATGTATCATCCTTCTTATGCGCTCCATGACCCCCGTCAATTATCCGTAGTTAAAGGTGATATAAAAACCTTTAAAGGTATAGTAGACAGAGGTGGACCACTTGAAGAATGTGGAGTAAATTATAAGATAGTTACGAAGAAAAATTTGGAGAAAGCACTTGAAGATATTAAAAATACTAAAGTCATTTCCATCGATACTGAAACTAGTGGTCTTAATCCATTTGAACCAGGGAGTTGGGTTACCTCTCTTGGCATCGGTACTTCGAAAACTCAGTGGTGCTTCCCGCTCAACCATTATAAGTCTAAGATCTATGCAAATTTTAAGTCACAAAAGCGACTTATTAAAAAAATAGATAAAGTCATCGATGATAAAAAAATAATAGTAATGCAGAATGGAAAGTTCGACACATTACAGATAGCTGTACATTTCGGTGTATGGTGGTATTGTACTTTTGATACTATGTTAGCTCATTATAATTGTGATGAAAATAGCAGACATGGACTCGACTACTTAGCTCAAAAATATTATGATGCTAATAACTATGATATACCCCTAGAGGAGAAGTGGGGTATCGTAGGTACACTCAAGCGCCACTGTAAATATCTAGCACTTGACTTATATTATACAAGAAAGTTATTCTTTACGCTTAAAAAAGAATTGAAACGAGATAAACTAACCTATAGACTATTCACTGAGCTTACAATGCCCATAGCAACAATGTATACTGATATAGAATATCACGGTGTATATGTTAATCCTAAAGAACTTGGGCTGGCCCATAAGTATTGGACAAAAAAAGCAAATGGGGTAAAGAGAAAGCTTGATAAATTATTCCCAAGTGATAGTACCTACAAGGATAAACGTACAGATAAGATTGAGATAGGTATAAACTGGGGCTCACCACAACAATTAGGTGAGATATTATTTGGTAAATTAAAGTTAAAAGTACTTGATAAAACAGCTGGAGGTAAAGCTGCTACAACTAAATCTGTTTTATTGAGGTTAGCTGATAAACACAAGATACCTAGATTAATCATTGATTATCGTAAAGCTCTAAAGAATTTAAATACATTTATTGAGCCCTGGCAAAGGCGATCAATTAACAATAGATTCCACCCTACTTGTAAAATTCATGGTACTGTTACAGGTAGACCATCTATGGAAGAACCTAACCTACAACAAACACCAAGAGATCCGAGACTTAGAAAGATAATTAGGGCACCTAAAGGTAGGATATTAATTGACGCTGATGAGTCTCAAGTTGAAATGAGACTAGCAGCTGATGCCTCACAAGACCCAGAATTATTATTGATCTATCAGACCGGTGGGGATGTTCATACACTAACGGTCCAACGAACTTTTGGGATTATGAAACCCACAAGTGAAGAGAGAAAGAAAGGTAAGGCAATTAATTTTGGTTACCTATTCGGGATGTGGTGGGTTAGATTCCAAACATATGCACGAGATAATTTTGAAGTAATAATGTCAGATAAAGAGTCTAAAGAAAGTAGGGAGGAATTCTTTAGACTATATAAAGGTCTGGTAGAATGGCATAGAAGACAAAAAAGATTTGCTAAACAACATGGATTTGTTAGAAATAGGATTGGAAGACTTAGACGACTACCCGATGCTATGAATAATGATGGAAGTTATGAATGTAAAGAAGCACAAAGGCAAGCTATCAACTCACCAATTCAATCACTCGCCAGCGACATTACCCTCCTTGCTGCTGTAGAAGTTCATAATAAAATGGACAGAAGTAGAGCACATATAGTAGGTACAGTTCATGACTCAATATTAGTTGAATGTGATATAGATTATGTAGATGAACTTTGTACTATGATTAAACAAGCTATGGAAATGCCACAAAAATTAAAGGATTGGAATATTAGATTCTCGATACCACTTGAGGCTGAGATTGAATTGGGTCCGTGGGGCGACCATGATAATAACAAGAAATGGAAAATGGTAGTTGACTAAAAAAACCACTCGATATAAGATAATAAAAATAGGAGATTAATGATGACATATGAGACTCACCAGTCAGAAATTAAATGTTATCGAAATTGTAGACAACAGCACTTCTACCGATACCACGAGAAGATAGAAAAAAAGAAAAGGCCACGTCCACTACTCCGTGGTACAATCGTCCATAGCATGATTGAAGCTCATATTGAGGGTAATGACCCCTGGAAAGAGTGGAAGAAAGCAAAGAAGAAATGGTCTAAATTATTTATTGAGGAACAAGAAGAATATGGTGATCTTCCAGATGAGATAAGAGTTATAATGGAGGGGTTCTTTAAGTTCTATAGAAAAGATCCAATCAAATTTATACGACTAAAACAAAGCAAGAAAAAAACTGAACATCATTTTATTGTACCTCTTACTAAAGAAATTAATTTAAATTTTAAGGTCGATGCACTCGGTAGGTCTAAGGATAAACTAAGATGGATTATTGACCATAAATCATATAGGAGTATTCCTGAAGGTGAAGCACCATATACTGATCTTCAAACCATGATCTATACTTGGGGACTTAGGAAACTAGGTATAAAGGTCGATGGTGTAATGTGGAACTTCATTAGATGGAAGAAACCCACTCGACCGGGATTATTATCGGAGGGTGATAAACTTAGTCAAGCAAAGAACATCGATACAACATGGGATGTATATTTAGATACGATTAGAGAACATGGATTTAAACCAAAAGACTATAGTAAAATGAAAGATATTCTAACCAATGCTGAGACAAAATTTTATAAGCGATTATACCTACCTATCAATGAAACACTACTTGATCATCTAGTCAGTGAAGCTATAACAACAGCGGAAGAAATACGTGATGCTCGACCACCAGTAAGAAGTATGGAAAGACATTGCGATTGGTGTGAATATAAGGGTCTGTGTCAGGCTGAACTAAGAGGGCTTGATGCTAAGTGGATAAGATCTAATGAATATCAGGAGAAAGATTATGGCAAGAAAACAAAGAAGAAGAAAGCAAAAAGCCGAACCAGAAGTAAGAGATTATAAATCAATCTTAAAAAAAATTAAGCCTGTGTCAGACTTTGATCCAGAATTTAAAGTCGTACTATATGGTAAAGCTGGTAAAGGTAAAACTACATTAGCTTGTAGTTTCCCAAAACCCATCCTTCTTTTAGATATTAAGGAAAGAGGCACTGACTCAGTAAGAGACATAAAAGGTCTTAAGGTGCTTAGACCAGAGAGTTGGGAAGATGTTGAAATGGCCTATTGGTTATTAAAGGATGGTGATCATAAATTTAAGACATTTATATGGGATACTGCTAGTAACCTACAAAGATTGCTTATTGAGAAAGTGACTCAAGAACATAATATCGATGGTGAACCCGGTTGGTGGGGTACGATGACAAAGCGTGACTGGGGTAGAGTCTCTGCACCACTTAATCATGCTATCGATGATTGGCGGAATCTTCCAATGAATGGGGTCTTCATTGCACATGATCGTATTTTTGCGGGTATAGAAGGGGACGATGAAGAAGATGAAGATGTAATAGAACCTTCAGTTGGACCTAATTTAATACCATCCGTAGTCACTACACTTAATGCAGCTGTCGGTATTATAGGCAATACGTTTATTAGAGAAAAAACAAGACATATAAGTATAGGTAAGGGTAAAAAGAAGAAGAAGAAAACTAAGAAAGAAATTCAATATTGTTTAAGGATCGGACCACATGCTTATTATACAACAAAGATGAGGAATCCAAAATCTATAGAAGTTCCACAGGTAATCGTTGATCCTACTTATCAGAAGATAAAAGATCTAATGACTGGAGATAGTGATGAATAGATTTGTAGTTGGGTTCTTGTTCTCCGGTGATAGGAAAAAAGTTGTATTGATCCATAAACTAAAGCCATTATGGCAAAAGAATAAACTAAATGGTATTGGTGGAAAGATGGTAGAAGGAGAAAGTCCTCTAGATGCTATGTCTCGTGAATTCTTAGAAGAGGCTGGAGTAGAAATACTTGATTGGGAATATGTGCTTAAGTATTATAATGAAGGTTCCTATGAAGTATTTTTCTTCAGACATTTTTCAGATGATATTTATAAAACTACTCAGCAAGAGGAGGAACCACTTAGAATTATACCCATTAGCACTCTGCCATCGAATACAGTGTTTAATCTGAGGTGGTTAATACCACTCTGTCTAGACCACTACGTAAGACCACCCTTTGAAATGAAGGGTGGATAGAACTTTATAATTGACCCGGTTAATCATCATATCGTAATATAATTATGTTTAATCTAAAACTAGGAGAATAATGTAATGGCTAAGAGATCTAAGAAGAGTCGTACAGTTAAAGTTGATATGACTGGCGTAACAACTACTCGTCGAGTTCCAGAAGATGATTATTCTATTGTTATTGACAAAATCACCAAGGAAAAAAGTTCAAATGATAAGCCCACACTTTCCTGGGAATTTCTAGTTCATGAAGGTAAATATGAGGGTGCAAGACTTTACTATAATACCTCATTACAGCCACAAGCCCTGTGGAACCTAAGGGGTGTATTGGAGTCATTTGGTCAAGATATCCCTGATAGTACTATGGATCTTGACCTTGATGAACTTGAGAGTATTGAAGAACCAGCTGGTTGCACTGTCGAACATGAAGTTTGGGATGGTAAGAAGAGGGCTCGCATTGTAGATATTTTCAATCTCGATGAGGACAGTGATGGTGGGGACGATGAGAAGAAGAAACCATCTGAAAGTGAAATCAAGAAGATGGATGAAGATGAACTCGAAGAAGTAATCGAGGATCATAGTTTAGAAGTCGATCTTGATGATATTAAAGGTATCAAGAAAAAACGCACTGCAGTCATTGAAGCATTATCAGATGATGGTGATGAAGACGAGGATAAAGATGAAGACGAGGATAAAGATGAAGACGAGGATAAAGATGAAGACGAGGATAAAGATGAAGACGAGGAGAATAAGAGTGAGTCATATGACAGGGATGATATTCTCGATATGAAGAAGAAGGGACTTAAAGCTCTTATCAAAAAGGAAGAGCTTGACGTTGATCTCACGGGTAAAATTAAGAAGGATAGGGACTTAGTTATCGAAGCCCTTGATGATGAAGGTATGCTCGACGACGAATGATGGAGGAGGAGGGTTGACAGGTAGTCAACCCACTTTTTTTAATATGGAAGTGACAATAAACCAACTTTGGTATATGATCCAAAGGTTACCATCAGCTAAGTATTATGAGGCTCCAACTATAAATATTATAGTGCCATATATTACTGCAGATTTTAATCTTAACCTCGATATAAAAATAACTGATGAGTCTAAACTAGATTATCTTACGTTCCATAAGATAATATCTAGTGATGGTAGTGTAGAATGGGTACTTAGGTTATGAATATATCTCGTAGAGAATTTCTTAGGGGATCAACTGCCCTTATAGCAGCTACGATTATTAGTCCCTATGTAATAAATAGTCTCCCCCGAACTCCTTATATTGTCTTCGAAAATGTACCGCTAGAAGAGTTCGGTAATATCATACCAAATCTTGGTTATTCGATAGGTAGGATAATTGGTAATCAACTATACCCAACATTTAAAACTTACACTGGTCCAACACTAGTGGATATATAAGATGAAACTCACCAGAAGAAATTTTCTTAGGGGTACTACGGCACTCGGCGTTACTGCTGTCATAGCGCCGATGTTACCTGCCGCTGCAAATACTCCCACTATATCTAAGGTAACAAGGATAACTTATGAATATTTTGCTAACTTCGATATATATGCTGGTGAGGGTATAGATAAATTATGGGCAGATGGAATACTTATATATGAGAAAGGCAAAAAACTAACCAGTGGTATCAAGCTTGGTAGAGATATAGTTTCATTTGAAGACTTTGCTATTAGTCCCTACGGTAATAGAATACCAAATATATCATTTGAACCAGATACCCATAGACTTATAAAGTCTGGTTATATTATATGGGCTGATGATTTAGTTGAAAAGAGAAAGTGTGAAACAACCAGAAAGTAAACTTCAGCGTGAGATAAGACAAGCCCTTGAACAGGAATTCGGGGGTTTCTTTTTTAAGACACATGGATCAGTGTTTCAAATGGTCGGGTTACCAGACTTAATTGGTGTAGCAGCTGGATGTTTTATTGGTGTTGAAGTTAAGATGCCTAGGAAAGACCCCACACCACAGCAACGAATGGTACTTAAACTTATTAAACGTGCTGGAGGTATAGCCTGTGTAGCACGATCATCACAGACAGCTATACTAAGAGTTAGGCGAGGTATAAGAGATCACTATGGCAAGATTATTAAGGACAAGACTATACCGTTTCCAAAGACGGGGGGTAAAGCAAGCAATGAAAAGAAAAAGCTTCGCGTTGTTCATGCCGATGAGAACGGGGAAGACTCTCACTATGCTATCAATCCTCGTAAAGTTGTGGCGAAAGAGGGGGAGTCATTTAATACTCGTTATCTGTCCAAAGAGCGTGATTAGTGTCTGGGAACGTCAAATACGATTACACCTCAACATTGATTATATGATCTATACGTCATGGGACGTCATAGAACACGTCAAAACACGCAAAGAATTTATAAATGAACACTTGCGTACAATCAAATTTCTCATTGTTAACTACGAGCGGGTACCGAGCATAGAGAAGATACTTAAGAAGGTACCCTGGGATATATTAATCTGTGATGAAATCCATAGGGTAAAATCAAGGAATGGTACACAGTCAAGGTCAGTAGCTAGGGTAGGTAAGAAGATAAGAAATAAGTATGGTCTTACCGGTACACCAATAGCTAATAATGAATTAGACCTATGGGCACAATTTAGGGTATTAAATTCAAACCTATTTGGTAATAATTGGAGTAAGTTTGCCAAGAGATGGTGTAATAAGACAGGTTATATGAACCATAAGAGAAAGCTTAAAAAACATAGAACATCATCTTTCTATGATAAGGTTGCACCATACACTTTCCAATTGGATGAAGATGAGATACCTAATATTCCATCAGTAGATATGATTATTGATTTTGAATTAACTGGTAGAGCTAAGAAAGCATACCTTGAACTTGAAGAACAATTCTATACTAAATATAAAGATATAGAGGTGCTTACACCACTCGCTGTTACAAATATGCTTAGATTACAAGAACTAACTGGGGGTCATCTAGATAATGGTGAACAGATTGTTGCACTCGAGCAGAATAAACTTATTACAATGATGGACTTTATATCTGATATACCAATGGATGCTAAGTTAGTTATAATTGCGAGGTTTACTGCTGAAATAGATGTAATACAGAAAGCAATAAAAAAATGCGGTCGATCGATAGTAGTATTGGATGGTCGAACAAAGCTTAAGGATAGAAACTCATGGGAATTGTTTCAAGATAAAAAACACCCTAACTCATATTTATTTCAAATACGAGCTGGGGGGCTAGGTACTCAATTATCCCGTAGTGATATAGAACTATTCTATTCAAACTCATTTAGCTATATTGACTATAGTCAAGCTCGTGCAAGGATAGAAGAGATGGGTCAGAAGAATAAAAACGCATATTATCACTTGCATGGAATAAACACTATTGACAATGATATCTTTAATAGTTTAAGATCAAAAAATCATACTGCAAATAGTGTGATGACACAACTTAAACAAAGGATGAAGAGTAATGGCTAAGAAACCAAAGAAGTCAAAGGATAAGAAGACTACGAAACGGAAAGCTCCACCCCCCATTAAAAAACCTGATTTTGGTGTTGATGAGCTTGCTAAAGAGCTAGGAATTACACCAGCTATTGCAAGACAGAAGCTCAGAACTGCTAATATTAAGAAAGATGGTCGTACCTATGACTTTGGCAGTAAAAAAGGTGTTACTGAAGTTGCTGCAAAACTAAAATCTGAAAAAGCCAAGAAACCTAAAGATAAGAAATAAGTAGATGGGGCCCCCGCTATTGAGTGGGGGTCTCTTCTTTTGTAGGTTCTAGTGGTTTCACTGTTATATCACCACCGGCATTAACCTTTAAACCACAGTCCTCTTCTACATCTTTTCTTCTCTTATCCGAACTTAAAGCAAATCTCTTGAGTGAGATAAAGGGTGTATAACACTTAGCTCTTGCTGCTCGTTTACTTTCAATTGATGCTTGCTTCTCAGCTTCTTCAAGAGTACTTAATGTAGCATCCATAGCCTTACTACCTCTAGCAATAACACTATCAACAAAACTTCGACCGATATTTCCAGCACCACTAAGCCCTAAGGCACAACTACTTAAAAGAAGTAGAACTAGTATTAAGATTATCTTCATGGTATTTTCCCTTTTGCTATATCACCTATGAATAAGCTCTATTAAGCCAACCATTACGATATTTCTCAAAAGCATTATGTTTAGCAATTATTTCACGATACATACCAGCTGCTTCTGATTTCATACTCGATATAAGTGCTATTTTATTAAGCATGATAGAACTATTTATAGCTGATAATGTCTTAACTCCTATAATTCCATCTTGAGTAACTTTATGATTAACAGCTCTAAGTGCCCTTTGAAGCACTAAATGAGTTTTACGTGGACCCATGTTCACAGATAGATCAAAGGTCTTCTGAGCTATAGCTAAACTATCTATCTTGTAATAACTATATTTTTCCCAGAATTGAACTCTATATATCTCAGTAGCTATTTCTCTTGTTATAAGTTTAATATCTTCTACATCAACATCACCATCATCATCAAGATCTATATCAATTATATCTTCTACTAACATAGCAAATCTCAATGATATACCCCATTTAGTAGCTCCTCCAGTATCAACAGGGTCATCTACAAAACCGCCCTCATGCTTTAAAGTATGAGTTACAACCTCATTAAAATTAATCTCCATTATATATACTCTTCTAAGTTATAGGGTAAGTTAGATTTACCTTGACCAAATTCAATAATACAAGACACTTCATTAGGGTCTCCAGTGACTATGATGGTCCAGGTATAGTAGTAAGATGATGCATATACTTCCATTAGTATACCATCATCAAATATCCATCGCTTTGGAATTTCACCATAATCATCCCATAGTTCATTTACTAACTCATCTCTGTTTAAACATATCTCTTGAGTACCTAGTGGCGATAATATAAGAGATAACAATAACCATAATGCTTTTTTCAGTTTTTCTACCTATAGTTGGATTACATCAGTCGATTTGTTGAAGAGGTGTGTATTACTACCATCAGTTACTGTAACTTCACCACTACCTGTGGTTGTTGCGCGAATAGTAGCAGTTTGACCCGATATATTTTCAATGGCGAACTGTCTCTTAATATCTGGTACTTCTAAATCATAAGCTCCACCAGGTGATCCTGTCAACCTTAATAAGAAATTTTCAAGATATAGTGGTATACTTACAACAATAACCCCGCCAGCTGAGGTATCAATATCCACAGAACTATGAAGATAGTTTAGATTATTTAATTCAATAATATCTGTACCTTTACTAAACAATGAAGCAACTCTTTGGTCACCTAGTATAACAGTTTCACCACCAGTAGATTCAGTTTCAATTGTGGCTATTTTACCAGAGAGGTTCTCTACGGCGAAGTGGCGACCACCATCTGGTACTTCAAGTGTAAAATCTGCACCGGGTGAACCCGTTAATCGAAGTAGATAATTATCAAGATAATCAGTCGATGATACTTGGATTGTACCACCAGCTGCTACATTAATATCAATAGTACCCTGTGTTGCTTTATCCAATCGATCAAAACCCGCATTAGCAATAACTTCTTTTTGTTCTTGAGCCTGTTCAATATGGGTAATCTGTAAGTTTTCTGTAGTTGTCATATCGTTGCTACTCCTGCAAAGCCTCTACCTACATCTTCAGATATTTGATATATTTCAATATCTATAAGACCAGGGGGATTAGAACCAAAGTCAAATATCTGTTCAGCAATAGTATATGAAGCTGTGGTAGTTGTTACTAATATTGTTCTAACAACAATTCCAGGTGAACCACTATTGTCTATAATATCTATTTCATAGGCTTCTGATTGTTCGCCCAGTGATACATCAACAAGGTCTCTCCAACCACCGCCAGTACGAGTTCTACGATTCCAATCTATAATAAGATTACCTGGACCATCACGAGAACCTGTGATATTCACACCACTATAGGGCATCAAGCCCTTACCGGTGTTAGTAAAGATTTTATCACTTGAGAAATCTTCAAAGATATCACCGATTGTTACTGCTCTATAAAACCTTTCTAACCCTATCTCATTTAATCCAGGATCAGGTCTTGATATTTTACCAGACTCTAGAAGAATAAATGTATCACCAATTGAATGATTAATTGTCTCATGTTCAGTGCCCCTTCTCCCTCTTAATAGACCAGATAGTGTCCATGACCCGTCATTTTCTTGAACTGCATTTTTAAACTGGAAAATTTCATTACCTAGTATAGCAGCATTAGCACCATTAAGAACTTCAAGTTGGGTCTTATTCTCTAGTGAACCCCTAAATAGTAAGATATTAATAGTGTTAATCTCATCAAATACTGTAGTTATACCATCAGCTAAGATATCTGTAGCAGCGCCAAATTGAGCATTCCTTTCACTTAATACAGCTATAAATGGCGAGAAATCAATACTATCAGTTGATCGATATATAACACTACCAGTCCAACTATCTACACTTGCTCCAGCTAAGATATAAAACCCAGGGTTATTATCACTATCTTGCATTAATGGACTATCAATTAATGCAAATGTAGTTAGAGCTGGGAAATTTATATTTTGATCTGTATCACCCTCTATTTCATCACCCACAGCTGTACTCTGATAAATCTCATCATCATCAGCTAAAGAATTAAGTCTTACAATACCATTATTACCGTATTCAGATTGTTTAATAAGTACATTTCTTGTAAACTCATCATCCTGGAGTGTAACTACATCTGCAGGGTCAAGTTTTAACCACTTAGGCCCTGTAAAGATCTCAAATGCATCACGTTCTTGCCAGGATGAAAATAGACTTATTTCTGCAGTTTGTTTAGCTTCATCAGCTAACATTACAACAGGTATATCAACAGTTACTTGTTTTATAGTATTCACTGCTTCTTGTATTCTTTGAGCAAACTGTAAACCAACTTCATAATCAGATGCCTTATCAATATATTTTAGATCCATTCTTTTAATTAAATCTACTTCCATTACTCGGGGCTGAGTAACAAAAGGCGGGGGTTCACCATCATCTTCAACAGCAGATAAGTCAGCTCTAGTAATAGTTGCAATAGAAGCTCCCCCTCTACGAACAGCCTTTAATACAAAATCACTCTCTATTAGGTCCCATCTAAATGCAAGATTTAATGGATTTATGGTTGCTCGACCTGGCATTCTTGCAGTAACAGCATAACCTTGAACATCAATTGGAGTTAAAGCTGTAGTATTAGTTTCAGTAGATAAGTCTATATCAGCTTTATCAATTCTATCATCAACAATAGACTTTAGAGTTACTGAACCACCTTCACCTCTATGTAAGAATATTTTTAGTATTTCACCTCCGATTTTTATTACTATGGCATCATCAACCGGACTATATATCGTATCAAATTGAGTTATTGCCTCACCAATCCAATCGTTTGGATTAAATGACTCTACTTCAACAAGATCTGAAATTCTTAATTTACCAATATGACTGTTAGTCTTGTGAATATAAATAAACCCATCATATGACCCAGCGTAGTGTAAACCCCAATGCCTTTTAGTTTGAGCAAAAGGCGATACTGTTGTCGATTGAGCTTTAAGTAAACCATCTCTACCAACTCTCCATGCATATTTACCCGCGATAACTCCAACAAAACTATCAGTTGTTTCATCATAGAAAAAACCCCTTATATCTTCATCTAAATCATTTGTAATTATAGTTTCTACCACTTGGGCTTCTTCATTTATTCTAATAAATATTTGTTCTTGTGGAGAAATAGGTGACGTAGCTCCACCAGCCCACAATGAACCATCATTATGAGGTGATACCCAACTAGAGCCCCCCATGTAATCAAATAAGTTTACTTGACCTATAACAGCCATTTTACCGTCAAGAGTAGGTGTTCCATTAAATACATTAACTTTACCGGCTTGTCCATTAGATTTTTTAGTTTGCTCAAATACTATAGGTCTACCAGCTACTTCTGTTACTTGCATCATTTGCGTAGGGCCTTCACCATGACTATAAGTAAGACTTACCCCGACCCTAGCATAACCTGGCGCCTCATACTTAGCTATAGTAGAACCACCATTATACATATAGATATCTCCATTCCTATCAACTATACCCCTCCCATCACTACCAACCTCTAGGGGTATTACTTGTAATTGTACGTTACCTACGTAATCTATCTTTAACATTTTTGAAGCTGTAAATTGACTCCATCCTAATCTATGATTATTTGTAGCTATGAAGAGTGCATCAGGACCATTGTCATTATCGCTTAAGGGTATCTCTACAAATGGAAAAGCATCAGATGTGTTATTAGTTAATTCAGCTGTAATATTAGGGACATGATTACCAAAATCTTCTAACGGTAATCTATTAAATACTATATAACACATACCCCTATGAGCTGGTACATTACCTACACCCTTATCTGCTTCAATTGATGGGTCTGGTAATTGAGTTTCATCCCCAAGGTATATTGTTATATTTGAGTCAAATTTTGTTACAGGCCCAGAATTACTGGCACTTTTATCATAGATAAGTTTAGCATCTGCCCATAAACGAATTACACCTGTAACAGTAGTTGAGAAACCAACAGCAAAATGACCAAAGTATGTATATGAAACTTGTGATCCGCCCCCACCGCCAAATAAACCTTTACCACCTGTACTCTTTGATGTTCTTACTTCTTCTATAGTTTTTGCCCATATAACATTACCAGAAACACCTATGGTACCATATATATCTACTATAGGTTCTCCATAACTAGCTGTCTGTACTCTTAAGTCTTGTAATCGTGGCCCCTCAACTGTTTGACCTTTGGGTTGAAATATTAGACCACCAATGATAGTGCCAATTTGCCAACCAATAGCTGTGGCAGACATACCAAGAAAGGTTCCAGTAATACCTGTAGCTGCACCAATACCCGCACCAACTAATCCAAAGGCTAATGTGGCCATTCAACCCCCCTATATCTATACATACCACATATCATATTTAACCATCTCTCATCTAATCGATGTTCGACACATTTTCTAGACTCCGCATGAGCATGAATTAGAGAGAATGGTTTACCTTTATCACCTAATATACCCAGGTGTTGTGGAGGACCTTTAAAATGCATTAATAGTATATACCCTACAGCCATATGATCTACTCTATCTAAATATTTATCACATAGCGCTCTTAGTGTTACACCGTCTGGTATCCTGTTATATACAGTCCAATCAAACTCCAATATACCAAGGGCTTTACCAGTCATAGTTATTAAACCGCCACAATCAATGGCTATACCCATAAGTCTGCCTTGATGACGCCATGGTGTATTACACCACGTTCTTGCCTCAGCTGCTATATCAATTCCTTGCATCAGGTATTTTAATTAACTTCTTCATACCAGGGACATATGGTTCAGCTCTCATATTATCTATATTATCAAAACTAATACAAGCAGGTACAGTTTTAAGGCATGAAGCCCTAAGATTAAACGTATCACCAGCTTGAATATCAAATGGGAAAGCTTCGAATACAACTATTTCTGTGGGTGATAGTCCAAATGACTTTATTTCCTTACTTAAATTAATATTACTACCTGAAGTACAAGTAGCAAGTCCACCTGAGAATAGTGCATCAGGTGCATCAGTCAATGAGATAATTGAAAATTTTCTATTACTATCTACAACGTCTACAGTAACTGTAATTGTAAATGCTCGTCTAGTTTCCCATACAGTACTACCATCACTTGTAGTTCCGCCCAATGTTAAATTCCATGAAGGTTCACCACCTGCACTAATACCCGAAGTTATGCATACAAAATTCCTATCGGCGTCAGCTTCCTGTGAAGATTTTACTACATCACCGATACCCGCATCGCCTAAAACTCTAGCAATATATGATGTAAGAGATTGCCACTCATCAGGTGTAGCTTTAACCTTACACAGTGGATTATTGCCAAAGTCTGCTCTACAACCAGGAGCAAATACTTCAAGTTGCTCCATTGTTAGTTTTTGCATCAAGCCACGAAGTTCAGCTTTAAATTCAATATTATTTTGAGATATATCACCTAACTCGCCTGAACGTAGTTTTAATGAACCATGACTTAGATTTTCATAGTTTACAATAAACATCTTAATCTTGGCAGCATCATATCGACCAGCCCGTATATCATTACCAGTTATTTGACTTGAGTCTAACACACCATCGACTTCTAAATTATCTACAGCAAGATCAGCTGTAGTAGTTATATTTGTTCTTGTATATCCCGTTGAAGCATTATAAAGAACATCGCCATCGCCATCACCAATATCAAATAAAATATTATTATCTAGATCTGTAAACCCCATGATAATACCATCTGTCCTGTTTAACTTCCAACAGGTTGCTATAGTAAGTTCACGACTATTTAGATGATCATCAAGTCCAGCAGATATAGTTTTCATAGCATACGAATCTCTTTAACCAGCACTTGTGGCATTTGAGACAAATCACTAGTAATGCCTACAAGTGAGAATATATCTGATTTAAATCTGGCGGGATAATCAAACTCAAAACCTGCGGTGATAGGTGCACCACTACCACCTGCGGCTGATACTAACGAAACTAATCCAGTGGTAGTATCAACTGTCCATTGTGAACCTTCAGAAATCTCAACACCATCCACAGCTATTTTAACAGTACCTGCTACAGGCTTCTTTATATCTTTCGCCTTTGATAATGAACCGAAAGTGTATGTCTTAGTAAGTTGATAGATAAGTGTAACACCGTCACCAAAACCAATCGTCTGATCAAACGCCGTAACCTCACTAGCAAGGTCTGTAGACTTATATTCGAGCCAGTTTTTAAAACGAAAGGGGTTTGCCCTACCTCGTGCGACCTCCGCAAATGATATAAGTTGTTCAAGATCTATTGTCTCTTTAATCCCTGTAGCAACATCCCATTCCCACAGAGAATTAACCCATCGTGCAAAAGATATATCGAAACCTGAGCCTAGCGTAACTATATCAGTAGAAAAAGTTGGACCACCCTCAGCACCAATAGCTATCTCATCGGGGAATCTCTCTTCCATAAAAGCCATTACATATTCCTCTTACCTCTATCTATAGCTCTAGCGGCGTCAGCACCCAATTGTGGTAGACTCTTTCTAAATCCACGAACATCAATACCTGGGGGGAAATTAAAATTAATAATCGTTGGACCGTCACCCCCCTTTCTTCTAGTAAGCCGTCTTTCCTGTTCAGGTGTTCTAATTGTTTCACCCTCATCAGCAATAATTGGCACCTGACCGGGTGATAGACCTAACCCCTGAACTGAGCCACCTAAGTCAAAAGTAGCAAGTGGTGTACGCTTTCCGCCACGACCCACTACACCACCGGTATCAAATACAAAACCCCCTGTTGATGGTCCAATACCCCCGAATGAAGCCCCGGCGCCAAGGAAGGATGATGCACCGCCACCTCCTCCGCCTATAGTGGCACTACCACCAAAGAGACTACCAAAGAAACCTCCGATGCCTTTAATAAGACCACTAAAGAGACCCCCGCCACCTCCTCCGCCTATAGCACCTGTACTCTTGAGTGAGTTTTTAAGACTCTCAATTAGTGGCTGAATAACTAAGAACCGTGTAATTACTTTAATAATATCAACTTCAAGGGCTCTCATGACCTCTTGGAAACTTTTACCACCAGCAATAGCATCTTCGAAAGCTGACTCAAACGAACCAGCCAAATCCGCTGCTAATTTATCTAGCTTCTTATTTTCAGCTTCAATCTTCTTAAGTTCCTTTTGTACCTCTGGTAACTTTCTTCTTAGTTTTTCATAAGCCATAGTTAATCTTAGGACTGCATCTTCTTCGAGCCCCGCATCACGTTGCCGTTTCTCAAAGTTTGCTACATCCTTCTCAATCTTAATTTCTTCCTTAAATGTCTTATATGCTTCAGTTCCCCCCTGTACTGCTTCAATCTCTTCCTCCAGAAGTTCGATAGAATCTTCAGCTCTCTTTAGGGCTTCTTCAGATCTTGCTTCTTTTTCAGCTGATATTCTTTGTCGTATAACATCGTGTAATACTTGTTCTATATTTGCTCTGCGCATCGTAAATTCTATAGCACTTTCAGACTCCGTTTTTATTATACCTTTAAGTATGGTTCTTACTTGTTTTTCAATCTCTTTCTCTTCATTAAATAATTTTAGCGCTTCTCTACCTGATTGAATGGCTAGAGTCTCAGCTTCAATAGCTTTAATACTCTCTAAAACTGCAGCATTCTTTTCTCTTATCTTTCTTTGTTTAGTAGTTTCTTCCGCTGCTGGTACTCTCTTACGTCCAAAGAGTTTTACTTCACCCGCAGCATCGATAGCATCCTCTATTAAAACTCTAAGATCTAACATCTGTTGTTGTGTAGCATCTATCTTACCTTGTGTTATTGCAATTGCATCATTAACTGTTTTAAGTTCAGCTTCATTCCTTTTTGTTTGAAAAAGTCTACTTAAACTTTTCTGATGTCCTGTTGTAGTAGCCTTCCCAGCTGTCTGTGATATTAATACTTTTTGTAATGCTTCTTCTCGTTGTTCCAGTTTAAATAACTCATTTTCAAAAAATTCTTCAGCGGCAGCTGGATCTCTTCTTTGAAGCCTAAGAAACTCAGCCATTGTATCATTTAATCTATCTACTTCAGGTATAATCTGTTTTGTAATACCGAGTACTTTAAGTAAACTATCAGAAAAGAAGAAGGCAGCTTCAGCAGCTAGTATAAACCAACCCACAGGACCTATAGCAAGCTTTATTGATCTACCAAGAAATGTTATTGCACCTGCTGCACCTCTAGCTGCAGTACCAGTCTTGGCGAATGCACCAACCAATGGTAGAAGTGCAAGAGTCGCTAGTTTAGCTACAAGTAATGAGCCTAACGCTATACCAATTGCATTAAATGCTTTTGAAATAGGTCCTGAATTAGCTAAGAAACTATTAAGTACATCTAATAGACCCTTACTAGCGGGGAGAAAATTATCACCAATCTCAATAGCAATATTTCTTATGCTCTCCCTTAAAATATCTTGTTTAGCTGCAACAGTATCTAATCTACGTTCAGTCTCTTCGTTAAGTGCATTAGCCTCAATGATTTGTCTATTCATTTCAGACCAAGCTTCTTCAAGTATACTTATATTACCAGCAAGGGCAGGAATAATCTTATTTATCTCTTCGCCTTTAAGTCCAAATATCTCAAGTGCTGAAGCTACACTACCAGTAGATGTATCAAGCTGATTTAACCCTTGTAGGAATAGTTTAAATACAGTAGCCGGTGCATCAGCAAATGTTTTCTTTAGATCTTTCTGAAGTATACCAGTTAAATCAGATAAGAATTTCATTGATTGTCCACCACCTCTGATAGACTTATCAATGGCCCTAAAAGCCCGACCCATCACAGAGCCAGAAAGTTCAGCTCTAGCACCTATAGATGCTAATGCTGCACCGAAGGCCTCTGCCTCAAAAGCTGAGATCCTAAATGCTGAAGTAGCGCCACCAATCTCCACAGCAATCTTGTTAATCTCTTTTTCTGTAGCAGCTGATTGGTTACCAAGCCCCGTAATAACTGCACCTAGTACTTCTATTTCAGTTATGCTAGTAGTTGTAACATTGATAAGTCTTACAAGTTGCTTAGCTGCAGTTTGACCAACTAAATCTGTAGCCTTACCGAGTTTTGCAATAACTGCAGTAAAATTAGATAAATTCTCTGTGCCCCTGACACCTAATGCACCAGCTGTCTCAGCTATTTTAGCCAGATTAATACTACTTTCACCTAGCTCCCTTGATAGACCAAGAAAACTTCTACCTAGACCTACTAGTTCAGAATTAGTTAAGTTAGTAGTCTTTGCCACACCAGTCATAGCTTCTTCAAAGTCAGTGGCTTGGCCAATTGATTTAGCTAATGCAAAAGTGAAACCAATAAGACCACCAGTAAATGCAGCAATCTTAAGGTTTGCTTGACCAACAAGTCCACTAAATGCAGTGAGACGGGCGGCAACACCAGACAATGGACCTAATGCAATTTGAACCGACTTATTTAACTCTTGCATTTTAAGTTTAAAACCACCAGCAGCTACACCACCGGCCCTTAGTCGATTACGTGCAAGTCCTAATGCGGCAGCATGGGCCTTTGCATTGATAGTACCAGCTTTTAATAGCCGATTTAGTTCTTTCTGTCTCTGATTAAATACTACTTCTGCTCTTGATACGAGACCTAAATCTACCTGTAATTTTTTCCATGAAGCTTCATTAGCATTTAAGGCTTGACTAGTAGCTTTAAGACCCTGTCTAACTTTAGAGTCTGTAGCTTCAAGTTTAAGGAATTTTTGAGTAGTTAGTTCAGCAGCTCGACCAACTGCTTGAAACTCAACTTTAGCTTTAAGGATACTACCATCACTTTTTGTACCTACCCTTAAAAATAACTCACCTACACTAACCATATACTATACCTTCTTAGGTGACTTAGGTTTTGTCATCTTAATATACTCAAGCCACTCATAAAGCTCCTCAGGCGGCATCTCATGCTCTAGCTCATATACAGGCTTACCTACTTTTTCGGCGACGAGGAAGAGGAGCTGTCGTTCTCCGTCGCTTCGGAATTTTTTGCGATTGTCTCGGGATCAATACTCATGAAGTCTGAGGCGGTCAATGAAAAGGTCTCCATATAACCACCAGTGGGTTGGGCTACTAGTGTATCATAATCTTCTTCATCGAATACACGCTCATTAGTGCCTGGTACAAAAGTATAGAGGATAACCATCCATACTAGGGCATCGAATACATCGAAGCTACCTTCTTCATCAATTAGTTTCTTTCTTAGTTCCTTTCTGCCAGCAATCGAAGGTTGTCTAATTTCAAACTTCAACCCCCTATGTTCTAAGACCTTACTCTTAAAAACATTTTTAGAACCTACAGTAACTGCCCGTAATTGATCGCGTAAACTTTGTTGTTTAACTGCCATTTAAATAGACTCCTCATGGTGTTCCCCAATTAAATGAGGATTGAATATTCCCATCAAGCTGGAATGATAAGTCTGCAGCTTCAAGTGAGCTTACATCACCTGAATGATCCTCAGACTCAGGAACATACCAACCTCGGGCTACATCGCCTGTACCTCCAGGCCTAACCTCCATTAGTAGAGGTGTTCGATTATTTAATGCATCGAAAAATTTCTGTCCTACTACATCATCCCACCGGGAGACTGATAGACTTACATCACGAATACCAAGGATACGTTGCCTTGATCCATTGTTATTCGCTAATCCAAATTCAGTATCATCCAAAACATCGCCCGCTTGGCCTAAATTATAACTATGGGCACCAGCAACATCTGTCATAGGCATAAAGTTACCTGTCTTTAATACCACAGGTTCTGTTTTTGCGGTCAAGAAAGTAACTATGCCGAATAGGTAGTCAATTGAAACAATATCTGAGGCAGCGATAGCCTGTGGCGACTCGCCAAGATCTTCAAACGTAGGAACTATTGATCTATCCCATACTCTCTTTGTAAGATCATTTAGTTGATAAGCAAAACCAGCGGTATTTGTCATGGCCTCATCAGCCATAGCAGTAGATGTACCACTAGCCTTAACTGTAGTTAGATAACCTGCTAAGGCCATTATTTATCTCCTTATGAGGTAGCACCAACTAAATCACCAGCAGCTAGTAGAGATAATTCAACTTGTTCAAGCCCACCAACGTCACCAGACATATTAAATGTCTCGACAACAACTGGACCGCCAAAGCCATTGGCGATAGTACCATCTGGTAGATAATTAACATGAAGTTCTGTGCGGTTTAACCAAGCGTTCCTTAGCAATGTTACTGCGGTAATAGTTGTATCATAGAGCATTGTAGCTGAAATTGACCAGTCACGAAGACCTAGTAACCTTGATCTCATACCAGTAGCAGAAATATCAGCCATATTAGTATCATCAAGAACATCACCGCCATGGTTCAGGTTAGCTGAAATAGCAGGGATATCCTCAAGAGTGAACGGCGAGTCATTGACGCCGATCTGAACTTTCTTTTGATAGCCAGCTTGAGACATCCTATAAACTCCTTAGAGTGGTTGTCTATGTGTTTGAGGTGAACCTTCAATAGGTTCTCTAGTAATAGCATATGTAGCCACGAACCGTGGTCTCTTTTCATCATCATAATCGAGGTGGTAAATATCGCTCCTCATCCATATACCAATATATTCCATACCATTTATAACTTGGCTTGGTATTCCTAATAACTCATCTTTAATCTGTTGAGCTTTCTCATAGCCAAGACTATAAGCCTGCTTTGGACCTCTTACTCTTATTTGAATTGAGGGATGATCTAATAAGAATTTAGGATTAGGTGCCCTACCTACAGTATCAAAGATTGTTATAGTAGTTTCTGGTGAAGTAGGTTCTATAGATGAAAAGATACCCCAACCTGAGGAAGCGCTCCTGACACCTATGCCCAGATCAGCTAATAGAATAGCAATATCTTCTGATGGAATGGTCATTTAAGTACCTTACTTATTGCATTAACAAAAATATCTCTAATATCTTGCTCTGACTCTATAGCTGCTTTTTCTAAAAATTTAGCTTCTCCATTCTCATGTTTATTATCAACCTTCTCATGAACAAATACAGCATAAGGTGCTTCGCCATTCTTATTATAACCCACAGTCCCTATAACATTATTCTCATCATCCTTCTCAACTTCAGTAAAAGATGAACCCTTTAATTTACCACTCTTCACAGGTACAATATCATTTGATCTTGTTTCAATAAGATCCATGGCCTCTTGCATAGCTTCTTCATTAGTAAAGCCAATAGTCTCAAATATCTCATCGATACGATTTTCAATTTTAGCTAAAGCAGCTCTTGCTTCTTGTGTAGTTCTAATAAGAGCCTCACCTACCATTATAAGAATGCCCTCCGTTCAGCAGAACTGTTATCAATTAATGGAATATTCTTAAATGATCTTATTTCTCGAGCATCAATTGTATCGGGGTTAGTAACTGTACTCTTACCCCGAAATAATTTACCTAAATTAACAACATCACGATCTACATATACAATAGCTTCTGATCTTCTTTCTTGACCTTGAGTATCTATAAATAAGACCTCAGTCTGTTCCCAACGGGCTTTAATAATAATTGGAGTATCATAAGTAATAGCACCAAAAGCATCTCTACCGGCTAATGCCCAGTATGTAATCTCTTCAAGTAAGTTATCTTCCGGAAAGCCCATTTACTTACTCCACTAGTGGCCAATTAGTATAGTGATACTAAGCCGCATTGTCAATCCTTATCCTTAATAAAGAACAAGTTATCACCATTATACTCAGCTAACGAATAACCCATAATTTTACCTAGCCCTACCATTGAGTCTTTAGATGCACCTCGTCTCATTCTATCTAAGTCTAATTTCCAATTATATTTTTCGATAAGAGGCATAACATATTCACCACTCATATGGGGGTTATATTCAATAACTACTATATCAGCCTTATGGTCTATAGCTTGCCAAATATAATAATCCTGACCATCAATATCTATATTTAATAACCTAAATATAGGGGGTAAGATCTTATTAATATTTTTAGTAGTAACATTCTGCTTAACTACATTTATAGGATAACCACTAAAATGTTGTTTTAAGTTAGCTACTCTTAATGGACTTCTTTCAATAAGAGTAGCTTCCCATTTCTCATGGAAAACTAGTCTAGCAATATTACTCCCCTCAAGACTTCTAGCACCTATATCTACACAGACTAAATGATCTTTTAATTTTAAATGATCAATAAGTCCACAGATTACCTGGTCTTCAGTTGATTTAGAATAGCTTCTCATCACCATCCCATGATATGATCACCAGAAATTACTTTAAGATCCTTCATACCTAAATTACGTAGATAACTAAGAGCTTCATTCTTCTTACCTTTAAAAAACTTCTGATCATTACCTTTCTGTTCAATTATCATAAAAGGCTTATTTTCTATTAAGGTCTTACGAGCACCTTTCACAACCTCAAGTTCAAACCCCTCAACATCAATCTTAATAAAGTCAATATTAGTAAGATTATAGCTATCTAAAGTCCTAATCTCAATATTTGAGATAATCTCCTCACCTCTTTCTTCTCTTTCAACATGGTCAAATACAACATGAGTATTACCAGTCATATCTCTTGGAATTACAAATGAAGCTACACTTTTAGAATAGCCTAATCCAACATTATGTACCATATACTTGCTACTCTCACTGATATTTTTTTCCCATAAAGCTATATACTCTTTAATCGGCTCAAAACCATGAACAAAATCGAATAATTTAACTAAATGCATACCCCATAGTCCAACATGTGAACCTACGTCGATACAAACCCGTCTTCGATTATTAGGTATAAATCTCATAGCAGCTTCAAGCTTATGATATTGATAAGTATGTTTACCATCAATTATTCTCATATGCTTCTTATTATTCATCATCATTTCTACAAAATGCTCTTCACCTTCAGGTAGCCATACACCGCCGATTAATTGTCCTCTAACTTCTGACATTTCATCGATCTCCTTAATTGTTTACCCACATCTGTGGGTGTTATTGATCTCATAGCAAGTTTACAATGCTCACACGATATTCTCATACCACATGGTGCATCATCACTAACTAAATTTGAGTGACAATCATAACCTGTATTATCGGGGTGTGTCATACCACCAAAGATAACAACACCGGGCTTCCTAAATGCAGCAGCTGCATGATGTAACCCCCCTTCAGGACCTACATAGGCACTTGCTACAGACATAATAGCACAAGCATTCCTGAATGAGTTTGTTATAATTCTTGTTACACCCCCCAATAACTTTACATTACTGGGCCCTAGTTGTACCCAATTTGT
>SDBV01001980.1_pt1 | contig 30676 bp, 21 predicted proteins | sample 2277081 | NCBI WGS metagenome assembly SDBV01 (sample SAMN10402039, study PRJNA504765) | marine sediment metagenome | isolation source: marine sediment core GS10_PC15, 223 cmbsf | place: Arctic Ocean: Southern Knipovich Ridge | collected 2010 | reverse complement strand
CCGGGGCTGGATGAATTGTTGGGATTATTTAAAAGATATTTACTCTTTTATGGTTGCTATTGTCAAAGAATGTGTTAAGTTGATTACGGATAAAAAAAGGAGTAGAGAGAAGTCACTTCAAATCACAGCAGAAAAGTTAATGGAAAAAGGTACCGGACACCTTAATTTATCCTATAATATTTTTTCGTAGGAGCGAAAATATGGCAAAAAAAAAGTTATCAGCTACGGCGCTTATCAAGGAACTGGATATAGATAAATACCAGTTACGCTCGACAGAAAAGAATAAAATCAAAAAGGCATGCAATGATGTTTTTGCCTCACAGATTAAAAATACTTATGACAGAACGCTACAAGTGGACAGGACTCTTGTTTTCTTTGAGACTATATGGAATAAATACGACTGCAAACAGATTGCTACAATTTATCATCAATTTGTAAAAATAGAGGAAGCTCTGTATGGATTAGAGCGAGATGAAAAATTAGGTAAACGCTATCGGGACCACTCAATCCACATGTTCAACTGTTTTGCTTTCGGACTCCGTATTATATCTTCGATACTTGGACAATTATCGTCAGACGATAAACGAAAAAAACTATTCAAGGTTGAGGATGAGAACCTTAAGGAGTTGGGGCTTCCATTTGGTGAGAACTACACGTATTTACAGCGATTGTTCTATATATGGACAATGATATCGACATTCCATGATGTAGCAATTCCATTTCAGCATTTGTCTAAGCTTGGTCAGGGAATTAGTAAGTTTACTGAAGAGTTTGGATGGGTCTTCACAGACCCTGCCATATCAATGCATAATTTTGACTCCTCACAACTACACAACTACTTCTGCCTAATATCATCACTTTATGACGGAGAATTGAAGCTGGTTTCGAATAAGAAAAAATACAAAAAAACTGACAATCATTACTTAGCAAAATTGCTGGGAAGAGAGTTCGATTTTAAGAACCATGGCGTAATGAGTGGTTTCTTTGTGTGGAAAACGATAGAAGAGATATTTCTTATAGGGCGGGACTCGAAATATCCACTTAACATGCGTCAATTTAATACCTATACCGAGTATGTTCTGGAACAAGATATTGCCAGGATAGCTTTGGCTATCAGTCTTCATGCACTTGGTGAAGATAAAAAGTCAAAAATTAACGCTAAGATGTTCCCTGTAGAATTTCAACGCCTTCCCCTGACATTCTTGCTTATTTTATCTGATGAATTACAGGAATATCTTAGATGGGATGGCTCATATTTGAAGAAAAAAATTGTGTTTAATTATCATCCGCATATTGACATCAAATTGAATAGCAATAATGATCTGACGATGATTATATCATTCTCACTTGATAGTGCGATGAGAAAAAGTATTATTGATCATGCACAAAAACTGGTTACACATTCGGGAGAATCTTTAAATGTGTCGGATTTAAATGTTGCGGTTGATGTGATAGGGAACTCAATTAAGAATACGCTAGAACGGAAGCTATTACTTGGCAATAAATTTAAAATGAAGCTTGACATTTTCGAAGATTGGGAGATATTACGGTATAGCAAAGATTTGAATTCTACGAATTGATTCTTTTTGGTGAGAAATCTAACAAAATAACGTTCAATGTGAACAGCATCTTGTAAAAATATTTATCGTTTTGGTTTAAATATAGACTAATAGGAATAGGCGAATGACTCATAGTAATAACGGGACAATTAAAATTGTAGTCTCTGGCTCATTCAGACAACACTATAAAGGTATCTGCGATGTAATACATTCATTTGAGCAACTAGGAATAGAAGTCTTGTCGCCGAAGTCCTCAAATATGTTAAATCCAAAAGAGGAATTTGTTTTCTTAGAGACTGATGAAACAAAATGTCCTATAGAACTAGAGCAGCAACATCTTGATGCCATCTGTAAGGCAGATGCTCTGTACCTCTTCAATCCAGACGGATATGTAGGTCTTTCTTCAGGTATGGAAGTTGGGTGGGCCTTTGCGTTAAGGATACCTGTTTATGCCAAAGAAGAATGTGTTGATGCTGCGTTTAGATATTTTGTGCAGAGAGTCCTAGCCCCCTCAGAAGTAAAAACTGATCTGCAAGGCAGGCATGATATTATGGCCGATACTCTAAATGGGCTATTGTCACTCAGAAGGCTACAATCTTATGTGCGAAGAACAGCCGCTCTTCGCGGTTTTGCTGATGAGACTGCGCAGGACAAATTGCTCCTAATGCTTGAGGAGTTTGGCGAATTAGCTAGCGCCTTCCGAAAATCTATAGGATTAAAAGTAGACAAAGATAGGGGGCAATACGCAGAGATGAAGGAAGAGCTAGCCGATATTCTATTCTATCTTTTGGACATATCAAACTCTTGCGGCATAGATCTTCATGACGCATTTCAAGAAAAAGAAATCAAAAATGCCAAGCGAACTTGGGATACCAGCGTGTAAATTAAGAAGCTATGAAAGCCAGATGCCTTGAACTAACCCGAAACTCCTCGGCACTCCGAACAACTCAGACAGAATACCCGAAACTTCGCGTTAATTTGATTGAAGAAATGATAGATGAGAGTAAGAAAGCTAAGGGGGTCGAATAACGGTTGAGACTTCGTTCCGCCGTCGCCAAGGCTATGGCGGATTTCGCTTCGCTCAACATTTCCCTAAGAGATAATCCGCGAAGTAAAAGCGTCTTCTGCGTTCATCTCTTAGGGGAAGCGTGCCGAGTGCTGATTTAAACTTGGGGGGGCGTCTACCTGAGGCGTAAACTGCCTATAATCCCAAAACGAGTCCCGGTCTCTTTTAATTGCGTCCGCCAAGGGGCAGTCTTACATGGTAGACAGAAGAAAAAACGGGGGTTATGGAAATATATCTCTGGATTCTATGGATTCTGGACAAAAAGAGTCTTGTGCATATAATTAAGTTCTTGACAATTGGTACATTTTTCTCTATAATTGAATGGTTCGGAGGAATGGTGTGAGGAGCTGCCTTTCCGGTGTCGCTAAAGCTATACCGCGACAGGTAGGCAGAGTTTGAGGAAACTTTCATTTCATACTATTCATTTTCTATAAGCGATGTATGTCCATTTTGGGAGAAACTTAATGAAGAATCTATTAACCATTTCACTGGCTATGTTGTTGATCTTTGTCGGAGCAGCGGGAGGGGCGTGTCCCGAAGCAGATCTTACTGGCGATTGCAAGGTAAATCTGGAAGATCTTGTCATTATGGCCTCTGAGTGGCTGGTCGATGGGTCCACTTTTATAACGACCTGGGACACGAGCCTTGGTGCCGGTGAAACGGTCACGTTGGCGCTGTCCGGTGATGTGGACGCTACTATCGACTGGGGTGACGGCACTATCGAAACCGTAACTACTCCCGGCCCTGTTGTACACGACTACGATGTTGACGGGGTCTACATCGTCTGGGTTACCGGGAGCGTGACGGCATACAACAGCTATGACAACGGCGGCGCGGTTTCCGAACAAGATAAACTTATAAGTGTCGATAACTGGGGGGGAGTTGGCTTTACCAGCATGTACGGTGCTTTCGATGAGTGTTCTAACCTGGTTTCTGTACCGAGTACTTCGTTCGGGCTCGAAAGTGTGACCGACATGGGCTATATGTTCTACGGTGCGGTCTCGTTCAACCAGAACATCAGCGGGTGGGATACCTCCGGCGTCACTGACATGAGCTCGATGTTCCGCATGGCGTCATCATTCAACGGTGACATCAGCGGCTGGGACACCTCCGGCGTGATCAGTATGCGGAATATGTTCCGTAATGCGTCGGAGTTCAACGGTGACATCAGCGGGTGGAACACCTCCAACGTCACCGACATGAGCGCGATATTCGAACATGCGTCGGCGTTCAACCAAGACATAGGCGGCTGGGATACCTCCAGCGCTATCGATATGTACGAGATGTTCTCCTATGCGTCGTCGTTTAACCAGGACATCAGCGGTTGGTACACCTCCAGCGTCGCCGACATGGACTGGATGTTCGAATATGCATCGTCGTTCAACGGTGATCTGTCCGGATGGTGCGTGACAGAGATCGGTTCTGAGCCGAGTAATTTCGATATCGGTGCCGGCAGTTGGGCAGAGGCGCGGCCGATCTGGGGAGACTGCTATTCATCCTTCGAAACGACCTGGGACACGAGCCTTGGTGCGGGGACGACGGTTACGTTGGCGCTATCCGGTAGTGTGAACGCTAATATCTACTGGGGTGACGGGACTGCCGAGTACGTATATAGTGCCGGCCCACATGTGCACGACTATGACGAAGACGGGATCTATACTGTCTCGGTAAGAGGGAGCGTAACGGGATACAACAGCCTGAATAACGGCGGTGCAGCCTCCGAGCGTGCAAAGCTTATAAGCGTTGATAACTGGGGGCAAATTGGCTTTAGCACTATGTACCGCGCATTTGATCTGTGTTTGAACCTGGTTTCAGTGCCGGGTATTTCGGACGGTATTGCAGCTGTGACCGACATGGGGTATATGTTCTACGGTGCGTCGGCACTTAACGATAACATCAGCGGCTGGGATACCTCCAGCGTGATCAACATGGGCTATATGTTCTACGGTGCGTCGTCGTTTGACGGTGACATCAGCGGCTGGGATACCTCCGGGGTTACCAACATGCGCAATATGTTCGGCAATGCGGCGGCGTTTAACCAGGCAATAGGCGGGTGGGATACTTCCAGCGTGACCGACATGGGGCATATGTTCAGCCTTGCGTTGTCGTTTAACCAGGACATCAGCGGCTGGGTTACCACCAGCGTTACCGACATGGGCCTGATGTTCTACGGTGCGTCTTCGTTTAACCAGGACATCAGCAGATGGGATACCTCCAGCGTCACCAATATGTACGCGATGTTCTACGGAGCGTCGTCGTTCAACCAGTACCTGTCCGGATGGTGCGTTACATCGTTCTCTTCTAAACCGACGGACTTCGATTCGGGTGCTTTCAACTGGACAGAGTCGCAACCGGTCTGGGGACTGTGCCCTTCTCCTTCTTTCGTAACGACGTGGAACACGAGTCTTGGGGCCGGTACTACGGTGACATTGGCGCTAGCCGGTGAGGTGGACGCTACTATCGACTGGGGTGACGGCACTATCGAGTCTGTCACAACTGCCGGATCTCATGTGCATGACTATGGCGCTGACGGGACATACACTGTCTCTGTAAGCGGCAGCGTAACGGAATACGACGGCTGGAACTACAGTGGTTCGATAGGTGAACGTGCAAAGCTTATAAGCGTCGATAGCTGGGGGCGACTGGGCTTTACCAAGATGTACTTTGCGTTCTATTACTGTTCAAACCTCGCTTCGGTACCGAGTAGTACGATCGGGATCGAAGACGTTACCAACATGTACTCTATGTTCCATTATGCGACATCATTCAACGTAGACGTAAGCGGCTGGGATATCTCCGGCGTCACCAACATGAGCTTGATGTTCAAATATGCGTCGGTGTTCAACCAGGACATAAGCAGTTGGGATACCTCCAACGTCAAGTCCATGAACTCGGTGTTCTACGGTGCGTCGGTATTCAACCAGGACATCAGCGGCTGGGATACCTCAAGCGTCACCGACATGGGCGGGATGTTTTACGGTACGTCGGTGTTCAACCAGGACATAAGCGTCTGGGATACCTCAAGCGTCATCCAAATGGGTTCGATGTTCTACTTTACGTCGGTATTCAACCAGGACATAAGCGTCTGGGATACCTCAAGCGTCACCTACATGGGCTATATGTTCAGCAATGCGTTGGCATTCAACCAGAATATAGGCGGCTGGGATACCTCCAGTGTCGTCAACATGCAACAGATGTTCAGCAATGCAACGGCGTTCAACCAAAACCTGTCCGGATGGTGCGTGTCACAGTTCTCTTCTATGCCGAGTAATTTCGATACCGGTGCCAGCAGTTGGACCGAGTCGCGTCCTGTGTGGGGAACGTGCCCTACTCCTTTCGTAACGACGTGGGACACGAGCCTTGGGAGCGGTACGACGGTCAGTTTGGCGCTGGGCGGTGCGGTAAACGCGACTATCAGGTGGGGTGACGGCATAACTAATACCGTAACCGGTAACGGTCCTTATGTACACGACTACGACGCTGACGGGATATACACAGTCTCTGTAAGCGGCAGCGTAGCGGAATACAATAGCTATAGCTACGGTTATTCGAATAACCAACGCGCAAAGCTTATAAGCGTCGATAACTGGGGGCAAGTGGGCTTTACCGATATGTACGCTGCGTTCTATCGGTGTTCGAACCTGGTTTCAGTACCGAATACTTCAGTCGGTCTCGAAACAGTCACCAACATGGGCTCGATGTTCAGCAATGCGTCGTCGTTCAACGGTGACATAGGCGGCTGGGACACCTCCAACGTCACCGACATGAGCGGGATGTTCTACGTTGTGTCGTCGTTCAACGGTGACATCAGCGGCTGGGATACCTCCAGCGTCACCGACATGAGCGGGATGTTCAACGGTGCGTCGTCGTTCAACGGGGATATAGGCGGCTGGGATACCTCCAGCGTTACCAGCATGGTCAGTATGTTCTACGATGCGTCGGCGTTCAACGGTGCTATCAGCGGCTGGGAGACCTCCGGCGTCACTAACATGAACGGGATGTTCTTCGGTGCGTCGTTGTTCAACGGTGCTATCGGCAGCTGGAATACCTTCGGCGTGACCAACATGAGCTATATGTTCGGCAATGCGGCGGCGTTTAACCAGGCAATAGGCGGCTGGGACACCTCCGGCGTCACCAACATGAGCACTATGTTCTACGGTGCGTCGTTGTTCAACGGTGACATCAGCGGCTGGGATACCTCCAGCGTCAACTATATGGACTATATGTTCAACAATGCGTCGTCGTTCAACGGTGACATCAGCAGCTGGGATACCTCCAGCGTCACCAACATGGGCTCGATGTTCAGCAATGCGTCATCGTTCGACGGAGCCATCGGCAGCTGGAATACCTCCAACGTCTCGTACATGGGCGAGATGTTCCTCGGTGCGTCTGTGTTCAACCAGGACATCAGCGGTTGGAATACCTCCGGCGTCACCAGCATGAGCGGGATGTTCTCCGATGCGTCATCGTTCGACGGAGCCATCGGCAGCTGGAATACCTCCGGCGTCACCAGCATGGGCGAGATGTTCCTCGGTGCGTCTGTGTTCAATCAGGATATCAGCGGCTGGGATACCGCAAACGTCACCAATATGTGGGGTATGTTCAACGGTGCGTCATCGTTCGACGTAGCCATCGGCAGCTGGAATACCTCCAACGTCTCGTACATGGGCGAGATGTTCCTCGGTGCGTCTGTGTTCAATCAGGATATCAGCGGCTGGGATACCGCAAACGTCACCTATATGGAAAGTATGTTCTTCGATGCGGACTCGTTCGACCAGCCGATAGGCAGCTGGAATACCTCCAGCGTCAACTATATGGACGATATGTTCCACAATGCGTCGGTGTTCAACCAGGACCTGTCCGGATGGTGCGTCACGAATATTAGTTCTATGCCGACCGACTTCGATACCGATGCTACCAGTTGGACAGAGCCGCGGCCGGCGTGGGGAACGTGCCCGTGATAGGATAAATCAGCAGGGCTGTGGGCGATTGAATAGATATTAGATATTAGGGATTAACAGATGACTGACGACTGAGCCGGATTCTCGTCAGGGTTTGCTGCTGGTTGGTTGTTTCGTTAAGCATGTTATATTTGTGTTTTGCACCTTCGGTGCCGCGCCAAGTCGCGAGGCGACACCCTTAAGGGTGATAACCTGCTGATACTTTTGTTGTCTAAGCCGGGCACAGCGAATAATTGAAAGTTTGTCATGCACTCGTCTCTAATCGCGTGGAATCGGCTGGAGGCCGGGCTGATTTAAGAGGTAGTGAGGAAAAGCCCAGCACCAATTTACGGCAGTAGACTAATTGGTGCTGGATAAATATGCGGACTAGCCGGTTCCTTTAATTACGCCTTTAGAGCCATGGCCAGTCCTCCGGGCATAAAGTAAGCCAATAATCCGAAATCCATAGCAGATCGTTTAAACCAACATCGTCAGACTGATCTAAATCTGCCCCGTGGCACCAGGTGCCGTCAGCGCCGCAATTTGTCTCGAGCCAGTGCTGTGCAAAGATGGCGAAAGCCTCAAACTCGACAAAGCAATCGGATGATATTATAGTATTTTCAGAAGCAGAAAACTGCTCGGAGCTTGCCATGTTTCCGTCTGTCTGGATGACCGAACCTCTTTGGCTGAAATTCTCACTGTCGCATTCTCCGGAAACACCTGTGTCGCTGTATAATAATTCGAACTGGCCGGTACTGTGCGCGGGCAGTACGAATATAAAAACGGCTGAACACATCATCAACATCGCTATGATGTTTTTAACGATCGGTTTCTTGCTTACTCTATTAAAGGTTTTCATCACTTAACCTCCCGGGCCATAGAAGATTTAATATCTTCGATCGCCTCCTGCAAAGATTGGATCTGCTGCTTTAGCAATTCATTTTCGTTCTTAAGCTGATCTGTAGTTTCTGCCATGTCCTTGGCGGTTTCCAGCAGGTAGAGAGGAACCATTTCGTATCTTACACCGTCGGGCTTGCCGTCTTTATATATCACAAGATTGTTTAATCCAAGCGCATCGAACTCTTCAGCGATAAACCCAATTTCTCTTTCGCCGGTCCCCTTGCGCACGAACGACTTGGATTCGGCCCGTAGTATCTTGTCAAAGTCATCGGCCAGAGGCTGGATATTTTCTTTGTATCGCGCGGAGGAACTCTGCTGCACAAGCCTGCCATCACCCTTCATATACACCAGGTTCCCACTTCCCGTATTCATCGCCTCTACATAGATCTGGCCGTTAACTTGGAGTGCCTCTTGAGGAGTGCCCGCGTTTCCGGTGTCAGAAACATAAAGCTTTCCTGTTACTGCGGTTTTTCCATCGAAACGTGCTGCCCATCCACCTCCTGAGTTATAACCGTAGACGCCGACCCCGTTAGACGTATTTTCCCCGTAGACACCGAAACCATTACTAACACCACCGTCACTTTTGCCCCAAATACCTTTGCCATGCACGGCATAACCATAGATGCCGGTCCCGCCAGGTATACCCGTATTTTCCCCGTAGACACCGTATCCTTCACCGGCAGTACCCCCGCTTTTGCCCCAGAGACCGTTGCCTTCCTCGCTATAGCCGTAAACGCCGGTGCCGTCATTTGTGCTTTCTCCGTAGACGCCGTAGCCTTCATTGGCAGTACCGTCGCTTTTGCCCCAGAGACCTCTGCCTCCCGCGCTATAGCCGTAGACACCCGTCCCATCAGCCGTATTTTCAGCATATACGCCAAAGCCCTCTGATTCAGTTCCGCCACTTGTACCTTTGATGGCAATCGCACCCTGACTGTGAACATTTAGCCCACTTCCATTATTGGTGCCGGAATTTATCAGACTTATCAGGAAACCATCATAGTTTGATTCTAGCTCATATCCGCTGATATCGCCGAGTTTTGTCGTCGTCACTGCTGCGTCAGCCAGCTTTGCAGTTGTGACGGCTCCATCTTCAAGCTTGTTTGGATCGACGGCTGCATCATCTAATTGACCTTTGCCAACAGCTTTATCTCCAAGCTGTCCTTTGCCAACAGCTTTGTCTCCAAGCTGACCTTTGCCAACAGCTTTATCTCCAAGCTGTCCCTGACCAACCGCTTTATTTTCAATCTTAGAACTGTTGACTGCACCGTTTTCAAGTTTTTCACGTGAGACAGCACCGTTCCCTATTTTCTCCTTTGTGATCGAGCCTTTGGTAATCATACTGGCATTGACACTGTTAGGGTCGTTTTTTTGTACAAGATCGGCCAGTTTTTTGCCGCCTATTTTCCTTGCAGAAAGCGCGTACGGCGCAGGCGTAAGCTGGACAAGCGGGAGAAGTTCTTCAAATGCATTTGGAAAGTTTTCGTTATACTCTCTGACGGCGATCAACAGCCAGCGTGCATCACCGTCAAAGGCGTTTTCACCAAAATCAAGCCGTGCATTGAATGAACCTTTGTGAACTTTTAAACGATCGATAAACAAAGTTTCCGATACCTGGCTGCCCAGGATACCGTTGGGATCGTTAAAGAGAGCAAACTCAAAATCATAAAAGCCCGTCGGAGGGTTGTTGTTCTGTTCAAGACGGCCGTTGTAGGTGAAACCGCTTCCAGCCGGTACCGCTAAGGCGATTATCTGCCAGCCAAGTATTACAGATATCGCACAAATTAAAATACATAAAACTCGAGTTTTCATTTTATTCCCCTTTCAAGCTAACTATGCAAATCAGCATCAATTTCCAATCACATTGATCGAAAATCTTGCTTTTCATCACGCTATCCTCTAGCCATAATCACCCGTTTTGAAACAAAAAATTAGAAGCAGAAGAGTGGAAATTTTTCGCAGATGTCATTATCTTGGAACTTCCGCACATGAAAGTTCAGCTTACCATAAAACATAACGAAAAGCAATAAAAAACCCATATTCCCATGGAAATGGTAGGGTATGATATGAGATCCCCCTCAAAACCCATATTAACCGCCTCAAGCAGGCCTGAACGATGAAAGCGATTATTACACCAATGATCCGTCTTCGTTTTACTTCGACGTGGCAAGCAGGGGGTTAGTTGTCGTCCTTACCGATGTATTCCGGGATAATTTCTTTGATTGCGTTTACGATGGTTTGTCTGTCGAGTGAGTTTGATATTTCTATGACCCTGTCGATGTCGGCTCTTAGTGTTTCTCTGTCTTTTGGTATGTTTTGCCATGCGGCAATCTTTGGGTGTTTTGTGGGCAGCATGCCTTCGCCGGCGATGGAAAGTTCCTCGAAGAGTTTTTCACCCGGGCGCATTCCGGAGAATGTTATCTCAATATCTTCGCCCGGCCGAAACCCGCTTAGTGTTATAAGTTCGCGGGCCAGATCTACGATCTTTACCGGTTCGCCCATGTCGAGAACGAATATCTCACCGCCTTTGCCCATCGTCGCTGCCTGAAGCACCAGCTGCGATGCTTCGGGGATCGTCATAAAGTATCGTTTCATCTCGGGATGGGTAACGGTAACGGGGCCTCCGGCTGCGATCTGCTTTTTGAAGATGGGTATCACCGAGCCGTTGGATCCGAGGACGTTGCCGAAGCGGACGGTTACAAAATGCGTTTGGCTGGTAGTGTTTAAGTCCTGAATATACATCTCTGCGATTCGTTTTGAGGAACCCATAAGTGATGTTGGGTTTACGGCTTTGTCGGTGCTTATCATGACGAAATCACTGGCGCCGTGTTTGTCGGCAGCATCGGCAACGCTTCTTGTTCCGACGACGTTGTTCTTGATGGATTCACCGGGATTGTCTTCCATGAGCGGAACGTGTTTGTGTGCGGCGGCATGGATAACGACATGTGGTTTGTATTTTTCGAAGAGTTTGTCAACCCGAACGGTATCTGTTATGTCACATATTATCGCTTCTGTCGGCACGTCGGGATGCGAATGCCTAAGCTCTCTTTCGATAAAGAAGAGAGGGTTTTCTGCCTGTTCGACGAGGAGAAGTTTTTTTGGTGCGAACTTGCAGGCCTGTCTAGCCATTTCTGCGCCGATAGAACCGCCTGCTCCGGTTACGAAGATTACCTTGTTATGCAGGAAGTTTTCGATCATTTCAAGATCAAGCTCAACGACATCCCTTCCGAGCAGGTCGTTGATGTCCACTTCCCTGATCTGTGAAACACTATACTTTCCGGAAGCGATATCGGTAATCGACGGTACGGTGTGGAACTTGATCTGTGTTCCCTGGCAGACCTGTACGACACGTCTTAGCTGCTTATGTTCGGCACTTGGTATTGCGATAGTGATCTCGTCGATGCTTTGCTCCTGGCAGATATCGGGAAGCTGTTCGACGGTTCCCAGTACGCTTACGCCATGTATGCTCATGCGTTGTTTTGCAGGGTCGTCATCGACAAAACCTGCGACGTCGTACTGCTCGATTTTCATTCTCATTATTTCTCTAAGCAGTGCTTCACCGGCGTCGCCAGCGCCTATTATCAAGAGCCTTTTTATTCCGGTTCCTTTTTCGGACAGGAATTCTTCGTGGTACATTCTGACGACCATTCTCAGGCCGCTCAGGATCATTACGGTGACAAACAGATCAAGCAAAAAGATTCCCTGACTGATCTCCGTTAAACTTCGTAAATAACCGGTAAGACTCCTTCGTATAATTTCAATGTTCAGTGCGGTATACCAGATCGAAACGATTATTATGGTGCTTGCGAGTGTGGCCCGTACAATTCCGATCAGATCTGATATGCCAACGTATTTCCACCAGCCGCGGTATTGTTTGAAAAAGGCGAAGACGACAAGCTTGATCGGAAGTATGAACAGCAGCATGATGGGATACTGATGCTGCAGCCATGATCTTCTTAATTGCATGTTGCTGGCCAGCAGAAATGACATCATCAAAGCTATTGCGAACGATGCAACATGGACAAAGATTATGAGGAATATTCTATAACGCAAAAGACCCTCTACCGATAGCGGAGAGTACTTTGAGCCGCTGTTTTCAGTATCTTTATCTTTGCCGGAATCAGGCATAAAAGACTGCTCCATTTATTGTGTTATTCTGCGTCGATCAAATTAAACCAAAATTATAGCTGATACCCCGGTTAATGTCAAGAAAGCCGATCATCTTCGTTTGCGCTGTCCTCGGCTGATATGGAGTATTTCGAGTCAAACCATGCGCCGAGATCTATCAGCTTGCATCTTTCCGAACAAAAGGGGAAGTACGCATTTGTCGATTTCATTTCTTCTAAAGTTTTTCCTTTTGTCAGCGGTTTATCACAGATAGGGCAGTTTGATATCATATTTTCGTTTTCTTAAAAGCGAAAGCCCGTCAATAAATTTTATTGGCGGGCCTTGCTGAAAGTTTTGTTTAAGCGTCGCCGGTCCGATCAAAGGTTGTCGTCATCGGCGTAGTTAAAATCGTCGACGTCATAATCATCTCCGTGTTCCTGGTCGTCGTATATCTTTTCGCCTTCGACAATCTGGCCCTTTTCGACCATGATCGCATATTCAATGCAATATCTTGACCATGGGCTTGCTTTCAGGCGTGCTTTTGATATTGTTTTTTTTGTGCCTTCGCATATTCCATAGCGTTTTTCAATAATACGTTTAAGTGCGTCATTAATCTCAGCAAGCAATTTTCGCTCACTGTCCATCAGGCCAAGGGCGAACTCCTGCTCAAAGTTGTCTGTTCCTACATCTGCCATGTGTATCGGCATCGACGACAGGTCGCCGCCGGCTTCGAGGCGTGACTTTTTCAATGCTTCTGATTCTATGGAATTAACGTCTCCGATGATCTCGGCACGCTTTTCGAGTAAGAGGGCCAGAAAGTGTTTCACTTCTGTTTTTGTAAGCGGTGGATGTTTTTTCGTTTTTTTTACGGTTTTTTTAGTTTTTTTTACGGTTTTTTTAGTTGTTTTTTTAACAGTTTTTTTCTTCGCAGCCTTTTTGGTTGTTTTTTTGGCGGCGGTTTTTTTCTTTACCTTCGCCTTGGCTTTTACCTTTGCTTTTTTTGCAGCGGTTTTCTTTTTAGCGGTCGTTTTTTTCTTAGTTGTTTTTTTAGCTTTCTTTGCCACCGAAGTTCCCTTTAAACGTTGTAAGCCCTTTGACGGGGTTAACAGAATAAATCCTACAATCATCGAATTATATATTATATCTTTTGTGGGGCATTTTCCAAAGCAGAATATGATAAGAAGTATCAGGGAAAAGTCAAGGCAAACAATAATATGCATGTAAGTGTTTGCTGGAAAAGGGCTTACGGGCAGAAGGCGGGCGGTGTTAATTCAGGTAATATTTGGTATGATCGTAGATTTTTACTATTGTCAGCCTGTTAAAATCTTTCTGTTGGCAGAGTTGATGACAAAATTACAGGTGAACAGGTTTTTGCGAATCCGGGCTTTAAAAAAGGGGGCTGACAACCTTTTAGAGTTCTCTTGATAGTTGGAGTTGATTTTAGTAAAATTATTGTCATCGAAAGGACAGAATTATGTTATGTAAACATTTAAATGTGAGATGTAAGACGCCGGCCGGCTTTTGGTCATCGATCTGCATTTTAACCATTATGATGTTTGTCTTGCTTGGCAGTTCTGTATGCACTTATGCCAGCGATGTTACTCCGGATCAATTGGAGTTTCGCCGGCAGGCTGTGCGACGGATGATCTTTGATCGGTCGCAGGATATTCGGCTGGCTGGGCTTTGGCCTGCGAAGGTTGTTGGTTTGGATGTGATGCATCCGGCGGTAGGTGAGCAAGTTAATGATCCGCGGGTTTCAATTGAGGAAGGTAAGCTGCGGATTAGCGCCGAGAAAGACGCTACTGCGACTCGCTGGGTGGGCGGTTTCAATCCTTTTGCGGTCTATGACGTGGCTGTTCACAAGTTCAACGGGTCCGGCGAGGTTGGTATGATGTTCAGGGACACGGATGCGGAAAATCGGATCACAGCGACATTGGTAGTTGACAATGGAAAGTACCGATCAATCCGCTGGGTCGTAACCAAAGACGGCAAGGAAGTTGACCGTAAGGATTTCGCAATACCTGAGGCGCTAGTCAGCAATGCCCCAATTCGTCTGCGGGTACAGATGCTGGCGGTGGGTGTGAATCTTTTCGTCGAGAGAAACGAAGTATCGACATTGATCGGACGGATGGATTTTGTTAAGCACTTTGACCTTCGACGTAAGGAATTGATGCGGCGTTTTGAGTTTTGTTTGCATGCTTCGCTTGAAGCCGGTCAGTCGCTGTTTATAGACGAAGCGTCAGCGGCGTTGTCGCCGGGGATCGCTCAGGCGGATATTCGGAATGTGACGTATGAGGATGGATCACCTTTATTTAAAGATGGTCGGCTGTGGATGTTGATGACGGTGCGGGGAGGCGGACTGCCGCATCCGATGCAGGGGGTTTACAGCTTAAATCCGTCTGTGTTCGATATTCGTTTTGAAGGGATCATACTATACGATCGCGGGGATGGATTATTGCGAAACGATCTGGCCTCTAGTATTATCTATGATCGAAATGCCAAAGAGTGGCGAGGCATGACTGTCGGTTTTTCGTCCTATGGCGACCCTGCCAAGAAAGAGAAAAAACAGATATGGGCTGTGCAAAGCTCTCGGGCGCCACTTGGGGGGCTTTCGATCATGAAAGCAAAACCCGTCATCCTGCCTAACGCATCGGAAGATCCGCAAATTATCTATGATCAAGAGGCGCAGAAATGGCGTGTTCTGGCTTGCGCAAAAGGGGGGGCAGGTTTCCCGGCTACCCTGTATGAGTCAGATAAATGGGACGGACCCTATAAAATAATTGCAGGTCCGGTTGGCGTTAATAGTACCGGCTGTCAGCTTCAGAAGTTCGGTTCCAGGTACTACGCATTGTTCGGCAGTAAAGACCGCAAGGTCTATATCTATAGCTACCCGGATCTAAAACCATTTGGTGAACTTAAAATGCACTTGCCGCCGTGGGACGACAAGAGCGGGACGCGCGTCTGGCCCAATGTAATTCCACTGCCGGAGGGTTATCCCGCCCGTTACATCGCATTGATGATGGATCGAGTGAATTTTCCGGGTATGAAGGGCGGCAACTGGACCTATGGGGCGATGTATCTGTACCACGCGCATCCAGCCGATGACCGACAGGATTATGAATACAAATAAAGCTACCGAATCAATGGAAAGGACAGGCATATGAAAAGGACCAGACGTCAATTTTTAAAAGAGACAGGTTTTTTAGCTGTTTTGGGTTCTATGACAGACTGGGCCTTGGCAGGGACATCGAAAGATGCACTGGGTGATGTTTTGCCTCAGCGACAACTGACCCGTGACGGAACGAAGGTCACGGCATTTTGCCTGGGGGGTTATCATTTGGGATTTACCGAAGACCCTAAACAAGCTCAACGCATGCTCGAACGTTCGATCGAGCTTGGTATACGTTTTTTTGATAACGCCCGTGGATATCACAGGGGGCGAGCCGAGGAGTATATGGGTCGATTCCTTACGCCGAAATATCGCGAAAACATTTTCCTGATGTCGAAGGCACCGGCACGAACGGGCCCCGGTGTGAAGCGGCAGCTGGATGAGTCTCTCAAGGCATTGAAAACAGACTACCTGGACCTGTGGCAAATCCATGCCTTAAAAACTCCCGAAGATGTCGATAATCGGATGAAGGAAGGTGTGTTGGATGCGTTTCTTGAGGCCAAAGAAAAAGGGAAAGTGAAATATATCGGTTTTACCGGGCATCGCAGTCCCAAAACACATCTGCATTTCCTGGATTTTCTCGATAAACGAGGACTGCAGCTTGATACCTGCCAGATGCCGCTGAATGTTTGCGATCCGAGCTTCGAGTCGTTCGAAAAGCATGTGCTCCCGAGATTGCTTGCCAAGGAGTATGGAGTGATCGCGATGAAGAGCATGGCCGGCGGTAGTCTGATGGGCGGTCGAATTGATACAACACCGGATGACATCAGTACGAAAGACATTCCAGACGTTGTTAGTAAAACAGACTTGACCATGGCGAATTTACATCAATATGTGTACACGCTACCTGTGTCGTCATTATGCAGCGGATGTCGAGAACTCCATGAGATCGAAGAAAATGTTGCGGTCCTCCGGAATCTGAAAAAATTATCCGCATCGGATCGGGACAAACTTATAAAAATTGCCAAGCCCTATGCAAATCTAGTTGTGGAAAATTATAAGAGAATCTTAAATTAGTTCTCGTTAAAGCGAAACTGACTAAAGCATTAGAAATGACGAATTATTGAGGTATCCTTGTAGCTTTTGGGAGTCTATATGGAAAATCTAGTTTAATACTTTTTAAGAAAGGTCTAACGATTATGAAAAGAACCTTGGTATTTTGTGTTTTGTCGGTGTTGACTGTTACAGGCATTCTTGGATGTTCCTCCGTGGCTGTACAGTCTGGCAATGCCTCATATCAGACTACAGGCATTAAGATCGGTGAAGTAACAAGCAATAGCGCAATAATATGGATGCGACTCTCTGCCAATGCCCAGCGTATTGGCAAAGAAGGGGGTATGCCCGAAGTACTCTATCTGAATTCGAAGACCGGCAAATATGAGAAGATGCGAGGCCGTCCCAATGCCACTCCGAAAGTTATATTCCCTGAAGGCAAAACCGTAAGCACCATAGAAGGTGCGGTACCCGGAGCACCGGGAAAAGTGAGGGTCCTTTACAAAACGTCGGCTGAGTCGAAATGGCAGAAAACTCCCTGGCAAGATGTCGATGCAGAACGTGACTACACCAAACAGATACATTTAAAGGGGCTGAAACCCAAAACAACATATCAGATACGGACCGAGTCAAGATCGGGGAATGTTGTTGAAGGCCGGTTTAAGACCGCTCCTGCTGCCGGCCAGGAATCGCGAGTTTTGTTCACCGTTTCCACTGGCCAGGCCTACAATGACATGGACTCGCCCGATGGTTTTAAGATCTATCCGGAGATGCTGAAACTCGATCCTGATTTCTTCGTCCATACCGGCGATATTTTATACTATGACAAACGCGCAAAGAATATTGATCTTGCCAGATGGCATTGGCAGCGTACGTACAGCTTGCCGACCAACGTCGATTTTCATCGACAAGTCGCTTCGTATTTTATGAAAGACGATCATGACACGTTGATGGATGACGCCTGGCCAACGAAAGATACAAAATACATGGGAGATTTCACTTTTGAACAGGGCGTCAAGTTGTTCCCTGAACAGGTACCGATGGGCGCCAAAACACATCGCACTGTTCGCTGGGGTAAGGACTTGCAGGTTTGGTTTGTCGAGGGCAGGGACTATCGTTCGCCTAACAATATGCCCGACGGGCCTAAGAAATCGATCTGGGGAAAACCGCAGCTAAATTGGTTTATTAATACTTCCCAGGCATCCGATGCGACTTTCCGCATCTTGATAACCCCGACACCGATCCTTGGCCCGGATCGCCCCAAAAAGGCGGACAACCATGCCAACAAGGCATTTCAGCATGAAGGTGACAGGCTGCGAGCCTTTATCGCAACACAGAATAACATGTTGATCATTTGCGGCGACCGCCATTGGCAGTATGTATCAGTAACCCCGAACGGTGTCAGAGAATACTCATGCGGCCCGGCTTCTGACTCACATGCAGGAGGGTTCCGCAAAGAAGATCGTACTCAGATGCATCGCTACTTTAAAGTAAAGGGCGGATTCCTTTCGGTCGCTGTTGAACGTGATCAAGGTCAGGTCCAGGCTGTCTTAACTCACCACGGCGTAGATGGAACGGTTTACAACAAGGACATTGTCAAAGCTGTTGATAGGGCGCAACTAAAAACCCCGTAGGTCTTTTCCGGCGGTTTAGGCAATTTACGCCCCAGGTGTTCATGGCCTAGGTATTCAAGGAAAAAGTTTGATATTTATCTAACTTTTTCCTTGAATACCAGAAATTCCATGGTATAATACAACCAGTCTCAGCAGAGACAGGCATCAGACCCAGCAGGGTCAGGAGATCATATCTCGCCAGCAGGCAGTTCTTTAAAATTCTAATACCCGGCTCCTCTGCAATAATATCTGAGGTTTAACCGTCCATCTGAAAGGTAAATATATGCAAAACAAACCCAATTTGCTGATCACTTAAATGCCGTAAGGCAAGCAGCAATAATGACTTAAAGAGATGGCTGGAAATCGCCAAAAAAAACAAACCCAATTCGACACTAAAAGTGTCGTCCTGAGCGCAACGAAGTGGAGTCGAAGTTTACGCCTTAGGTGGACCGGCTGATTGGCCCGGCCCAGCCGGACTCCACAGCTGTTAAAAAAAGGAGACCATTTTACAAGCAATTAAAACTAAATAATGGCGCAAAAAAGCTTCTTTAGTTAAAAGCCGGTTCTTTTGAACTGTTTTTCAAGCTCGCTTAATGAGAATTTGATGGTTGTCGGTCTTCCATGCGGGCATCGGCTGGCCCGTTCGACGGTATCTTTGTCCTTTAGAAGCTGTTCTATCTCGGCTTGGGTTAGTGGTTGGCCCGCTTTAACGGCAGCTTTGCAGGCGGTCATGTCAAGAACTTCATGCAGCAGCCTTTCGGAGTCCAGCGTTACAGCCTTTTCTGTTAAGGTGTCCAGAAGATCGGATACGAAGTCCAGCGGTTTGACCTTTTCGAGCATCGAGGGGAAGGATTGTATCGCCATGGTTGTCGGCCCGAAGGGTTCGAGCTCAATGCCAAGCTTTGCGATAAGATCGGAGTTGTCTTTTAGGAGTTCGGACTGCTGATCGGTTATCTCGAAAGTTTCCGGTATGAGTAATCGTTGTGAAGTAAGTTTTCCTTCGGCGACTTTCCTGCAAAGGTCCTCGTAAATAATTCTTTCGTGGAGGGCATGCTGATCGACGATCATAAAACCTTCTTCGGTTTGTATTACGATATAGCTGTTATGCAGTTGGAGATATTTTTTGGTTTCGGCGGTGTATTCTGCGGCTATGCTGCCTTGCGTATCGAACGAACCCGGATGTCCGGCGTGCCGGCCAGCGGCGGGGCGTGAGGGGAAGTTAAGGTGCTGCTGGGCGGATTGTACGGAGGCTGATTTTTGAAAAAAGTCTGCCATCGCTTCTCTTACCTTTTGTCTTCTTGCATGCTCGTCATGACCTGTTACGGGGTTGTCAGCCAGATGTGCCATCGGCGGTGGCATATGAGCGTTTACGTCAAGATCCATGCCGAGGAGTTTTTCACGAAGAAGCGAAAGCACCTGCGAGTGTATCAGGTTTGCATTTTCGAAGCGGACCTCGATCTTTGTCGGGTGTACGTTGACGTCATAGGAGTCGGTCGGCACTTCCAGAAAGATAAAAACTATGGGGTTTTTGTTAGGTTCGATCAGTCCGCGGAAGGCCTCGCGTATTGCGTGGGAGATGAACTTGTCCCTGATGTATCTTCCGTTTAAAAATACGTACTGGAATTTTGTTGTCGATCTTGCGTGCGATGGTTTTGCCAGAAGGGCGGTTATGCGGGAATCTTTGTCTTGCAACTCTGCACGTATGAGGTCGGCGGAGATGTTTTTGCCAAGCAACGATTCTATTCTCTCGGCAAGGGTTGTGTTTGCGATAAGGCGGTAAAGCTGCCGGTTGTTGTGCACCAGCGTCATGTCGAGTTTGTCGTTTGCAAGAGCGATGCGTGTGAACTGTTCCGTGATGTGGCTGATCTCGGTGTTTGCGGTTCTCAGGAATTTTCTTCGTGCCGGGAGTTTATAGAAAATATCCCTTACGGTTATCGTCGTTCCATAGTCGGCGCTGTTGGGTCTTATCGGTTCTGATTTTCCGCAGTCTATCTCCAGCGTGTTTGCCTGTATCGAATCGGCTGTTCTGCTTGTTAATGTCATCTTGCTTATGGATGCGATCGAGGCGAGGGCTTCGCCTCTAAATCCCAGCGTTGAGATGTTGATGAGGTCGTCGGAGGTTTTTATCTTGCTGGTTGTGTGGGGTATGACGGTTTTTTGCAGGTCGTCTTCGTCCATGCCGTCGCCGTCGTCGGTAACGGAGATAAGTTTTCTTCCGCCGTCTTCTACGTACAGGGTGATCTTTTTTGCACCGGCGTCGATGCTGTTTTCAAGCAACTCCTTAACGACGCTTGCGGGTCTTTCGATGACCTCGCCGGCAGCGATCATGTTTATCATATTATCGTCAAGGACGCGTATTTTACCCATCAATAACTCCTAAGGCCCTGGTGTAAGGGGATTACAGCAGCAGGTTTTTGCCTGTCATATCTTTCGGTTTTTCGAGTCCCATTATTGCCAGCAGTGTCGGCACTACGTCTGCGAGTTTTCCGTCTGCCATTTTTCTTCCTTTTGCCTGCTCGTCGAAAACGATGAAGGGAACACTGCCGACGGTATGGGCCGTGTGCGGCATGTCGTTATCGAAATCCCACATCCTGGAAAAGTTTCCGTGGTCGGCGAGTATAATGGCTGCTGACCCAAGTTCTTTTACTTTATCGAGTATCCTTCCGACACATTCATCGACGGTTTGTGCGGCTATTATAGCAGCTTCCAGTACGCCGGTATGTCCTACCATGTCGGGGTTTGCGAAGTTGGTGATAATTACGTCATGTTCGCCTGCTTCTAGTTTTTCCATTATCGCATCGCATACCTGGTAGGCGCTCATTTCTGGCTGGAGGTCATAGGTTTCGACTTTCGGCGAGGGTATTATCTTTCTGTCCTCGCCTGGGAATGGGTCTTCTCTTCCGCCGTTGAAGAAGAATGTTACGTGTGCGTATTTTTCTGTTTCTGCGCATCTGAACTGCTTTAGTCCGAGTTCGCTGATATATGCACCTGCGATATTTTTCATCGCGACCGGTTTCTTGAAGGCAACCTGTGCCGGGATCGTTCCGTCATATTCAGTCATGCAGACATAATAAACACTCGGGCGCGTGGCTCTTTCAAAGCCTGCAAAGTCGTCGTCTACGAAAGCGCGGGTAAGCTCTCTTGGTCTGTCGCCGCGGAAGTTGAAATACATAAAGCTGTCGCCGTCTTCTACTATAGCGATTGGTTTTCCGTCATCGCCTGTGATCATTATCGGTTTTATGAATTCGTCGGTTTCATCTTTTGCGTAGCTGTCTTTCATTGCCTGCTGTGCGTTTGGTGCGGTATCGCCGATGCCTGAGGTCAGGCAGTCATAAGCTTTTTGCACGCGGTCCCACCTGTTGTCTCGATCCATGCCGTAGAACCTTCCCATGATAGAGGCTACTTTGCCAGTTCCTATCTCGGCCATTTTTTGTTCGATGTCATTAAGGTAGCCTGCTCCGCTTGTCGGCGGTGAGTCGCGTCCGTCGGTAAGTGCATGCAGGTAGACTTCGCTCAAGTCATTTTTCTTTGCCATCTCGCAGATAGCGTAGAGATGTCCGAGCAAAGAGTGAACGCCGATATCGCTGCAAAGGCCGATCAGGTGCAGTTTGCCGTTATTTTTCTTTGCGTTGTTTATTGCGTTCAGCAGTTCCTCATTTTCGAAGAAGGATCCTTCGCGTATGGATTTTGTTATCCTTACGGATTGCTGGTAAACGACCCGGCCTGCACCTATGTTCTGGTGTCCGACTTCGCTGTTACCCATTGTACCGTCGGGTAGACCTACGTCTTCGCCGCTGGTTTCGATAAGACAATTCGGATATTCGCTCATGAGCATATCGTCAACAGGTGTCATTGCGCACTTTATCGCGTTGAATTTATCTTCCTCCGGCCTTGGGTTGTATCCCCAGCCGTCCCGGATTATCATTACAAACGGTTTTCTCTTTAGTGTTACTTTTTTGTCTTCCATCCAGCTTTGACGCCTTCCTTATTACACGCATGACAATTAATGATTTCAAAACGGCAGTTTATGGTATTAAAACCATCGCCCCGTGTCAAACATTAAGCTCCAATCATTTGCCGCAGGTGTTAATTGCAGATTATAAGTGTTTCAAATATCAAGTGTTACGAATATCATGTTTGACAAACTATAATAGTTTCAGTTATCATTGGAACCGGTTAAGAATTGACTTGTCCAATACTGCGGGTATAATCAATGTTTCGGGGAGTTGGCATAAGTCATCGAAATTTAGAAAGGTAGACGTATGGATTCGCGTTTTAGGTTTTGTTTTGCGGCAATGCTGTCGGTTGCGATGGTTAGTTGTTTGGCTGGGTGCGAGCTACTATCTCGACAGCCGGTCGCTCGGGATGACGAGATACTTGCCGATCTGCCGATGACCGCCGATCAGGAGGAAGCGGTAAGTTTTTATGTCGATGCGATTATGCTTAACGATCTTGACAAACGCGATAATGCTATCGAAAAGCTTAACCTTGCGATAGAACTCGATCCGGAGTTCGGCATGGCCTACTCGCTAAGAGGCGATATCTACCGCGACGTCGAGCAATACGATCTAAGCGCCGATTCGTACGAGACCGCTACCGAGCTTGACCCGTGGTCGTTCGGGGACTTTTTCAATCTCGGCAAGGTCCATCAGGTCATGAGCAACTATCTAAATGCTACAGCCGCATATGTCCGTGCCTGCGAGCTTGATGGCGAACACTATGAGTCGCATCTAAATGCCGCGAGATGTTATTACGAGCTTAAGGATCTCGATCGCTCATTCGAGTATACCCAAATGGCCAAAGAACTCTCTCCCGAGATGGACGAACCGGATGTTTTGCTGGGAGATATTTTCGTTGCACAGAACGAGCATACTCTTGCCATCAGTGCGTATAAGCGGGCGCTGGAGATCAACGACAACGATCCGAAGGTTATGGTTTCGCTTGCTGTGGCCTATCTAAGAAGTCAGAAATTTGACGCTGCCAACGAGCTGCTCTTAGCAGCGACCGAAGCCGATCCGGACAACAGCATGGCGTTTCAGTATCTGGGTTTTTCGTATCTCAAGCTCAAAGAGACCAACCTTGCATTGCAAAGCTACGGCCAGGCTGTAAAGATAGATGACAGCGACTGGATGGCGCATAAGGGCATGGGCGTTGCGTATATCATAAAATCGGCCAAAGAAAAGGACGATGAACTGGAAGGGCAGGAGTTGGAAGCAAATGAGCAAGAGGTTAGCCGGCTAAAGGCAAAAGGGATCGAACACTGGAGCCGTTCGCTAAACATAAAACCCGATCAGCCAAGGCTGCTGGTACTGCTTAAAAAATATTCTAAATAGGTATTGCGTTTACAATGACAGAGACTCAATCAAACAACGATCCGCAGCAACAGCCCAGGCAAAGGTTTCAGTTTCCTGATAGAAAATCACACCTGCTTTACTGGCCTATCGTTATCGTCGGCGTCATTGCCGATCTCTGGAGCAAGCATGCGGTTTTTGCATGGCTTGGCGCAAAGGGCGGTTCCGATCATTCTGTGATAGACGGTTTCTTTAGGTTGGTTATGCGTGAAAACTCCGGGGCTGCTTTTAGCATCGCAATGGGCCAAACGACGATGCTTGTCAGCGTATCTGTAATCGCTTTGATCGTTGTTCTGGGGCTTTTCTTTTTCGGAAGGATTCACGGTAAGCTAATGAGTATCGGGCTGGCATTATTTACCGCTGGGATCGTCGGTAATCTGTACGACAGGATATTCAATGATGGTTCCGTGCGTGACTTTCTCAGTGTCTATTACACTAATGCAGATGGTCGCTACCCATTGCCCATGATCAACCCATGGCCCGCGTTCAATGTTGCCGATAGTATGCTTTGTGTGGCTGTTGGTCTGTTGGTTATCGCTAATATTATGGCTGACATTTCTCAAAGACGAGATGATCGACAAACAGAGGAACTTTAAGCCCGGCAGAGAGGGCGATAGCATCGGAAGGTCGGCTGTCGATGCTGACTGTCTTACCGTCGAGCGCAATAAACAACGTCGCATAAAACGTTCCATTGTCTATGTCGTTGATAACTACCTTTTCTATCTCGCCGCCTAAGTGCATGATCACGTTTTCCAGAAGGTCGTGTGTCATCGGTCTTGGCAGCTCGATGCCTTTTAAACGCCTTTCGATAGCGATCGCTTCCGGCATACCGATGACGATGGGCAGGTGACGTTTTCCGCCGACCTCTCGTACGACGATGAACTGCTGGCTGGCAGCTTCGTTAATAATTATCTTTGACAACTCAACTCTAACTTCCATAGTTACACCCTAAGCCAATTACACTTCCGAAATAAGTTTTTCTATCGCCTGCATCTGTTCGGTCAGTTCTCCGAGTTTGTCCTTTGCCTGGGCGACTACTTCGGGCTTTGCCCTTTTAACGAAGTTTTCGTTAGCGAGCTTTGCTTGAACGCCCTTTAGGCCGTTAGCTATCAGCTGCTTTTGTTTTTCAAGGCGTTTTCTTTCTGCTTCGGGGTCGATAACGTCGTGAACGAACAGTTGTATCTCGTCTACGATAGCAGCCGCTGCGTTTGCCGGTTTTTCTGCATTGGGTTGTGCATCGAAAGATTCAAGGTTTGCAAGTACGCATATGAGATCGCTGTTTTCGGTTAGCATTTTAGCAGAGCCTTCCGGGCAATCGGCGGAGGCAGCTAATTTTTTCGATGGCGGGATGTTGTACTGATTTCGTATCTCGCGTATCGAACGTGTTAGCGTCTGGATCATCGTGATGCTTTCTTCGACGTCCGGGTCGACAAAGGTGTCCATACCGTTTGGCCATTCGGCAGTGATAAGAGCATTGGAAGCTGCGGCCTCTATCAGTCCCCCTAGTTTTCTTGACGGTGCTATCTCGTTTAGCTTCTGGAAGATGCCTTCGGTGATGAATGGCAAAAACGGATGCAGCAGACGCAGTGTTTGGTCGAGTACGAAGGCGAGGACGTTTTGGGCGGTTTGCCGTTGCTCGTTGTTCTGCATACGCGGCTTGGCCCATTCAAGGTACCAGTCGCACAGATCGTTCCAGAAGAAACGGTATATCGCATTTAACGGCTCATTAAATTTAAACCCGTCCAGAAGTTCGGTTACTTCGCCAACGGTATTGGCCAGCCGGGACAGTATCCATTTGTCCGAAGCGGTCATCAATTTCGCGTCGAATTTTTCGGCATCAACGCCTTCGAGGTTCATCATTGCGAACCTTGAAGCGTTCCATAGTTTGTTGCAGAAGTTTCTACCGATGTCGAACTTTGGCGAAGTGTTTACGGTTCTGCCGTCGGGAAGCTCCATGGGTGCAACCGGCATACGAACGTCCTGTGTGTCGGTTGTCATGGACGTCAGGGTAAAGCGCATCGCGTCTGCGCCGTGGCTGTCTATTGCTACCAGCGGATCGATGCCGTTGCCGAGGCTCTTGGACATTTTTCTGCCTTTGCCGTCCTGGATCATCGCGTGGATGTAGACATCCTTAAACGGGATGTCACCGACGCAGTATTGACCCATCATAACCATTCGCGAAACCCACAGGGTGATGATCTCGCGTGCGGTACACAGGACATCGCCCGGATAGAACTTGTCCATCTCCGGCGTTGCATCTGGCCAGCCCATTGTACTGAACGGCCATAATGCAGAGCTAAACCACGTGTCAAGAACATCGTCGTCACGAGCCCAGCCGTCCGCTTCCAATTGCTTCTCAATATCTTCATTACCCGGACCAACGCATGCGTAAGTTACTGGTCCTTCGTCAGAGTCCATCGTTTCAAACTTTACATTCTCGTCAAATTTTTCTGCTGTTTTGCCGTCCCCTTGTTTTGACCAGACTGGTATCTGGTGTCCCCACCAAAGTTGTCTGCTGATCGGCCAGTCGCGAAGGTTCTCCAGCCATGTTTGATATGTCTTTGCGTATCGTTCGGGGGTAAATTTAAGTCGGCCATCATGCAGGGGGGCAAGTGCCAGGCCTGCTAATGAATTGGCTGGGACGTCGGTTCCTTCTATTGTTTTATCGCCGAACTTTTGTGCCAGATGCGGTATGGGCTTTTTGACAGCGATGTACCATTGATCTGAAAGATATGGCTCTATCGGGACGTGGCTACGATAGCTGTGGCCCACTTCGTGGTCATACTCGCGGATATCTTCCAGCAGCTTTTCCTGCCTGAAATATTCTACGATAGCTTCCCGTGCTTCAAACCTGTCCATGCCGAGCAACGCCTGTGCTTCTGGTTCGGTGCAGTCTTCCCAGCCGTGCTTGTCGCTTATGGAGCCGTCGGGAGCCATTACGTTTATGACTTCCAGATCGTGTCTTTGACCTATCGCCCAGTCGTCGAGATCGTGGGCGGGTGTTACTTTCAAAAATCCCGTCGAGAACTTTGCTTTTTCGTCGTCGCTTTCCGGGTTGGGCAGTACAACATGCTCGTCGGCGATGATAGGTATTTCTCTGCCTACGATGGGCAGGCGAACCATCTTACCTACGAGGGCTTTCGCTCTGGGGTCGGCGGGGTTCATCGCAATGGCGGTATCTCCCAGCATGGTTTCCGGCCTGGTCGTTGCTACCGTTACGTGGCCGGTACCGTCGGCCAGCGGATACTGCATGTACCAGAAGAAACCGGCTACCGATCTATGCTCTACTTCGTCGTCGGCGAGAACCGTTTGCGTTGCGGGGTCCCAGTTGACCAGACGCTTGCCGCGATAGATCAGCCCGTCTTTGAACAGGTTGAAGAAATTCGTCCGAACAGCTTTGGCACAAACCTCGTCCATCGTAAACCGCGTCCTGTCCCAGTCGCACGAACATCCCATACTCTTAAGCTGGTCGATGATCTGTGCTTCGTTCTGATCCTTCCACGCCTGAACGTGGCCTACGAACTCAACTCGGCCGTTTCCCCCTTCTTCTTCTATTTTTCTGTAATCAACAAGAGAAGGTTTGCCTTCGTGCCGAAGCCATTTGTCTACGACCGTTTGCGTTGCGATTCCCGCATGATCGGTCCCCGGCATCCACAGCGTGGCAAGCTGCTGCATTCTTTTGGTCCGGATCATAATGTCCTGAAGCGTATTGTTCAGTGCGTGTCCGAGATGCAGGGCGGCAGTTACGTTTGGCGGCGGGATAACTATCGTATATGCTTTTGCATCCGACCCGGCGTCCGCGTGAAAATGATTACCCTTCTTCCAGATAGCGATCGCATCTGCTTCGATCTGCTTCGGTTCGTAAACGGTTGAAAGCTGTTCTGACATCTTCAATATCCAATAAATATAATTTAGAGCTACCTATTAAAAAAGGCCCCTTGCCTGTATCGGCGGGGGCCCTATTCTAACAAGTTTCATAGCACCTTGCAAAGGTAACTTTTTGTCTTAGGTTCCAATGCTCATGCTCATCAGGAACTCAGCGTTCGAGGCACACTTGGAGAGGCGGTTTTTGAGAAGCTCGACGGACTCAATCATGTTCATCTCGCTAAGCACCTTACGCAGGCGGTAAACCAGCTCCAACTCCTTCTTATCAAGCAGCAGCTCTTCCCTTCGGGTTCCGCTCTTGCTGATATCGATGGCGGGGTATGTTCTTCTTTCGACGAGTTTTCTGTCCAGGTGAAGCTCCATGTTACCGGTCGCCTTGAACTCTTCGAAGATAACCTCGTCCATCTTCGAGCCGGTATCCACCAGGGCCGTTGCGATGATCGTAAGCGATCCGCCGTGCTCGATGTTTCGTGCGGCACCGAAGAAACGCTTCGGCATCTGCATTGCGTTTGCGTCGACACCACCGGTTAGGATCTTACCAGAGTGAGGCATCTCAGTGTTGTATGCTCTTGCGAGCCTTGTAATAGAGTCAAGCAGGATGACGACATCCTCGCCGAACTCGACCATACGTTTTGCTTTTTCGATAACGATCTCTGCGACCTGGCAGTGACGCGATGTTGGCTCGTCAAACGTCGAACTGATGACCTCGACATTATCAGCTGTCTTCCGCTGCATGTCCGTTACTTCTTCCGGTCGCTCGTCGATCAGCAAAACCATCATTTTAATATCCGGATAGTTTGTGCTGATCGCGTTTGCGATCTTTTGCAGCAGGACGGTTTTACCGGTTCTAGGCGGTGCAACGATGATCGCTCTTTGGCCCTTTCCGATAGGTGTTGCAAGGTCGATTATTCTCATGCTAAGCTCTTCGGAAGTGGTTTCGAGGATAATCCTCTCCTCTGCGTGAAGAGGTGTAAGGTCGCGGAAAACAACCTTATCCTGAAGTTTATCAGGTTCCTGATAGTTGATCGCTTCTACGCGAAGCAGGGCGAAATATTTTTCGCTGTCCTTCGGCGGACGGATCTGGCCGGACACGATGTTACCGCTCTTAAGACCGAACCTTCTGATCTGCGATGGAGAAACATAAACATCGTCAGGCGATGACAGGTAGTTGTAGTTCGGGCTTCTAAGAAATCCAAAACCGTCGGGCAATACTTCAAGAACACCTTCGCCAAACATAAGCCCGTTCTGACGAATACGCTCTTTAAGAATGCGAAAGATAAGCTCCTGCTTATTGAGCCCCATATATTCCTGGATGCCTTCTTTCTTTGCGACTTTGTGAAGCTCGGAAGCATCGAGCCCCTGAAGGTCCTTTATATGCAGATCTCCCTTTTTGACACGTTCATATTTCTCATGAATGCTCTCGGCCTCTATTTCCTTGTCGGTTTTAGGCTTATTATTGTTCGGCTTCTTTGACGAAGCGTCAGGTGTTTCGGCAACATCGGTTTGTTTCTTGTCCTCTGCCTTTGTGTCAACGGCGTCGGTATTCGCTGCACGCTTTTTTGGTTCTTCGGTTGTCTTTTTTTCTTCTGTTTTTGCCATGAATTATCCCTTCATCAAATTCGGCATTATAAAAATATCTATATCTTAGGATCCACAACAAGTATTTACGAGTGAGTGGATCAATAGAGTTGTCTTTGAGAGCAGTAACAGATAAATCAAAAAAAATTGATAATCTGAGAGGTAAAACCCCAATATGCTAACGTCTAGTTTATTATTTTTGCGAAAATCCTGGCGATCTGATCGGCTAATGCCTCAAGCCCGGAATTGTTATCTACTATATAATCAGCAATTTCGGCCTTGTTGTCCAGTGAAATTTGAAAATTTTCTCGTTTTTTTCTCAGATTTTTGTCCGAAACAGCTTTTTTAAGCATTCTATCGGCTTTGCAGCTATCCTTGCAGTCGACAAAAATCAGTACATCGGCGATTTTTTCCCACCCAACCTCCAGCAGAAGCGGCACATCCAGGACGATAGCCTTTACATCGTGTGCCTCGTTAAGGTCCTTGATCATCCCCTGTGATATCGCAAAAACGCATGGGTGTATGATCTCGTTCAGGTTGTTTAGGCTTTCTTTTGAGTCAAAGGCTGTTTTTGCCAGCTTTGCCCGGTCGATCTGTCCGCCGTCTGTCAGAACTCCATCGCCGAATACCTCGCAGACCTTTCGGATGACAGTTTCGGTCCTCAGGAGGTCGCCAACGATCTTGTCTGCATCGATGATTCCGCATCCGAGCTTTTGAAGTTCGCTTGCGACGGTCGATTTACCCGATCCGATGCCGCCCAATATTCCGATTATTTTCTTCTGCTTTTCCATATCGCTATAGCGACAATGTATCCTGCATGGACGATCATGTCAAGGATATGGGGGCACAAAAAAAGCCGGGTCGAAACAATAGTCCCAGCCCGGCTTGTCGTATGTCTAAAAGTTGTTAATGGCTATGCGTCTTATGAACTGCTTTTCGCAGGCTTTTCAGAACGTAGTTCTGGCAAACCGCGTCCCAGCTCATATGCTGTGCAAGATCGTAACCGCTTTTTATAAGTTTTTCGATCTGCCCGTCGGTTTTGGGTAGACTCTTGCAAAGCTCGGCAGCTACTTTCCTGCTTATCTTATCTTCTATATGGTTGCGAGCCTCGTCGTCTATTTGAAGCATATCTTCAAGACCCTGGCCCGTGTTTCCGTTAAGATCGGTATAGTTTGCGACGATAACATTTTTAACCTTCTTGCCGCCGCTAACCTTGTCAACGAAACCTGCACACCCGCAGACATTGGTCACAACGCATATCCCGCCAAAGCTCAAAGGCTCAAGCTGTGCGATCCCGAAAGGTTCGTATATGCTCTGGCCGAACTCGGCGTCGCTTCCTTTTCGGATATCCATAAACTCCATATCGTAAGGCATCCTGTGTCCGCAGCATTCGCGGGTAAACCCAAACTGGTTTATATATATAACTTTGATATTGCTGCTGCGTGCGTTGAATTCCTGAACGCCGGTGTGGAACTCGGCTTCACCGCCGGACAGATCGGGCATGCCTTCGCGGTGAGC
>SDBV01001979.1_pt1 | contig 30680 bp, 21 predicted proteins | sample 2277081 | NCBI WGS metagenome assembly SDBV01 (sample SAMN10402039, study PRJNA504765) | marine sediment metagenome | isolation source: marine sediment core GS10_PC15, 223 cmbsf | place: Arctic Ocean: Southern Knipovich Ridge | collected 2010 | reverse complement strand
ATTTTGTTTCCAGTCTTGGTGAGTATCCAAAAGCTCACAAGATATTCAAGCATCTACCGAACCGTGGTGACCATGTCGATTTGGATCAAGCTGAACTCGGGATTTCAACGGACGACATTGACGATAAAATTGATAGTTTTCTCCTCGCAGGCGGCCAAAGGGATCTGCGTCAGGCACTCGAAGCGAGGCTTCGTATAGAATCGATATTCGGTGCTTATCAATACCGTATTTGCGGCTGCGGAGGCGAGATCCTCAGGGATACCGTATGGTTCCAGGATATTCCGAAGATCGTGCTGGGGCTTCCTATCGACATTGATACTTATATCCGGAGAAGCATAGCGTTTCTTCAGTTGCCGAGTTCGCTTTGGAAAGGCGATTATCAGAAAAAACGCGAGGTGGTGCAGCTTGAATTGAATAAACTGTTGTCATACTACCAACACATCAAGGGTACTGATCTTATCGATTTTGTTTTCACTTCCATCACGACACGCGGAAAGTTTGCAGGGGTATTGAATCAATCTGATATGTCTCAACCGTATCGGCTTTTTTCACCTTACCTGTATCATAAACTTCTCAACGTCTCGCGTCATATTCAAGTCCGGAGCAGAATGTTCTCTCGGATAGCCAGGGATCTGCTTTACAAGAACCAGCCCGAGTTATGTTCCTTTCCCACAGATCACAAGTATACGCTACGTCCATTAAGGGGATTATGGTTGCCGGTGGAGATGGTTTCGATGATAGTATATTATCTAAATAAATTCAAAAACCGAATATTCAGGATATTCAAGGAATCATTTGTTGGTTCTCGATTGATTGGTAATAGCGTCACCACCGGATCAGCACTATCCCGATCAATCGATCCTTTGATTATCAAAGACCTGTCGGGTTCGATCGATCCGCAAATGGACGAATTGATCAACTTCAATGAGGTTAGAAGAATTGTGAAATCATGGTCGAAAGGGGTTGCGCCCTTACCAGCCTATCGTTTGGCGCTCGACCGCATCGCAACGATGAACAGACTGGCAAAATTCGTCAACCGCACAAATTAACATCACCGCCGGTCTTATCATATCATATGGTCTGTGTGCACTCGGCGCCGCATTCCAGTAAAGTTTTCAATATCGCAAACGGCCGCCGCACTGTATTTAATCATTCGAGGAGATACTCTTTGATCGTCGTAGAATTTATGATAACGGTTTTCTGGGTTATGGTTATATACCATTTGCTGCTCTTCCCAATGATCCTGCTCTTTTCCGCTTCTCTGAAGGGCGGAAATCGGATAGAAAAGCATAAACCCCATTCTCCTACCGTTTCGTTGCTAATTGCAGCCAGAAATGAGGAGAATTCGATTGCGCAGAAAATAGAGAACAGCCTTTCGCTCGATTATCCAGGCGAAAAATTGCGCATATTCATCCTTGCAAATGGGTGTACCGATAATACGGTAAGGATAGCCAGCCGGTATCTTGATCGTGATATTGAAATATTTGAATATGACGATATCGGAAAGACTCATGCCCAGAATCTGGCCGTCGAAAAGCTGGACAGCGATATTATCGTCTTCTCTGACGCCAATACTCCATATAATAAGCAAGCTATCAAGCGCCTGGTTGCGCCGTTTGCAGACCCTTCAGTCGGATGCACGAACGGCCGGCATGTCTATGTGAACCTCGAAGACGCTACTGGTGCAACTGAGGGAACATATTGGAACATTTACGAGAACTTTCTGAAAAGAGCCGAGTCGAAAACCGGCAGCATGCTCGGCGCGAATGGTGCGATCTACGCCGTCCGGAGGGAACTATATATTCCTCTTCCGCCCGATGTGATCCCCGATCTTTTCGAACCCCTTCTCCTCACCGCCAAGGGTTACCGGACTGTGTACACACCTGAGGCCAAGGCCTTTGAGCGATCCGAGTTGAGTTTCGAAGCCGAATATCGCCGCAAGGTCCGCATTGTGCGCAGGTCTGTCAGCAGTCTTTTGCGATATAGATGGCTCCTGGATCCTCGACGCACAGGCCGGCTGGCTTTGATCCTTTGGAGCCACAAGGTCCTGCGTTGGCTGACTCCGCTTTTACTTATCGCGATAGTAGCTGGAAGTCTTGCCAAGGCGCTGTTCAACCGGCATCGCAATATCGACCTGTTCGTTCTCTTCGGAGCCTCAATTTTCGGCTTTGCGGTTTTACTTGGGCGTGGGCTTGGCCATCAAAGTCCCGTTCCCTTACTTTCCCATGCATATTATTTGTTCACCATGTTCCGTGCGGCAATAACGGGAATTTGGGAAGCCTTGACCGAAGGTGGCATCCTCACATGGGATCACGATCGATGAGCTGGCTGATTCGACATCGAAGCCCGGCACTGCTGCTTATTGATATTATTTCTTTCCAGCTTGCATTCCTTGCGACATATGCCATACGGTTTGAGTCAGGGATGTTCGTCAATCCGCTCCGTCCTCAAATCGTTCCCACATCATGGGCGCTTGTCCTTTTCTGGCTCGCGATCTTCGTATTGCGCGGTATGTATCAGCGGCAGAACAGCATTTCCAGATACGAAGCGATGATCGAAGTCATTAGATCGGTAATGGTCGGGTTGATTGTCATCTTCATCATCAGCTTCGACCCGTCGCACCCCGTCACCATTTCCCGCTTTATCCTCATCACCTATGGAGTCCTGTTGATGATCTTCACTGGTGGTGGACGTGCGGCTTTTCGGACCATAATCCGTGCCATGTATCGCAGGCGCTTGGGTCTCTTTCGTTCAGTGATCGTGGGTTATGGCGAGCGTGGCCAGACACTTCATGAGACATTGCGGACGATGCCTGAATTCGGGCATGAAGTAGTTGCAATTGTTCTCGCTAACGATGATGAGGCGAAGGCAGGGGATTTCAGGATTGAAAATATGCAAAATCTGGAAAACCTTCTCGATTCTGAGGAGTTCGATGGTCCGGTTGAATTCGTTCTACTGACCCTCGAGCCGGCCAATCGCGATATGGTCATGAACATCATTGACCGCATATCGCGTTTCCCCGTTCGCATTATGATAATGCCGGACTTCTTCCAAATTCTTGTAGGTATGGCGAAGACCCGCGAGCTCTATGGTGTTCCGCTGCTTGAGGTTTTTCCCGATCTTCTCGATCCATTTCCCAAGCTGATCAAGCGCCTGTTGGACATCCTGGTATCCCTGTTCGTTCTCACTCTGGGTCTGCCCCTGATGCTTCTGATAGCGATCGCCATTCGAATCGAAACGAAGGGCCCGGCCCTTTTCCTCCAAAAACGAGTCGGCTATCGTGGAAGAGAATATACCTTATTGAAATTTCGTACTATGATCGCAAACGCTGAGGAGCAGACTGGCGCAGTCTGGGCCACGAAGGACGATCCTCGGATTACAAAGATCGGCAGGACTCTTCGCAATACACGGTTGGATGAACTCCCGCAGGCATGGAATGTCCTTAAAGGCGATATGAGTCTGGTTGGACCGCGACCGGAACGGAAGGTCTTCGTCGATCAGTTTTCCAATATGATCCCATTTTACTCGCGGCGTCTCAACGTCAAACCCGGTATTACGGGCTGGGCTCAGATCAGGCGCGGTTATGATACAAGTATTGAAGATGTCCACGAGAAACTCCAGTACGATTTATTTTATCTTGAGAACATATCGATTGGCCTCGATATAAAAATACTATTGAACACACTGTGGGTAATGATCGCCGCAAAAGGACGTTAACTGTTTTCATATCAGCAGCTTATAGGACCGCCTAAATGCATGATATCCGTCGCTTACGTGAACATGGAGAGGACATTCGCCGGACCTTGAGCCGCAAGGGTTTCGAAGCCGACATCGATCAAATTCTCGAACTCGACCAGTCGTGGCGCGAGCTCGTCACGATGGGGAATGAACTTAAATCCGAGTTGAATCGTGCCAGCAGGGCAATCGGCGAGGCGAAGAAGGCCGGCAGAAATGCCAAAGTGGAGGTCGATGAAGCTCGCCGGGTTCGTGAAAATATCGCTGAAATAGACAAAAAGAAAAGGTCCGCTGAGCAGACGGTTTACGAAGCGCTGCTGACATGGCCGGCCGAACCGGATGTGTCCGTGCCCGATGGCCTGACTGAGCAGGAAAACGTCGTCGTTAAGGAGTGCGAAAATCCGCCGGAATACGATTTTGAATTGGTCGATCACTTAACTTTAGCCGAGTCTTTGGGCATTCTCGATATGTCCAGGGGCGCGAAAGTCACCGGATCTGCCTGGCCGGTCTATGTCGGCGCGGGCGCAGCTCTCGAACGTGCTCTGATCAATTTCATGCTTGACCTCCACACAAGGGAGCATGGTTACAGCGAGCTCTTCGTCCCTTTCGTTGTAAACCAGGAATCGGTTCTCGGTACTGGACAGCTTCCGAAGCTCGAGGACGACATGTACCGGATAGAAAGGGAAAATTTCTATCTGATTCCAACTGCTGAAGTACCGATAACCAATCTCTATCGTGATGAGATAATCGAGGCCGATGTTCTGCCGTTAAGATATGCTGCGTATTCGGCCTGTTTCAGGCGCGAGGCGGGTGCATATGGTGCGGATACGCGTGGGTTGATGAGGGTTCATCAGTTCAACAAGGTGGAGCTGGTACAGATAGTTCCCCCGGAGATGAGCGGGAAAGTACATGAGGAGATATTGAACCAGGCGACACGGGTTCTGGACCTTCTTGAAATCCCTTATCGCGTTGTAGAGCTTTGTGCCGGGGGGCTATCTTTTGCTGCGGCGAAGTGTTATGACATAGAAGTCTGGTCTCCCGCCACGAACACTTGGCTTGAGGCGAGTAGCATAAGCAATTTCAAGGAATTCCAGGCAAGGCGAATGAACATGAGGTACCGCCCGGCGCAAGGAGTCAAGCCTGTGCATCCTCATACCTTAAATGGCTCAGGGGTTGCTACCAGTCGTCTGATGGTCTCTTTGTTGGAGACATATCAAACCCCCGAGGCTCGAATCCGGATACCACGCGTGCTCAGGCCTTACCTTAACGATTTGGATCAAATTCGCGGGAACAATCTGTGAACATTCTAATCATCGGAGCCGGTGAAGTCGGCCGCCATCTTGCAAGGCTGCTGAGCCGTGAGAATCACGATATCGTTGTCGTTGACAATGACGCAGCCAAAACAGCCGGGATTTCCGAGAGTCTGGATGTTCTGGCCATCGAGGGTCAGGGGACCAGTCCCTCCATCCTTGAGGAAGCCGGCGTTAACAAAGCGGACATGCTTATCGCTGTTACCACGGTCGACGAGGTGAATATCCTGGCCTGCATGATTGCACAGCAATACGGGGTCAAAACGAAGATCGCTCGTGTACGGAACCGCGAGTTCTCTTCCGACAAGACTCTTCTCGACCCAGCCTCCCTTGGTATCGATCTCATCATTCACCCGGAGTTGGAGGCAACCCGGGAAATCGTTCGTCTCATCCGTTATCCACAAGCGCTTGAGCTTATCACTTTCTGCGGCGGCGAAATCGCCATTTTCGGCATGAAGATCGTCGAAGGCTCGAGTATCGCCTCAAAAACCATGAAGGAGATAGATGAAGCGCAGAAGAGTTTAACCTTCAGGATCGTAGCCATCAACCGTGATGGCGCTACGATTATCCCTCGCGGCGAGGACATGATTAAAATCGGCGATGAGATTTACATATCCTCTCCCAGTGAACACCTGCGCGAGCTGTTTTCGCTGGGAGGTTACTCCAACTGGGAGACCCACCATGTGATGATATACGGCGCCTCGCCGATCGGGCGGATGGTCGCTGCGGAGCTTGAAGCCGACAAGCGTATCAAGGTCAAGCTGATTGAGCAGGATCGATCACAAGGACAACGAGCCGCGGAGAATTTGGATACAACGAGCGTGGTTATAGGCGAAGCCTCCGATATTGATTTGATCACACGTGAAGGGATTATCGATCAGGATGTCTTCGCCGCCCTGACCGATGATGACGAGAACAACATCGTGACTTCGCTCCTGGTGCGGCATTTGAAGGTCGCGAAAACGATCACTTTGATTGGCAAAGCGGAATACGATCCAATTGTCAAGACTATCGGTCTCGATATAGCTATCAACCCAAGGTTGCTGACTTCGAACGCTATCCTGAAGTTCATTCGTCACGGCAATATTGTCAGCCTGCGGCACATGACTGGCATCAGCGCCGAGACCTATGAATTCCATGTGAGCGAAAGCTCCAAACTGGTTGGAAAGCGTATCTGGGACATAGATTTTCCCAAGGGGGCGATCATCGTAGCTGTCGAACACGATGATGGAGCGGAGATACCGGTTGGTACAACCCCTATCAATGCAGAGGATAAGGTTGTAGTATTCTGCCTGCCGGAAGCGGTAAAGAAAGTTCTGAAACTGTTTGAATAGGCCGAACTTGTATGAATCCTCGTGCGGTATTCAGGGTAATCGGTGCGATCTTGATCATGCTCGGCGCCTCGATGCTGATTTCGGTCATCGTGTCCCTGTATTATTCCGATGGTGATGCCTTAGGAATTGCGCTCTCTGCACTGATCGTTTTCGTCATCGGTACCGTCGCCGTAATGCTCACGGGCCGAACGCATGAATTGAGCATTCGCGACGGTTTCGCGGTGGTGACTTTTGGGTGGATATCGGTGAGCCTGGCGGGTTCACTGCCGTATATCATGACCGGGGCAATTCCCTCGATTACCGATGCGCTATTTGAGTCGACAAGCGGTTTTACCACCACCGGCGCATCCATCCTTTCGGACATTGAATCTTTGCCACATGGGGTTCTGTTCTGGCGCAGCTTCACCCATTGGGTCGGCGGTATGGGAATCATCGTATTCTCCATCGCGATTCTGCCTTTCCTGGGAGTCGGCGGTATGCAGATGTTCAAGGCCGAAGCGCCAGGCCCCACGGCCGACAAGTTGACTCCTCGCATACGGCAGACAGCGGAAATTCTCTGGGGTGTGTATGTTCTGATCACCGCTGCCGAGATCATATTGCTCAGGCTTGGGAACATGAGCTGGTTTGACAGCGCTTGCCATGCATTTGGCACGTTGGCGACTGGCGGTTTCTCGACGAAGAACGCTTCAATCGGCCACTATGAATCCCCATATCTGCAATATGTGATTGTCTTGTTCATGTTTATCGCCGGAGTGAATTTCAGCCTGCATTACCACGCGCTACGTGGCAGAATCACGAATTATTGGAGGAGTCCGGAGTTCCGTTTCTATTCCACCGTTGTTATCGGTGCGATTGTGCTGATGACCCTGCTCCATTTGTCTGCCGGATCTCCCGCAGAGGAGGCTGTACGTGAATCGGCGTTCCAGGTGGTTGCGATTTCGACGACAACCGGCTATACCACGGCCGATTTTGAGTTATGGCATCCGCTATCCCAATTGTTGCTGGTCGCGCTGATGTTGATGGGCGGAATGGCGGGATCGACCGGCGGCGGAATGAAGGCGATGCGTGTTCAGATACTGCTGAAACAGGCACGGGTTGAACTGCATAAGATGGTCCACCCGGAAACCCTGTATCCGATCCGTATAGGCAGGCGGGTACTACACGGGGATATTATAGCCAACATACTGGCGTTCTTCCTGCTGTATGTTCTGATCATGATTCTATCCACGCTTTTCATGTCGGCGTTGGGATTGGACCATGTCACTTCCATTACAAGCGTGATAGCATGCCTGAGCAATATCGGCCCCGGGCTGGGAAATGTTGGCCCTACAGACAATTATGCGATGATACCTGCTATCGGCAAATGGGTTCTGAGCTTCTTGATGATTGTTGGCCGATTGGAGATTTACACCGTGCTGGTCCTCATTACCAAAACGTATTGGTCTAAGTCATAGCTCCATTCACTAATAATTAACGTAGTTAGCCTATTGCTACTATGAACAGATTGTAAATTGACCGACCTGCCGGACCCGAAAGTAGTTTGTGGAAACAAGAAGGCAGAGATTTCAAGGACAGGATGTAATCTGACTAATGGACCATTTCTCTTGAATCGAGCAGTTCGCCAAAGGACACCCCCGGTCGTCGGGTCACAATGCGACTTTGCCGCGCCAAGACCCGACGTAACTCGGAACTTGCCATTTCATCTGAATCGGTCCACTAATCCCTCTTAACAAATCCATCTTTATCTCTCCTTGGCGACCAACCCGGCAATTCGACCAGCTCCTCCAACAGACGTCTCGCTTTGATAGTAAGTTTGTGGGGTAAATGATACCTAACCTTGACCAGCAGGTCTCCACGGGAACCATCCGATTTCGGAAGACCCTTGCCCTTCACTTTTAGGGTTTGATCCGGATGTAATCCCGGTTGCAGGTTGAGTTTTATCCGTCCTTCAGCAGTAGGGACTTGAATTTCTCCCCCGAGCATCACTTCCAGAAGATTCAACGGATATTCGTAGACGATATTGGAACCTTCCGGCTCGAAATAGGGGTTTTTTATCTGGTTGATCAGGACCTTCAAATCTCCACTCGCAGCCCCCCCTCTGCCGCTGTTCCCCTGTTTCCTTATTGTCAGCGTTTCGCCAGGCTTTGTACCGGGCGGAATATCTATTGTCAACTGGCACGATCCTCTCGCCACCCCCGAACCGGCGCAATGTATGCAACGATCCCGAATCACATGACCTGTTCCCTTGCAGTTCTTGCAAGTTATGAAGACCGTCTTCCCGTTCCTGCTTGTCGGCACTTCCCCTATTCCGAGACAAATACTGCAAGGAACAGGGCTATGCCCTGGTTTTAAGCCGTTCCCACCGCAAACTTCGCAGGCAGTTTCTCGCTTGATAATGACTTTTTTCTTCACGCCCAGCGACAGTTCCATAAGATCCAGATCGAGGCTTATCTGCAGATCTTTTCCTCTCCGGGGAGCTTGCCTCGCCCTTTGATCACTCGTTGTCCCGAAACCTGTCTGGAATACTTTTTTAAAGAGGTCACTGAAATGAGCAGTATCCCTGCGTTTAGCCGCAGCTTTGGCGCGAGTGCGGATGGATTCTTTCTGTTGGTAAACCAGCCGATTGTTTGGATCTGATAGTACCCTGTAGGCCTCGCCTATACGTTTGAAGCGCTCTTCTGCCTTGGGGTCGCTGCGATTGGTATCCGGGTGGTAGCGTTTGGCCAGGCGACGGTAAGCATCGCGTATTTGCCCTTGTGTCGCATCAGGCTGGACGCCAAGTTCGCTGTAGTATGACTTTCTTGATTTCGTCAATTCACAACCTCATTCTTGACGATAATATACTGTATGCAACACGGTATCGGTTATATATAAAGAAAATGACCGCAAAAATGCGGCCTTACATTCAGAAAGCGGCGAGACAACATGACGGTTATTCCTCTTCACCGGGTGTTTTTTTCGGCCACAGCTCTCGCAAAACCTTCTCCACCGTCCTGTCGATTACTTGTGGACGGTTATAGTATCCTGTTTCACTCCTTCTCCTTATGGTTTCGACATCGCCTGCCGGTCCCGCATCCTCGATTGTACTCTCCAGCATGCGTTCGGCAAGGTTTTCCATCGTTTTCGATTTATCATAGTAACCCTGCGCAATCTTGCGCCGGATATCCGCAAGCTTGGCATTCCGATCCACCGGGCCATATGCTTCCCTGTGAATTCTCGCCATCTCCTGATATCGGCTGATTTCATTGGCATTGAGAGAAATTTGCGTTGAATCGGAAGCCCTGAACTGATCGGAACGTTTATCTTTATGTTCAGGTTCTTCGGTTTTCGGCTTCTTTTTAGCCTCCTCGATTCGATCAGGACGAATCTCGGAAGGATCGCCAATATCTTGTATCTTATCTACGTACACTATCGACTCCGATTCTGATTCAATTCAGAACAAGCATCTTTTACTATTTCCCCGCCGCCTCTTTTTTCCTGACCTCCTCCCATGTGTCTCTGAGGTCGCCCAGGATGTTTATCAAAGCCGTCAGCCTGTCGGGATCGCTGGTCGAGTTCGCCATGATTATTTCGCGAGTGAAGAACTGGTAGAGAGAATCGAGTGATGTGGCTATCTCTCCCCCCTTTTCCGGGTTCAGAGATTTACGCAGCTCAGAAATCAACTCGAAGGCCAAGTCAAAGTTCTTCGTACGATTTTGAAAATCGTTCTCACGTAATGCTTTTGCCGCTTCCTTCAGTGAACGTATTGCAGCGTCGTACATTGACACCACAAGTTTGACTGGGTTCGCCGTGTTAAAGCTGACATTGTTGTACTGTTCGTATGGGTTAAACTGAGCCATGGAATCGAATCCCTTTCATATTACGTTCCTGTTCACGCCTAAATCAAGTTACAATTTGTTCTTAACCTTAGATGGATCCTATCCAGGAACTCTGGTTTTTTGCCAATGACACGGCTAGTTCCATTGCCAGGAATTTTTTTGAAAGCATGTCTCTCTTCCGATCAATGCGTCTCTCCCAGGAAAGCAGTTGTTCGTTTATATTGTTGATCTGAGTTTCGTAACCCTCCTTTACCACTTTGATCAATCCGTCGACATAGTCTGTCCAGTTTTCCACGAGGTTGTCGATTATCACCGGCGCACCCGTCCCAACATAAATCGTCCCGTTCACAGACCCGGGACCGCCCCCGGGATCGATGAAACGTATTCGCAATCCCTCGACAGGGGTACCATCCCTCCCGACAAGATAGTAGTTGTTCTCCACGGTCGCCGCGTACCCGCCGATTGTGTTCGTTCCATTCGGATCGAGCTTGCCACTGGCGAGGTAGCTCGCCGTCACCTGGTATTCGCCTCCCTTGGTAACATCCGTCCGTGTGAAGTATGCAAGACTAGGGGAAGTTGACGAGTTCGAGAAGACAAAGAGGTTGGCCACGGCATCGATATTTTCTTCGAGAGCTTCCTGCAACTCCGTGTTATCGACTGTCACCTTCCCTTTTGACCCGATTTCGAGCCCGATTTCCGCAAGGCTCGTGTATCTCGCTCCCGAGGACACTCCTGGAACCGGGCTGACCATAATATCCCGGAGTTGGCTCTGGATGCTGCGGACCTGGCCGTCTCCCATGAAAATGCCCCTGATCTCGTTTTCGGCATCATAGGAGGTCTTCGCTGCGATATCATCCATGATATCATTATAGGCACTGACCCAGTCTTTGATTTTCTGCTTGATGGTTGCGTAATCGTTCTCAACGGAGACTTGAACCGGGTTGATCGCGTCAGCCTCTTTCAAAGTCAGCGTAATTCCGCTGATCACGTCATCAATTACGTTGGATTCGCGTGTTATCCAGCCCGCGGGCGGATAGCCGTCGACTCTGATTTGTGCATCCTGGCCGGAGATCGTCTCGGTAAACTCAGCCGGACCGAAGTTCGGGACCGTCGTGCCGGCGTTCACCGCGATTGTATTGGTTGACCCGGGATCCTTTGAAGCCAGCACGAGGTGCACCGGATCAACTCCCCCGCCGTCATCTATTGTCGAAGCTATCACTCCGGGGTTGTTCCCGTCATTGTTGATCAGTTGAACCAGGTCAACCAGCTTCGCATTGGCCGGAACGTCTACCGTGTATGTCGTGCCGGCATAATCGTATTTGAACACTGCCGCTACAGCGGTAACCACCGTGGTATTAATGTCAGCGTGACCGGAGTGTACTTCGACCTCAGCCTGGGCAAGTTGGTTTACTATAATTGTATGCGATCCTTCGATCGCATCAGCATCCGCATTGGCGGAGAGCTTGTCTGTATCGGAACTGGAGGCGGTCTTCTGAAGCAATTCGTCGAGTGTATCTATCGAGTTCGAACTCGATTGTAAAGTCTCCAATTTCGATTGCAAACCAGTCCAGGCGCTTACTTTCCGCTCGAATTCATCCTGGCGGTCTATCAGGCGCTGGACCGGCTGGTATTCGATCTGCATCAGTAGATCGATGGTTTCATTCCAGTCAATGCCTGATGCAAGACCCGAAATCGTTGTCGAAGACGTTGCCATTTTTCCCCTCCGTTCATCTGAACGGTTTGTGGGGTCATCCCGTTAATTCTTTACAATCGTCCATAAAAATACCCATGGAATTGCAGGTCACATTAGGAACCTGCGCTTCCATGGGTGAAAAGGGGTTACTTTATCGTCTACCAGATAATCAGTACCTGGCAGTATGTATCCAATTCTTAGCCGACGAGCCCTGCGACAATCTGCGGGACCATATTGGCCTGCGCCAACATCGAGACACCGGTTTGCATCAGGAGTTGGGCGCGCACGAAGTTACTCATCTCCTCCGCGATGTCCGCGTCGCGGATCATTGACTCTGATGCCGTCGCGTTCGTCCGCTGAATCTGCGAGTTCCATATTGTGTTCTGCAGACGCTCGACATACGCACCGATCTTGGTTCGTCCGGTATCCTTGGTGTCAATCGCGGCGTCAATGGAGCCAATCGAGGCCTGGGCGGCTGTCGTGCTAAGCAGATTGACTCCCGACAGGCCAAGTGCCGAAGCCCTGAAGTCGGACAACGTTACAAAGTAGTAATCCTGCAGATTGACGTTGTAGATCCCGACGTGGAACTTGATCCCGGTCGTGCTGTACGTACCATCAATCAGGTAGTTCTTGTTGTAGTTCGTGGTGCTTGCAATTCGCGTGATTTCGCTCTGCAACTGTTGGAACTCAACGTCGAGAGCGGCACGGTCAAGTGAGGTCAGCGAACCGTTTGAGGCTTGGATTGCCAGTGAGCGCATACGAACAAGTTTTTCATCCAGTACCTGCAATGCCCCTTCGGCAGTCGCCAACATGTTGATGTTGTAACCTGCGTTCCGTTCCGCCTCTGCCAGAGAAGAAATCTGAGCGCGGAACCTCTCACTGATAGCCAGGCCTGCCGGGTCATCCCATGCGACGTTGATACGCAAACCCGAGGACAGACGAGTGATCGCCTTGTCCAAATCGTTTTGCGATATCCCGATGTTGCGCTGGGCAATCAGCGAGAGCACGTTGTGGTTGATGCGAGTGCTCATGCTATACCTCCTTCGCCTTTGAACTTAAAGAAACCCCTTGCTACCACTTCATATCGGTAGCTCAAGGAAAACCTTTAATTCGGCTTTAGGGTTTGGAGGTACTTTTGTGCTCTCTGGAGCCGGCCGATATAGGCCGTCAACAGCTTGATGAGCAAATCAAGTAAGTCGAGCGTCTGGACGATTGTCAAAGAACAAGGGGTTTACCCCCTACAGTCAAACCTTTTCCCGTTTCCTGCCGGGTTGAGATCACGCATACCATTCAGGTAGCGTTCACCCCGCCTCAGGCGACCCTCTTCAGCGATCAGCCTGCGGTCATTGGAACTCCAAGCAGCGAATAAACTTTCCTCAACTGTTCGAGTGTGGTTCAGGTTTATACGGTCGATTTTGTTGAAAACCACCACAGGCTCTTTTGATTTTCCCGGGACGAATTCCGGCAGAGGCTGGTCGGGATCGAACCCAAACAGCTCCGCAATCAGTTTTTCCCTCTTGGCGAGAGCTTTCATAAGAGCCGTCCGGTGATCTATCCTTACCGCCTTGGCCGCCTCTTCGGTCGCTTTGAGAATCTTTGCCGTAATTGAACGTTTCATCGCTTTCACCGCTTACTCAGAGGTTCCCACCGCCTGCATATGATCGAGCACATTCTTCCAGTCTTCGAGTAGTGGGATCATTTCATATTCAATCAAGTCTGCGATGAGAATCGTATCCTGGCTGCGTTGAGCACTGATGATTTCGTCCAGCAGGCTGGAGAATTTCTTCGTTGTTTCATCAAGATTCGTGTCGCCTGCTGGAATCTCCTCTCCTTTGAGCTTAAGCAGGTTACCTACCGAGAGGGTGGTTTTCAGCAGTACCTGCAAACCATCGAGACACCGAAGGAAGAGGTTGTTGGAGCTCTCAACCCCACCAAGACGGAATTCTTCGGCGGCATGTATCATCTCTTTCATCAGCACGTCGTTGAAACCGACAATACTCTCCAGCGTTTCCATGGCGAGCCGAGAGACCGGACCGGTGCTCATTTCGACACGTTTGCAATCGCTTGCCGAGCGCATATGACGATCGGGTAACCCGGTGATATCCTCACCATCGAGGTTTATCGCGATTACACAGCGATCTTCATCAAGATCCTGGGCCACCAGGCCAATAGCGTCACCGACAGTCTCCTCGCCCGTCAGGGCTACATCAACGGCTTTACCGTCCACGATGACATCCAGCATGATCATCCTCCTTCTACCATAACAGCTATTTTGCCAACTTCCCCACGGACTTTTTCGAGTATCTCGCAAGCCCGGTGGTCATATGTATGTTCTTTTTCGATTCTTTCCTTCGCTCTGTCCGCAATAGCTTTGCATTTCGCCGGGTTATCAGACACCCAGCGCAGCTTATCATCAGCCTCATCGACCGTCGAATAGGTGATACATTCTCCGTCCTTGTCGAAAAGGAAGTCCAGGTCCTCCTGATCGTCGGTGACAACGATCCCACCGCTGGCCGGTATGTCGAACACCCTTTGATTCACGGCTGTCGGCATCTGGAAACTGGTTGAGTTGAGGTGTATACCGCCGCGGTAGACAGCCGGTAGGCCGTCAGGATACTCAATTAGCCCTTCGAACGGCACTTCGGGGGCCAACAGCTTCCATCCTTCGTCTCCATATAGGTGCAGTCCGTGTTTCGCACCCATATCGGCAAGACCGCTTCGATATTGTTGAGTCGTGGTCAATGCCACGGCGGAAGCATAGGTCTGCAGCTTTCGCGGCGTCCATCCGCCGGTATCAACACCCTTATTTGCCGCGGCGATCCTAATCGCATCCCTGGCTTCCATTCTCCCATTCAGCAGAATGGCCACGGCGCTTTCCAACAGGGGATCCGGATTTTTGCCGATTCCCGCCTTGTTCCTCCAATCGGCCGAGGCGGCCACCATCGAATTTGCGACCCAGCGAACACGGCCTTTTCCACTGTCCGGCCCGGGTGTGAAGACCATCTGATCGGTGGCCAGCGGCAGAAATTCAATGCGTTCGAAACCGTATGCGCTGATCTCGCTGATTGTCTCTCGCTCCCAGGTGAAGATGAAATCCATCTCTCCCGGCGCTGCCGTGTGATCGAGCAGAATGAACCCCGGCCTGTCGACGAACCAGGAGACATACGGTAGCCCAATCCCGTTCAGAATCGATGCCAGTTCGCCCTCGGTGTCGAAACCAAGGTGATTGATCGTAACCACCAGGTCGGCACTCAGACTTGCCGTCAGGAGCTTCTCTATAAAGGAGGGATTGTCCTCGAATCCCAACTCGGTCACTCTGTGACCGAGCCTTCCGAACGCGTCTCGCAGCTCTCGTTGTATGTAGTAACCGTTGCTCAGCAGCAGAATATGTTGTCTTCTTCCCTTCATTCTCGGCCTGCAAAGTGATGCGAATTGAGATGATTTCTCCATGGTAAACGGCTCTCCGGTCTTATCCTTGCCGTTGTTTGGAATCATGAAACCGTTTCCCGCCGGGTCCGTGTATTTCATCGGAGCTGTTTTCGATCCGGGATCGATCATATCTTCCGATTTTTCAGATCTGCCGGCACCGCGTGCCTCAAAGTCGATCATCGCCGAATTTGCCCTCGCCGCGGTGGTCACCAGCAATTGAGATACTGATTCGTACAATTCAGACAGACCCTTTACTGCACGATGGAATTCTCTGTAAACATTCAATGTCTCCAGTGCTTGTTCCCTTAGACCGGAGATCGGCAGGTTTTCCTTTCCGAACCTGAAGAGCATTGAAACCATCCGCCAGAATTCATGGCTCAGAGTAATGAGCCTTATTTTCGCATCGGTTTCCGACACTGCATCGGCCAGCGTGCCGAGACTCTCGATATTTCCCTGCAGATTTCCGGACAGTTTCACCAACTCTTCGGATAGCGCAATTCCCTCGTTCGCCATATCCATCAGGTGTTCACTCTCGCCGATTGCCCTTTCATCCAGAATCCATTCTTCGCTGATCTGGTCCTCGCTGAACTGCCTCTGCAAAGCATTAACAACCTTCACTGGATCGGGTCCATCGGGTCTGATGCCAGGTTCCATCAGCCATTTCAAGAGTTCACGGTATATCTCGCGTGAAACCAGATTACGGTTGCCTTTCAGTTTTGTCAGCGGCCATTTGCGCCACCACCCGTCGGAATCGAAAGAGGTCCTCCAGACAAGCACACCTTCTCCTGTTTCAGCGCTGTCGTAGGTTTCAGGCACCTCGTCGTTGAGCATGTCTTCAGCTACCCGCACCACCGCTTGGGGAGCAATCCGTCCATGACATTCGTAGTGCGGGCATTGCACTTTGAAACTACAGGGAAAGCAGGATATTTCCGGTTCGAGGATCAGGTTGCCCTCACCGTATGGACCTGTTTCGTCCGAAAGTGCTGATCCCAGGTTGATTGCGAGCACCGGTGTTCCCACAGCCTGGGCGAGGTGCATTGTCCCTGTGTCGTTGGTGATCAACAATTCCGCTGTTTCAAGCCAGGCCGCCAGCTCGGAGAGAGTCGTTTCACCGGCCAATATGTAGGCGCCTTCGCTCATTATGCCGGCTGCTTCTCTCGCCCATTCTTTCTCTTCCCCAGTACCCACGAACAGGACATGAACAGCCATCTTCTCGCGAAGTAACCTTCCGACCTGCCCGAACTTTTGCTCTTCCCAGCGTTTATCGTCCTCCGAAGCTCCGCACTGAATTACAATTCTTGGACCCTTTTCGCCGTCTATGCCACGGCGGGCCTCCTCATTCCGAACATGACCTCGCGCGGAGTCGCTGACCTTGTATTTGAGACTCGATCGTTCCTTCCTTCCGGCGAGTCCCTCCACAAGCCCCACGTTTATGTCTACCAAGTGCAGCGGGTTCAGTCCACGGTTAAGGTTTCCTGCGAAGAAATAGCGGGCCCAGCGCCCTTCAATCCGCCGATAACCTTCCTCGTCCAGATGAAGGCCGCCGGTAACCGGACCATTCATCATGGTCGCCAGAATCGAACTGATATTCGTATGGCTGATGTTGTAGATCGCATCGTAGCTTTCGACCTGAAATTGCCGGACCCGCTCACGCACGTCACTGAAAATCGAGAACAGCGAGATGTCTTCACGTCTCTCCCTGGAGCCGAGCAGGGAGAGTGTGGTAAGCATGTTGAAATCAACCGGCAGGATTTCATCGACTTCCATCCCTTCGACGATCGGCATGAAGCCCTCGACCGCTATAATATGTATCTCGTGATCAGGATGGATTTCACGCAACCTGTCGATCAGCGGACCGGTCATCAGGAGGTCGCCCATTCGGGTCATGTTGATTACGGCTATCTTGCCCTTCATGCCGCAACCTCCTCTTTCCTGCCTACCCCTGAAAGGAGCTCGAAGAGGTTGACCCAGCGCTTCAGTTTCTCCGGCGCTTCATCAAGCAGTTCCGATTTCGGTCCGAGGTAGTAGCACTCGCGCTCGAGCCTGAAAGCGAGCAACATGCCTGTAAAATCGCCCGCAACCTGTTCAAGGGCGTACCACCGCTTTTCCAGCTCGGCAAGCGAGATATTCGCCGATGTCGAGTTTGAGCTTGAGCTTGCGAGTTGCGACAATTTGCGGATAATCGCGTGTCCCAGCTCGGTGGCACTGCCGAGGATACTCTTCTCATCCTCCGATAATGACTCAAGCTGCTTGCCGTCCGCTTCCTGGACCGGACTTTCATCGAGCGTTGAGATCCAGGCGTTGCGAAGCATTTCCGCCTTCATACTCGGATTGTTGGCGTTCGCCGTCGCGTAAACATCTCGCAGTACCAGGTATCCCCCTCCGTCGAATTCGGTCGATCGCAACCTGAACAGGCCACCCGATTCCGCCATTATTCGCATATCGGGTTTTCTATGCTGAAGGCTCGCAGAAGAGGTCTCGAGCACTGCCTCAACCGGCACGCTCATGCCGCAAACCGACCCGTTGGGAGGCGTGTTCTCAGGGCTTGGATGCGTCGGATCGAGTGTCTCGATCACCCACTGCCCTTCTCTGTAAGGTGCCGTATCTTCAGGCCTTGCCATCGCCAGAAAGATCGAGACAGTCGGTGTCTCGACTGCGGCGGACAGATGCAGCGGTCCTGTATCATTGGTGATCAGCAAGTCGGCCGATTTGAGTACTCCGGCCAATTCGTCAAGATCGGTTTTTCCCGCCAGGTCCAGATATGGGGAATGCGTCAGCCGGGAGAACGTCTCGGCTATTTGTCGCTCCGTGGAACCGCCCAGTAATACTATGTTCACCCCCTGCGCATGCAGCCTGTCCGTGAGTTCGGCATAGCGTTCGACCGGCCAGCGGCGGTTGGGGTGATTTGCCCCGGGATGGATCGCTGCCAACGGACGCCCGACACCCTCGAGAAGCATTGCCGCTCGACCTATTCCGGCTTGCGAGACTTTGTAGCCCACCGGCCCTGCCGGTCCCTCAATCCCGCATGCCCGACGATAGATATCGACCAGGTTGAAAGGGTTGGCCCTGCGTGAATTCAGGGTGGCATAGAAATACCTGCTCCAAGCCCCGTTGACCACGGCGCTCCCGTCGGGCTTTTCGAGTCGCCCCAACGCCCTTTTACCGCCGATCAGGTAGGCGAGCCGCGAAGACAAACGATCATGTGTCAAGTTGACCACAAGGTCGAAATCCTGCTGCTGAAGGCTCCGAACCCAATGTTTCCATTGCAAATAGCCCTTGGCGAGGTTGTCATCCGCACCGAATGCCGCATCGCTTAGTTTTTCCTGATCGAAGGCCAATACTTCGTCAACACCCGCCAGTCCCCCGGCAAATCCTTTCAGATGCTCGGCGACAAGCAGAGAAACCCTCGCCCCGCTATGTTTCAATGCACATGCGGAGGGAGTCGTCTGAACCAGGTCGCCCATCCTTGAAAGGTTTACCAGAAGGACATTCATACCAGTCCTTTTTCTTTGGCATGCTGACGGAATTCGTTCATCAGGAGGAAGATCGCTTCGGTTTCCCCTAGTTCACCCTCCTCCTTGCAGATATTTTCTACCACTCCTTCCAGTGTCAATTCCTCATCCGGATCGCCCATACGCGTGAAAAAGGCCGCAAGCTCGCTGTCTTCTCCGGCCTGCTCGATCAGCGCTTCGACCGTATTCAACGGTTGTCCGGGGAAAGCGGGTTCATGGTGCTCGAGCACCACGCCGAGCATCTCTTCCATCCTGTGGCGATATGTATGCTCCCTCAGCACACGCTCGCGGGAGGCTTCGGCAATCGCCTTCGCCTCATCAGGGTTGGCGAGATAATGGTCTATTGCTTTACGGCAGCCTGCAAGGTCGTTGAATGTGGCGACTTCCTTGCCCGGCTCGAACAATTCCGGAAGCAGTTTACGTTCATCTACAAGTTGAAAAGCTCCGGTTGCAGCGAGCTCAAAGGTGCGCGGGTTGACAAAGTCGCCGTGTGGATTGACACTTTCCGTATATGTCGAAGAATGGAGATTCAGGTTGATTCGGGTGGCGTTGAAGATTTTCACCATATTTTCAGTGTTTACCCTTGCCCCTTCATCCTGAAGAATCTTCTCGAGCGGTCCGGCCTGTTCCCATTCGTTGCCCCAGAGCTTGAAATCGTAATCCAGCAATCCAATGAAAAATCGTCTGCGGTTGTAATATCCCGCACCGATATGACTTACATCGCTTGTGAACCTCTCAAACTCCTCTTTTGTGAGCGTCAGTGGTTTATGAACCTCCGGGTCTGCTGCCAACGGCAGGTAGTGTACTTGCCTGGCCCCCGCTCTCCTCAGTTTGTCTTCGAACGGTCCTTTTTGAATATGGAAGAAGACATCGTAGAATGGCGCCATTCGTAGACCGTATTCCATCAGGCTTCCATCTTCGACGAACCAAAAGGCCGTAGGTATGCCGATTTTTCTCAATTCTTCGAGTACCTCCGGGGTGGTCGGCGATTGCGCCATGAAAAGGACCATCTGGGCCTTCATGTCGAGGACTTTTGCCGTTACCGATTCGGCCATTGTCGCGGTGAACACTCCCATCAACTGGTTGAGGTGAATTTTGTCGCGGGTCACTGATTCGAGATGAAGTCTCGCCGGGTCGAACACACTGTTGTCGAGCACTTCAACACGATGGCCGAGTGACCTCAATGCGCTGGCGGCGTACCCGGTTATCGGCAGGCTTCCGCCGTAGAGCGGCCCGACCACCAGAATTCGCAGCCTCTGTCCGGAGAGCCTGATGGTTCTGTTCAGGCGTCCTTCCAGCGCGGTGGTTATCTCCTGTGCGTATTGGCGCGCGGCTGAAGAGATAATAACCTTCATCCCCTTGAGGTTGTTTTCACCATCAGCGGCTGCGGCGATTTTACGGTACAGTTCTTCCGGATCATCGCCGCTTATCAGATCCACTTCCGCGATCAACCTCCCGAATTCCCGTGAATCCATCGCCCGGGCCAGCACCTCAGGTGATGGTTCGACGGCGATCAGCATCTTCCCATTTGAGTTTTTGAGCAACTCCTCAACCAAGTACCCCATGCCGACACCAATCAGGATGTAGCCTTTTGCCGCAGGGCTTTCGGAAACAATCTTTTCCGCCAGTCCAGAGGCCTCTTTTCTCGGATCATAACGGCTGTGCAGAGCGTAATCGCCTGCGAAGACGATAGGATCGCCGCTACGGGACATCTCCACGCGAAATCCATCCTGAATCCTGCCGGCAAGAGTGTCTGCGAGATCGCCGTTACCGAATTTCTTCAGCCTGGCAATATTACTCGCAAGAAAACCTGTTCCGATCTTCACAAAGCGCCTCCGGGTCTCTTTACGGAAGACTGGTTTCCTTCGGTCGCTCTTTTCGCTTCCGGGAAAGGGCCGCTACCCATCCTTTCGCCCTTGTTGTACCGGCCCGGCCGGAAGTAGCCTGCCATAGCCCGTTGGCGGAATTTGATCATGCTTCTTTCGTCACGCGGGTTCCGCGCATGGAAACGCTGCCAGAGGCCGATCATGAATTCCGGTGACCTGTGAGCGATGAGGACCTTGTCCAGCCCTTCGAGTGCTTCACGGTTGTCTTCGTTGAGTGCATGTGCGCGCAGATAGTGTTCGAAGGCGTTCCAGCCGCTCACTGGCGATTTCGCCCTGTTGAATCCGGGGGTCAGACCATCCCCGGCCTCCATCAGAAGATTTCCGACCGCAATATGGGCCTCGGCCATGTCGGGCTCGCCACTGCAGTTCAGCAACTTCCCAGCGGCAATTGAGTCGCCCTCCCCCAGGACTATCCCCGCCAGCGCCGCCCGGATGGAAACGTCATCGGGATTGATCTCAAGGGCATTTCCGAGCGAGACGGCAGCCGCTTTCAGATCACCTTTCGCCTCGAGGACCTGCGCCCGCCTGACTGGGTCCAGACATTCGAGATGTTCGAAAAGTATTTTCCCCTTACCGCTCCGGTAGTTCTTCAGGTATTCCCATTTCCAGGTAGCCTGCCAGACACCCCAGGCGGCTTCCGCCGCTGCGGCTTCGGTATTCCTCACCTTGCGCACTTTCAACGACTCGATATCTTTCATCACCTGTGCCGCGCGATGAGCGATAGTATGCTTCCCTCTGATCGTTTTCGCTCCCTCTTTACCGATCTGTTCGACCCGGTTTTCATCATCGAGCAGGTCACTCACAACCTGTTCGAGGTCAACAGAATCGAAGGTGACCAATTGCTTGCCATCCGTGAACAACTGCTTTTCTCCGCGGTCTCTCTCGGTAATTACAACAGCGCCGCACGCCATGGCCTCGAAGGTTCTCAGGTTTATTCCATCGAACAGGAGTTCGTTGAGCACGATCTTCGCGCGGCGATAGAGGCCCGCTACTGAATCGCCCGGCTCAGCTCTACTCCCGTCTCCATCGACCACTTTCACCGGAGCGATCTGCTGAATCCTGAAGAGTATGGCGTTTCGTTTAGGCCTTACGTCGGGATTCAGCGTACCGACGAAGACAATCGGAATGTCACGCCTGGCCTCACCGTCGGGCGTGTGGTATAGCGCCGGATCGGCGGCAAGGGGCAGCCATCGCGCCCAATCGAGCCCCGAAGCCGCCCAGGATCGCCAGGTTTCGTACTGGTCCACGTAGACCCTGTCGAACGCATGAGCATATGATTTCTGCCAGAATTCATTTATCGGGGTATCGATGGAGTAGAAAACCCTGGGAACATCGAACCGCTCCAGCCCATGGAAAAAGCACCTGCGGTCGATGCTGTCTACCTGGAGTACGATATCCGGCGCAAATCCAGCATTATTCAATACTTCCGTTAGATCTTCGCTCGCCGGATCAATAACGATATCGTCCTTTTTCGATGGTCCGACACGTAGCACCTCGGCACCCAACATGCGAAATGTATCGCCGAAATAATGATCATTGAGTAAGAGGATACGCATTGATTCCCTCAATTCTTTTCGCCTACGACAAAGGCTTCGTTTCTCATTCGCTGAGTCCAGCGGTGATCGGCGTATGGGTAGCCATCCACCCTGAGCGGCAACCTGCGGGTGTATCTGCGATTGGGACGTTGCGCCGGTCTGCAATTCCTTTTCATGGGCATGGCGCTCGTTGCGTAGACAGGCGAAGAGTGCACGAAAACCGAGTACGGTGTAGTTGGAACCGTGCGTACATGGCTCATGGCTTTCATTGTTTTTGGATGCTGTTTCGGCATGTTCCGTGCATTTCCATTCGATCTCATCTTCGTTCTGCTACCGGCATGATTCATTGTTTTCATCATCAACTCCCTTCAGGGACACCGCTGTGAACGCACCTCCCGAGCAGGGCTTCACCTTCAGGAAATGCTTGCAACAATCCTTCCAACCACCGTTCTTCAGCCGAAATCCAGCGACTGTTCAACTGTGCCATTTGAAACCCGGACGGTCCCGCGGCCTTTGCTATGAAATCCCCGGTGACACCAGAACCCGCTGGGCCGAAGCGACTGGATCGCTTCCATTCCAATCCTTCGGGTTCTTGTTGCAGCTCATCATGCCAGAGGAGAGCTCTGGCAAAAGCACGCCATCGTCGCCCCGAGTCCATCGGCCACGGTTCTCCAGCGAAAAAGGATTCGTACTCGATACCCACAGATGTAGATCCGGCCACCAGCAAAGAGACGCCTGCGTTTTCATCTTTTAGCTTCTCCACTTGACCCTTTTCGACCATGTCAAGCGCTACTTGGGCTACATGATCCGTGTCGAAAGGATCGTCGTTGTTCATAACTTCGTCGTCCAATTTCGCCGTCAGCGTTTTCCTGTCGACGATTGCAACCGCACCGTCGGCGTAGGCCCCGGTTTCGCAGGGGTTAGCGCCTCCAAAGAACAATCCCAGCGTTCCTGCACTTGTTCCCGCGGCAAGCTGCAGCGTACCCGTGTCACTTGAAATCAACAGTGTACATTGTTCCAGGATTCCCGGCAGATCACTTACCTTCGTCCTCCCGGCGAGATTCCTGATGTGTTTACGTGTCGATTCGTGCACTGAACCGGCTACTTTTTCACCGGCTTCCACGTCCTCTTCCGTACCGAGCAGAACTACCCGGACGCCGCTCTCCTTGAGCAGCAGCGATGCCAATGCGGCAAGCTTTTCCCAACGGAGACATCGTCCTGCCGCACCTGCGCCGAGATTGATTGCTATATATTTGTTTTTATTAGTAGATACACAACCATCAGAGCTATAAAGAGCAAAGGCCATGCCCAGAAATTCCTCGCGAATCTTCGGTTGTTGAAGCGGGAGGATCTTCGGGCCATAGGCCGCCCAGATTTCGCAGAGATGCAGAGGATTGAACCTGCGATCCTTGAGAGCCGCGTTCAGGTATCTGTGGGGTCTCGGCAGGGAACGTCCGAGCAGTGGGCCTTCAACCTTTCCGGCGGAAATCAGCGATGCGATGGCGCTCGCTAAGTTCCCCTGGTTGAGCAGAATCAAACGGTCCGCCATTCCGTCGGGTTTCCAACTCCGGACCCACTCCTTTAGAAGCTTTAGATCGGGGACGACACCGTGCGTGCGGATAGAGGCCGCTGCCTCAATATCAACGCCGATGACACGGTCAACGCCGTAGAGCACCCTTGCGGCCTCTTCCGACCGTCTATCGACGACCAGGGTGAGCTCGCGAGAATACCCATGCTGGAGTTTGAGGTTCTGCACCAATGGTGAGGTCTGAATGATATCACCGAAGCGCGCGAGCTGTACGATTGTGATCCGCTCATCGATCATCGTGATATTTCCCCTTGAGCCATGATCACATCATCCAGCCGGCGACAGTCCGCCCCGCCGCTCAGGGAAGATGGCTCAACAGCTCCTTCGCCCCTTTGTGCTCCGGTTTCACCTTGAGCACCTTCATCGCTTCATCGCGCGCGAGTTCCTGTTCCTCGCTCCCAAAGTAGATTGCCGCGAGGTGGAAACGCGCTTCGATATCATCAGGGTTGATATCCAGGTATTGCACGAGTGGATCGCGTGCTTTCTGCATGTTTTCCGCCTCTACCGCAGCCGCGACGAGTCCTACAATTGCCGGTCTGTATCCCGGTTTCAGCCGGGCGGCTTCGATGAAATGGCTGAGTGCGGCGGATGGATTTCCTTTACGGAGTTCAACATTTCCCCGGCCTATATGGCCACGGTTGTTCCGCGGTGAGAGTTCGATGACTTTGGAGAATATCTCGTTCGCTTCAGCCAGTTCGCCGTTGACCAGGTGATATGTCCCGATGCCGATCCATGCACGTTCGGAACTCGGGTCGTCGCCCACGGCCTTCAGATAGCATTCATGTGCTTCCTCCGGCCGGTTGAGGCGGAAACGGGTATCGCCCAGAAGTGTCCAATATTGTGCTCTTTGCTTTACGTTTCCGTTTACCCTTTCGCGTCCTTCGATCAATGCCCGTTCAGCTTCATCGAAACGGCCATCCTTTATCAGGTGGTCGGCCCGGGCCAGCAAATCGAGCATATTAACGCTTGAGCCACTGTCGCGATTGTCGTCGGCGATCACCATATTAACAGTGCTCAGAGTTGACGACACCTGTTCCATGTTTCCTCCCCTGTGTTCCGTATGGGCCGCCGGTTGTCCGACAGGTATTAGGACATCTCCACCATCTTGTCTCACGAGACGATAGCCGTCAAGTACTCCGTACATCTTGAAATCCGATTTTATCTTTCCGGCCCACCGTTCGAAAAACCGCTCAAGGTTTTCGTTATCATGGTCTTTACGTCCGGGCGTGGCTTCGGTTTCATGGATGACTACCGCTCTTGGTTCGTAGTATATTTTCACTCCCAGTTCACGGGCTCGCAGGCAGAAATCGACATCCTCGAATCCGTTCCTGTAACCTTCGTCGAACCCGCCAAGCCGGTCATACAGCGATTTTCTGACAAGCATGCAGGCACCAGTAACCGCCTGGTATGCACGTCTGTGATGTATGTGCGGAAGGGTCACCGGGCCTTTGCCATAGATGAGCCCCGGAACAGCATCGTCCTGGAAGGTGATCCCCACATGTTGGATGGTCTGGTTCGGATATAACAGCATCGCGCCTGCTATTTCCGCCTTTTCCTCTTCCTGGAGCACATGTACCATCGCCTTCAGCCAGCCCTCCTTGACCTCGGTATCGTTATTCAGAAACAGCACATATTCGCCCTTGGCGGAAAGGGCTCCGCGGTTACATGCGGGGGCAAATCCCTCGTTCCGCTCGTTGCGAAGCAGCAATACCCCCCATTCTTCAAGCTGTTTGCGCAATTCTTCCGTGGTGTTTTCGCTGCCGTTATCGACCACGATAACCTCGAAGGGGATCTCCGAGGTGTTCGCGATGATCGACTCCAGGCACTTAACCAGCATCTCCGGCAGGTTGAAGTGCGGAATGATCACTGAAACAAGAGGAACGCCATCGGTTCTGAAAGCCTCGTAAGCGTTTGTACGCGCCCGGGTTATACTGTCTCGGCGCTTTCGACGGACCTCGCTGCTTTTTGCTTCGAAGCGGCGCCGTATTTCAAAGCGGTCGTCGATAATTCCGGCAAGCCATTCGAGAGGTATCTGCTTTGGCTCCCTGAAACCGGCTGCCTGGCCGCCCACAACCTCTCCCCAACTTGCTTTTTCGAGGCGTTCAAGCGCAAAATGCCAGAAAGGTTCCGCCCTATATGTCGACGGGAACGGCTCATCTCCAAGGAGCTGACTCCTGAACAGCACACGGTGCGGCTGTACCGATGGATCCAGCCGCAGCTCGTCCAACTTTACGCCCCCACCCTCATCATCGTTGAGGTGCACCGATTCAACCTTTGGCTTTATGACAGAGGTCAGAGCTGAAAGAACACCTGAATCGGGTTCGATTCCGGAAGGGATCATCCAGATCCAATCTCCTCCGGCAACACTTGCGCCCATCGACCATCGTTCGCCGGTGGAATCGTTTGGTGCGGCGATCAGATGACGGACATCTTTCTCCGCGCCGGTAAGGCTCTGCAATTCCGGCTGATTCTCCCAGACGGCAATAACCTCATCAGGAAGCCTGTCCTGGGATGTCACCGCCCTGATGGTCGCATATACGCTCTTGTCATCACCACCCTGAATAACGATTGCGCTGACCCTATGTCCCTTATTAACAGGAACATCCAAGGCCGGAAGAACCTCCGAATTGGACTCGATGTCCGGTTCGGCCGTATAGGTGCGCTTATGTTTTTCCGGCTGTTCCGGCATCGTATTTTTTCCCTGAGCGACGGCCTCATCATCGCGCTCCCCTGAATCGGCAGATGGTTCCTTCACTTGATCGCCATAAATGCGAGCACCCAATTCGATTCGGTGTTTGAGAGCGGGTGTATCCAGTCGATCCGCATGGATCGAGCAGGCTTTTTCATAGGCGCGCTTTGCGGCATCACCATGTCCCAATTTGGCCAGTACGATGCCTGCCCTTGCGATCACCTCCACACTCTCGTCGCCGCACCAGGCATCAATCTCAGTCAGCGAGAGCTCGTCGATTTGTTTCTCGACCACCTGCCTGGTTGCCTGATCGTTCGATACCGTACCCAGATCTGTAAAAGCGAGGAGGCCGTGCAGGGCCGTTTCGAGCGACGAGCTCCATTTTATTCCTCTTTCCGCAACGGCTCTCGCTCGCAGCATCCCCGCATCGATCAGGTGCGTATCCTTTTTCCCCATCCCGGCGAGTACAATAGCTCTTGAAAGCCGCAGTTCATGCTCTGCCGGTTCGATCGTCGGCTTGTCCCTTACAACGATCAACGCCCGGTCAATTATGTCCGAGAGGCCCTCGAAGGCAATGCCACGCAGCAAAAGGCTTACATACGCCTCCAACGCCAGAACGGTGTTCCATGTAGATGTCCATCCGCCGTGATGGTCACGTTTCTTTGCCAGAGCTGCGGCGGCTTCAATGGCCTCAGATTTAAATCCACGTTCCGCAAATGTGGGGATCGCGATTGCCGTGGCGAGGGTGTCCTCCGCACCGCCATGAGTACCTGCGAGCATATGGTTCGGCAGGATTCTTGCGGCAAGTTCTCCTATGTCGATTTTCAGTTTCGCGGCGTCCGCCATTCATTCACCCTCTAGAAGAAGCTCATCGAACTCAAACGCAGGATTTGAGCCCCAAGTGATACAGCGTTTTGCAGCGCAAGAGATTGCATTTGAAATTTCGAGATATATTCTGTCAGATCAGCGCCTTGAGTAGCAGCAAGATGTTCGTTGGTGCGTATATTGATGTCCTCCAGCTTCTCCTCGGTGTTGAGCAACCTCCTCACATTGTCGCCAAGCTCCAGGTTTCTTCTGGAAACCAGCTCAGAAGCGACATCCAGCGAATTGATCGATTCCTGGATTACAGTAAGGGAATCGTATTGCGATCGTGTCAGGCCGGGAGGATTCTGAGTTGCGTCGTTTTCAATTCCATCGAAAAGAGCGTCGCGCAGATCGATCAGTACCTGGAACATATCGCCTTCTTCACCTTGATTGCCCGTCTGGAAAATCTCTGAACCAAGGATATTCCCGGGGATCTGCTCGCCGTCCGAGGTGATACGGTATATTCTGCCGTCCATGAATTGTGGTTTGTCAAATACCGCAGTCACCAGCCCCAGAGCTGAATTCATGGTGAAAGTGTACGGCGACTCCTGCGTGTTGAAACCGCCGAAAATGTATTGACCCTCATGTCTTGCGTTTGCCGTTGCGATCATATCATTGAGGATGCCCTCGATACGTATACCAAGGGCGTAACGGTCGGCGCTTGAGAGCGCGCTGTTGGATGCACTTATGGCGGCCGAGCGTGATTCATTCAAAAGATCAACGACATGCTGTAACTCGGCTTCGGCATAGCTCAACGCCGCGATGCCATCTACGATATTCTCCTTGTGCTGCTCATGGCGGTCAAGGTAGCCCATCAACACCATTGCCCGCGCCGCCATTGCCGGATTGTCCGAGGGTACATCGACCTCGTTGCCGGTCATAAGCACATGCGTCGTGCGGAGGAGATCGTTCTGACGCAGGTTGATATCCCGCATCAGCATGTTGAGTTTCATTTGGTGTGTAATGCGCATTGCAAATCTCCCTAACGGAGATAGACAAGGACGTATGTAATCATCTCATCTACTGCCGCGGCGTAACGCGCTGCCGCCCCGAAAGAATGCTGGAGCTGGACCATGTTCGCCATCTCCTCATCAAGGCTCACCCCGACATAGTGCTCTTGCCAGGTCTTGGTTTGCAGCAACGCTGCCTCGTTTGTCGTCTCTTTGCCTTCCGCTATCTGGACGCCATTGCCGATTCTGCTGACAATGCCGTTGTAAAACTCGGAAAAAGATGATTCTCCGTTTTGCAACGCTGTCTCGAACTGCAGTTCAAATATCTCATGTGCGAGTGCGTTGTCACCGGTCGGCGCAACTTTTGAAGCCGCCACCTTCTCCGGGTTGTCACGGATAACCTGGTTGACTTCCAGCGACATGGCTCCGCTGACCCCTACTCGCCAGAAATCGTTGTTCGTCGATCCATCCCGGCCGATTCCCTGTTTATGCAGGTCATTGACACGCTCGCGTATTTTGTCCGACAGTTCGTCCAGATCGTTGATAGCGGTTGCGATGAATTCATCCCGGGTTTGGACCATGCCATATGCCTCGCCCGTGTAGAGCTGCAGTTCGCGCTGCGTATCGGCCCAGACCAGGTCACCCCCGCCCTTACCCTTGCTCGTATCGGACTTCCACGTCAGTTCGCGGGCGTGGTCACGGCTGACTATCACCTCATGCCCGATGTAGACGTTCATGCTGCCGTTTTCCTCGACCTCAACCGTAGCACCGACCAGACTTGAAAGTTCCAGGACGAGCTGATCTCTTTGGTCCATGAGGTCGTTGGGGGTCTGACCCCTGGCCACCGCGGTATATATCTTCTTGTTCAGCTCGGCGAGCCTTCCCGCTATAGCGTTGACGTTATTCCCGATCGCCTGAAGGTCGAGGTTGATCGAATGACGAGTATCTTCAATTCCATTGACTGTATTGCGGAATGTCTGGCCAAGGCTGTCAGCCTTCATGATTACATTCGATCTCGACGTAATGCTGTCCGCGTCGTTTGCGAAGTCTTCCCACGAGTTCCAGAATTCAGTCAGGGCGTTCGCGATGCCGTATTTGCCTATCTCGGAGAGGGTTGATTCCACTCGCATCAGCCATTCCTTCTCCGATGACCAGCGCCCCAGCGAACCGGTTTCCTCGCGTTCCTGGCTGCTGATATACCAATTGTAGGATCGCTGGATTTCATCCATCCTTACACCCGTTCCGAGTTGACCGGGCGATCCATCAAGAGGATATTGCGCTGAGAGTGAAACACGTTGACGGTGAAATCCCTCGACACTTGCGTTCGCCACGTTGTGACCCAGAATCTGTAGAGATGTCTGATGGGCCATCAGGGCGTCTCTGGCTATCTTCAGTTGGCCGGTCAGCGATGCACTTGAGAAAAATGTATTCGGTATGGACATCTGGCTCTCACAGTGTCTTGTTGACTACGATTGCCTTTGATTCACGTTCCCGCATTCTTCCGTTCTGTTCATAAGTCGCATCGAGGTTCTGACCGCCGTCGATAAGCCAGTCGATGTTCCTTTGAACCATGTTCAGGGTTCGCTTGATCAGGTACTGGTTGACCTGGTTGACCCGTTTTATCCTGTTCACGAGCTTGGCCATGCTTTTCTTCGCTTTCCTGAGCTCGTCCGACGTCTGCCCAAGGCTCATCTCGATGATACGGGTCATAGTGATTTCCGACTCTTCGACTTTCATCCCGTTGGCGATATTGCGCACAAGTTCAATGCGTTTGCTCTCAAGGTTCTTAATATCCTCGATCATCTCCTCCTGTTGAACGACTGTCCCTTCGAATTGATCGATCTCGTTTTTTACCAGGAATTCTTTTTGATGTTCGAGCAAATCGAGGAAGTCCTTGAGCAGCGTTTCTTCACGCCGAATGATTTCGACCAGGTTTCCGATCAGGTTATCCATTCTCGCCCTCCCGGACTTTTCCTGCGTCCGAGGTAGTGTTAAATAGTCTCTCACGTTGGAATTTCTTGTAGTGAGTCATCACCGATTCGACGTAATTTCTGGTCTCGCGAAACGGTGGAATTCCACCGTGTCGCTCTACCGCTCCGGGTCCGGCGTTATAGGCCGCAAGGGCCAGCTCGATATCTTTGAAACGATCGATCTGTTTGCGCAGATACGCAGTACCACCGTCGATGTTCTCAATCGGGTCGAACGGATTATTAACCCCCATTTCCGCCGCCGTCGAATCGACCAGCTGCATCAACCCTTTAGCGCCTTTGTCCGAAACCGCGTTTCTCTCGCCGTTGGATTCCTGCTTGATCACCGCCCTGATCAAGTCCGGGTCGA
>SDBV01001978.1_pt1 | contig 30682 bp, 30 predicted proteins | sample 2277081 | NCBI WGS metagenome assembly SDBV01 (sample SAMN10402039, study PRJNA504765) | marine sediment metagenome | isolation source: marine sediment core GS10_PC15, 223 cmbsf | place: Arctic Ocean: Southern Knipovich Ridge | collected 2010 | reverse complement strand
GCAATAGTGCGTCTTCCGTCAAGGATTCGCTCATGAGCAAGCTGCCGGGTGGCGCGTCGAATTCCAATAGCAGCTATACCGACGGCGCCAGCGGCATTCTCGACACAGGTAGCGGGCAGAAGCTGAGCCTGGGTGGCGATGGCGTCAAACAGCAGCTCACCAAGCAGATCTGCGACAAGATACTCGACCAGGGCAAGTCGATGCTCTGACCGCTGTCCGGCCTTTGCAAGACGGCATCAAAGCCCTTGTCTTGCCCGGTGCCGTCGAGCCTCATCCCATGTCGGTGTGTGCCGGGATACCGGCTTCTCCGGTCCCTTCGAAACGGGCCGCTGTTTTGCGGAACGGAATCACCCGGAGATTTTTCAATGCTACCCATGCAAGGGCCAATGTCGCCGCACAAACCGCAAAGAATACGCCGAAGGCGTGGGTCAACCTGACTGTGCCAACGGCCTGGGTTGCGAACGCAGCGTGCGTATGCAGGTCGGTTCGCGAACCGTCGAGCAGCCGCGCGTCCGTACCGAGCAGGTGGAGTATGAGCGCGCTGAAGACGGCGACGCCGATCGTGCCGCCTACTGCGCGAAAGAACGTATGCACAGCAGTGGCGATGCCGATATCGCTTGCCGGCACGGAGTTTTGCGATGACACCATCATCGGTGGCAGGCTGGCGCCGATCCCGACACCTTGAAGGAACGTCAAGGCGACGATGGCGACGATGGGCAGGCCGGCAATGCCGTAGGCGAGTATGGCGAGTACCGGAGCGGCGACCGCCAGACCGGCCAGTGGCGGCAGCTTGTATTTGCCGCTATAGCGCATGTATTGCCCCGACAGGTATGAGCCAAGGACCACGCCGAAGAGCGGTGCGGTGAGCATGCCGCCCGCTTCGCCGACGCTCTGGCCGCGGCCGATCTGAAGATAAAGCGGCAGGTAGATGCTGAGCGCCATGTTGACCATCGTGATCAGGACCGCGCCGATCGAAGTGACGACGATGATGCGGTTGTGCAGGATGGAGAGCGGCAGCAGCGGTTCGCGGGCGCGCTTTTGCCATGCTACGAACAGCGCGGCGAGTGCAACGGTCCCGCCGAACAGAGCGACGGTGGGCAACGCATCCCACGCGAAGCGCCGCCCGCCCCAGGTGAGCGCGAGCAACAGACACACGGTCGAGCTGACCATCAATGCGGAACCGAGGTAGTCGATCTTGTGCTCCTTGCGTTGCGCCGACAGGTCCGCCAGCGTGACCCAACTGAGTCCGGCCGCAATCACGATCAGCGGCAGGTTGATCCAGAAGATCCAGCGCCACGAATAGTGCCCGGACAACAGGCCGCCGAGCACGGGGCCCGCCAGGCTCGAGACGGCGTAGGTGCCGGAGATATACGCCTGGTAGCGGCCCCGTTCACGTGGCGACAGAATGTCGGCGACGATGGTGTTGGGCAGCGCCATCAACGCGCCGCCCCCTAGCCCCTGGATGCCGCGTCCGATGATCAGCGTGTTCAGGTCAGGCGCCCAGCCGCACACAATGGAGCCGGCCAGGAACAACACCAGCGCGGCAATGACGACGCTGCGCCGCCCGTGGATATCGCTCAGGCGTCCCGCTACCGGTGTGCTGGCGGTGGAGGTCAGAAGGTAAGCCGTCACGACCCATGAGACGCTGCCGAATCCGCCGAATTCGGTTGCGATCGGCGCCAGCGCCGGCGCAACGATGGCCTGATCGATCGTACCGAGCAGCATGATCAAAACCAGTCCACAGAAGATGGTGTGGATCTGTCTACCGGTGTAGCGCGTGTGTGCATCTGCAGGAATACTACTCATGACTGATCATCCGTCCGCCAGATTGAGGTAATCGGCGCTGCTCAGACCGCAGCAACGCTTTCGTTTGCATAGATATGCTTCAGGTGCCCGTCGTCCTCGCGTGCCAGCGTACCAAGACTCGCATTCTGGGGCAGATTCTGCAACCGGAACAGAACCAGTGGCGCCTGTCCGTTGCGATTGTCGACGGCGTGCGTACACCATGCGGGGACGAACAGCACGTCGCCCTCGGCGATGCGCTTTCTGTCGTTTTCGCTGCCGAGACTCGCGTCGCCCGAACCGGAACGCACGATGTAAAGATGCCAGAAAGAATGGCGATGCGGTTTGGTCGTCTCGCCAGGATTGAGCACCTGGATCACCAGCGAGAGGCCTGGCGCAATCGTTGCCTGATCGGCGGCCTGGCTGCTGCCCAACGCGAGTGTTCCTTGCACGTTGTGCGGCCGCTTTGCAAGCGACGTCTCCACGTCGCTCCAGTTCCAGACGAGGGCATCCGCCGCGAGCCGTGTGGTTTTTTCGAGGTACTCCGAAAAGGCGAGAATTTCACCGCGAGAGACTTGCATGTGTCAGCTCCTGTAACGTAAACCGTGATGAATATAGATCGCTATCCTGATCGAATTGCTAACCACCTGAGCTTGATCTAAACCGTAGGCGAACTCGGGTATAGCGAGAACGGCAGCAGGTATCGCGGCCTGCGTGTATTTTCGCGGGATGCGATCACCGCTCGATGAGTCGCTGACGCAAACGTGTGATGACTCGCGTGCTGCAACATATCGCCGACATTGAACACGATGGCGTCGTCTTGCGGCGTGACAGGTAACCAGTTTCCGTCGTGCGTCAGCACCTCCAGTCCTTCAGCGTCCGAGCCCGGCAGCAAGGTGGCGAAGTGACTGTCCTTGTGTGAGCTGAACAGCACGTCCGCGAGATTGCTGGTGGGCAGCGGCGGAAAATGGATCGCGCGCAACGTCGAGTCGCCGACGCGCGTCAAGTCGGCGAAGTGACGTTCCGGCAAACCGGCATCCAGTGCCAGGCCGTGCAGCAGGCGTGCGGCCAACCGGTCGAACGCGTCATACAGACCGTAGCCATATTGTTTCAGTTCGGCTACTTCATCTGCCCAGATATTGAGCGGGATCGACACGGCCAATGCCGAAGCGGGATCGACCTCGCGACCCAGCCGCCACGACTCCGAGTGTTGGGCGAGACCCGCGTACTGACGATCGTCGACGGACTGCGCCCTGGCCGGTGTGTAGCCGCGCTGCCCGTCGCCGCCTGGCAGGTGGTATTTCATCTTGGTCTCGACCGGCAGGTCGAAGAGGCGCTTGAATACGGCGTAGGCGCCGTGTATCAGTTCGCGAGAGATGCCGTGCGCACTGATACAGCAAAAGCCGAACTGCCGGCAGGCAGCACCCAACTCCGTCACAAAGAGTTCCCGTTCACTATCGAAGCGACGGATATCCAGCGTCGGAATATTGTTCATTGTTTCACCGACATGCGCGGCAACAGCGCGGCTAGAACGAATATGGCGGCAAGCAGGCTAAGGTAATGCGCACCCGCATGCTGAAGAAAGAGCGCGCCGAACGCGCCCGCCAACGAGACCCCAAGGTAAAGCATCGCCTGATAGAGTCCCGTAACAAAGGACTGCGTTCCCGGCGGAGCGTGCGAAAGAATCAGGTGCTGCTGCGGCGTGGTCTGCGAAAAGGTAAAGAGCCCTGCTGCGAACGTACACGGTAGTGCCAGTGCGACTGTCTCCCGCGTCCATGGAATCAGCACAAAGATGAGCGCCAGCCCCAGCGAGCCCGCTACGAGAACCCGAGGCGGCCCGAGGCGGTCAGCCAGGTGCCCAGCCAGCAGATTGCCGGCGGTACCGGCTGCACCGAACAGCAGAACCAGCACGCTCAACAATTGCGGATGCGGCTGGGTCAGCGGTGCATAGATCGCACTGATGTAGGTGTAAGGGATAAAGATGCCGGTGAATACCAGCAGGGCGCGCAGCAGGATGCGCAGGATCTGCCGGTCGCGCAGCGGCGAGAGCCGTACCGCCAACCCGGCAGCGGCATGATCGCGCAACGGCGGAATACGTAAAAACACCGCCACGCCTGCGACAAGCCCAAGCGCGGCGACCGCGTACAACGTGATGCGCCAGTTTGAAAACGTGCTGATTGCCGTCCCCAACGGCGCGCCTAATACCAAAGAGGACGTCATGCCCAGTATCACGATCGCAATGGCTTGCCCGCGTTTCTCGGGGCCAGCCAGCGCGGCGGCGGTTGCACTTGCCGTGGCGGTATACAGGCCGGCGCCGACAGCGGCAACCACTCTGGACGCAAGCACAAGTCCAAAGCCCGGTGCAAGCGCGGTCAGAATATTGCCGAGTACCAGCACGAGGATGCCGACGCTCAATGATGTTCGCCGCGGCCACCCGGCGCACAATGCGCCCACCACCGGCGCGCTGAGCGCATAGGCGAGGGAAAATACCGTCACCATCTGGCCCGCCCCCGCGATGCTCACATGCAGGGTCGAGGCGACGGACGGCAGTACGCCTGCAATCACAAACGCGTCCGTGCCGACAGCGAACGTCCCGATCGCGAGCATGGCGACGTCGGTTCGCCACGAAGCCGAACCCTCAGACGTGGCGTCTGCGGGCCTGCTTATGGTGGTGCGTCCCGGCATCAGATTCAGCGGCTCTTTGGTGTTCATAGGTTCAGGGTAATCAGGAACTCCGTTTTTCTCTTGCGGTCCGGCGAGCAGGCGCATGTGCATACCCGAAAGCAGCCGATCGACTCATGCGTCATGCTTCAACGTTTCCTGAACACATACAGATATTGGGTACTCGACACGTCGAGTGATCCGGTGCGCGTCCAATGGATTTCGATTGCCTTGCGGACCGCGTTGCGCAGCGACTCGTCACCGAGTTGTTGCGCGATGTTCTTGTAGCGCAGCGTACGGACATAGAAATCGAGAAGCCGGTCCACATTCGGGAACGTCATCGTGCCGTCGAACGGTTCCTGCCTGACCAACTCGAGCGACTCGGGGACGAAGCCCGCGATATTGGCGTCGCAGAAGCGGTTAGTGCCTGGCGCGGTCAGATAGACATGGTCATAGGGAAATCCAAGTTCCAGCAATGCGCGATCCTGGAAGCGGTTAAGCTCGCTCATCCAGTCGAAGGCCGCCGTGAGTAGCGCAACATGCCCGCCGGCCCGTGTCAGTTGCGCGAGCCTGCTGAACGCCGCCTTGATGTCGGGAACGTGGTGCAACAGCAGATTGGCCAGTACCAGATCAAAGCTGCCGTTTTCGAAGGGCGCCTCTTCAATCGAACTCTGGATGAAACGGTGATCGCCAGGTATGGACTCGAAGCGTTTGCGCGTAGCCTCGACCATCTCGCGAGCAATATCGATTGCCGAAACATTGACCGGCCTCGATTCCGCGAGTGCCGCGCCGAACCGTCCCAGACCTGATCCGGCATCCAGCACCCTGGTAAAGCGGAGGTCCTGGAGCTGCCCGACGTACCATTGACTGATCGAACGCTTCGCCAGTGACTCCCAGTCGTCCGAGCGGGACTTGAAGTCGTCAATGGTCGCATAGTGTTGTTGCAGATGCTCCTTGTCAAAGTACGTGCTCATTTTCGCTGCTCCTCGTGACGGTCCGGATGGGCTTGCAAAAACGCGGACTCCTCGCTGCAGGCATCGGAAATCCTCTGAATGAGCGGCCACGCGTCGAAGGCGAGACCGAGGCGCCGAGCCGAATACACCTGAGGGACCAGTGCGATGTCCGCGAGAGTGGGCTGGTCGCCATGACTGAACCGGCCTGTGTGCGGGCTCTTCGCGAGCAGTGCTTCGAGCGCGCCGAAGCTTTCCGTCAACCAGTGGTGCTGCCATTCACGCACTTGCGTGTCGTGATGCTCGAGGCGTGTCTTCAGATACGCGCTGACGCGCATCGACGTGACGTGATGTGTGTCCGCAGCGATCAGTTGAAACAACGCCCGTACCCTTGCCCGTCCCAGCGGATCCGCCGGCAACAGCGCGGGCTCGGGATATCGTTCTTCCAGATATTCGATGATCGCGGCCGACTGGGTCAGCACGGCGCCCTCATCCTCGATTGCGGGCAGCAGGCCCTGCGGATTGATCGCCAGATAGCCGGGAGCGCGATGCTCCCCCAAGGTGAGATCGTGCGTGAGCGTCTCGTACGGAATGTGCTTCAGGTTCAGCGCGATCCGTACACGATACGAGGCCGACGAACGGTAAAAACCATGCAGCTTGATCAAGGGAGCTTCTCCGTGAGAAAGGGCGGATTACGCGACGATGGAATCGGCCGCTGCTGCCAGACTGACCGAAGCGTGGGGCTCACGGCGATGGAGCGCCTGCGTCTCGTGGCCCGGGTGCGTCTCTAGTCTTGCGGCAATGGCCGCGAACAGTTCCAGCACGCAACGTTGCGCATCATGCGTCTGCCGCGAAGCGATCTGCGGACGCGGAAGTGCGTGGGTGTAGAAATGCGGGCCCTCCACCAGGAATCCGACCGCCCAGATGTTTTGCCGAGCTGTCCCCGTTGCGCCCACCGGATGCAGCGAGGCATCGATATCGATGCCGCCTGGGTGGTAGTCGCCGTTGTAGTACGGCCGGATCAGGCCGCGTGCGAGCAGGTTGGCTGACAACGGCGATCTGTCGGTCAAGGGCGAATAGGCGTCGAGTCTCGCCACCACCAGCACATCCGCATAGCTGTGCTCGACACGCTCCGCATAGCTGGCCTGGATGCGAAAGCGGGCGTGGGCATCGTCGGCGACAACCTGCGCGCCGGGGCCACCCGCGATATCGATCAGGCCGGCCTCGCGCAACGCCAGATATTCGACGTTGCGCTGTTTCGGCGGCCCGAACGAAACGCGGTTCGTGGTCGCGTTGAAGTCCTCGACAAAGTAGCGATGCGATGCAGGCGTCAGGCCGCCGTATTCGACCGCGGTACGCAGCGCTTCGCGTGTATCTCGCAGGACATCGGTTGCTGCTTTCACCGGGCTCGTCAGGTTGCCTTTGAACGCCTCGCGGAGATCGGCATTCAACAACGCGTCAAAGAATTCGCGGAACGCGGCGAACGATTCGAACTGGCGGCCTTTAAGCGGCCAGAGAATCGACTCGATAGCACGCACTTCCTCGGCGGTCGGCTCGAAGCCGTCCACCGGGACTTCCTCGCCGGTTTGCGCGCTGCGATAGGCGTAAGCCATTTCGCGGATTACCAGCGGCAGCACCTCGGCCTTGAAATCGATGCGCGGGTCTCCGGTCGCGGCGAGTACAGCCCGCCGTTTCGCGGCGACGGCGTCAGGCGTAAAGAAACGCGGCCGATGGCGTCCGGTCAGCCCCTTCTGATTGATCCCCCGCGCGGCGAACGGCAAGCAATGGCGGGAGAACAGCAGGATAGTGGGTTCGTCTCCGGAGCGCAGATAACGGAGCTTGCCGTTTTCCTCCACATAACGGCCGCCGCGCCCAAGCGTCAGCGACGAAATGACGTCGTGCGCCGTGAGGCCGAAACCCTGTACCGCGACGGTTGCCGATGACGGGATCTGCGCGAGGTTTTCGACCGGATAGGGCGAAGCGAAATATGCAAGGTTCTCGTTGTGGCCGGCATGGCGCCCGACAAACGCGGAGAACGCCAGATCCTCATCCGTGGGCTTGCGATAACCGTGTCCGGTCGTGAGGAACACGTAATCGGCCTGCCGCACGTCGCCGCTTTCAAGCACGACGTCGAAGCCGGCGTCACGCTCGATCAGGTCGATAACGCGCGAGCGGCGGTGCACCACGCGGATAGTCGGTGGCAATTTCTCGACCACCCGTCGATAGACCCAGGAGAGGTACTCCCCGAGCAGGCTGCGAGGTAAATGATCGGCCTCAGTGATCGGCACGCCCGCGTCCCCGGCATCGCGGCGAAAGTGCTCGCCGACGCGCCGGTAGCCCGTCGCGTGAGCCCATTGCACGAGCGAGACGCCATCGTCGCCCCCGGCAAGACTCGACGGTGCGAACATCGTCACCTGCGAAGCCACCGTGTTGATCAGCAGATGATCCGGTTGTTGCGACCGATGCACCCCTTCGCCGCTCTCGCCCTCGTCGAACACTTCGATCTGCAGACGCGCCCCGGCAGGCAGCCGGTGCGCATGCTCCAGCACCCGTTCCAATATCGTCAACCCGCGTGGACCCATGCCCACGATTGCTATAGATGTCGCTTGCATTGATGAAAGCTCCTCGTTCAGCTCAAGGTGGGCACGGAGTCGAGCCCGTGCGCATGGGTATGGTCCGGCGTCGGCAGGGTTCGAGCGCTTGCGAAGCTGTCGCTGCGGGCAAGCGGCAGCCGGTGCAGCTCGACGATGTCCGGCTCGCCTTTCCACGAGGGAAAGCGCAGGCGAACGGCCGGATCGTGGCCGGGAATGATGTGATCGGGACCATCGGCCAGTTGCTCGATGAGGCTGTGTGCCTCGAGCATGCGCACAACATCGAGCACGATCGGAAACGGCCTGCGCGAGCGCAGGTTGTCCCAGTAGTGCGCCGCGTCGCTCGCCAGTACGACATAGCCGCGCGACGTGTGCACGCGCACCACCTGCAGGCCGGCGGTATGTCCGCCGAGCAGATGGACGCTCACGCCCGGCGCGATCTCCTGGTCGCCGTTGGCGAACTGAACGCGCCCGGCATACAGGCGCTCGATCGCCGCCGCGACGTCACGGGCTTCGAACGGTTTGCGCATGACGTCGTGGCACATGCAACGGCCCGTGCAGTAGGCCATTTCCGCTTCCTGCAGATGCAGCCGTGCATTCGGAAACGCGCCGATATTGCCGGCGTGATCGTAGTGCATATGCGTAATGACGATATCCTGGACGCCGGCCGCGTCGATTCCCAGCTTCTGCAGCAACGCCACCGGCGACTGCAGGTAGCGGCGCTTTCTGCGCGCGGCCATCTCCGCGCTGAAGCCGGTATCGACGAGGATCGTGCGGTTGCGGTCGCGGATTACCCACACGTAGAAGTCGAGCGGCATCGCGATGTCGTGGTGCGGGTCCTCGCCCAGATAGTTCTCCGCGCTGCGCCGCTCTTCGTGCGTCGCATAGCGCAATGCGAAGATCTCGTACTCCGGCGCGACCGTATCCCTATCCGCTTTCGTATGCAGGTCGAGGCGCGTCATGCCACCGTCTCCAGGGCGTCAGGCCGCTTCTGGCTGCCATGCTTCGCCTGATGGATGTGAACCACGGGGATCGAATCGTGCTCAGCGACTGCCTCCCGCTGGAAGAAGAAGCGCTTTTCGCCGAAGGCCGGTTTCAGATCGTCGAGCCACGTGGCCTGCGCATCGAACTTCGCATAAAACGGCCGCCGCACCCAGTCCGGATTGCGTGCCTGCAGGAACTGCAGGGCGAACACCTTTTCTCCCGCAATCTCGACGATACCGTCGATCACGACCTTGCCTGGGAACGCGCTCATCGACGGGCCGCGGACCGTGCGTGCGAGACCCGATACCGTTTGGTACGCCGCCTTGAAGATCTCATAAGCGCGTGCGAGCGGAAGCTTGAAGTAGTCGCTCGGACCGGTGTCCCGTTCGACGAACATGTAGTAGGGAATCGCGCCGAGCCGCACGCCGGTCGTCCACAGTTCGGCCCAGCCGGCCGGATCTTCGTTGATATGGCGGATCAGCGGCGCCTGGATTCTCAGAGTTGCACCCGTCGCGATGATGCGGCGCACCGCCTGTTGCGCAATGGGATGCGCAAGTTCGCGCGGATGGTTGTAGTGCCCCATGAGCGCCAGATTGCGCCCGCTATTTACGACCTTCTCGAACAGGCGTAGCAGGTCATCCGAGTCCTTGTCGCTCACAAAGCGCTGCGGCCAGTACGCAACAGATTTCGTACCGATGCGGATGTTTTGCACATGCGCCAGTTCCGGCACGAGCAGCGGCTCGAGATATTCGGCAAGTGAGCGGGCGTTCATCACCAGCGGATCGCCGCCCGTGATCAGAACGTCGGTGACGTCGCGGTGCCGCTTCAGGTATTCGACCAGATCCAGCGAGGCTCGCGCGTCGAACTTCAACTCGTCCATGCCGACGAATTGCGGCCACCTGAAGCAGAACGTGCAGTACGCGTGGCACGACTGGCCCGCGCTCGGGAAAAACAGCACGGTTTCGCGGTATTTATGCTGGACGCCGTTGAGCGGCACGCCGTCCAGATACGGCACGTTGTGCGTCATCTGGCCCGCGGGATGCGGGTTCATTCGCATGCGAATTGAATGAACGAGCCGATCTATTTCGCTCTCCTGCGCACCGCTCGCGATCAGATCGGACAACGTTGCGTATTCGCTTTCACGCAACATGTCCCGATGCGGGAAGGTCAACCGGTAAATCGGATCATCCGGAACCTTGTCCCAGTCGATCAACTCCGCAAGCACATACGGATTGACGCGAAATGGCAGTACCCGCGACACAACGTCGACTGCCTCTTGCTGCTCGGCCGGCAAGTTCATCCATTGCGGCGCCTGTCGAATGCTTTGACGTGTATACGGCTTGAATTTCCACACCTGATCGTTCTGCATCGGTATCCCCTCATAACGTTCAGCCGGTCGGATCGAGTGGCGGCGACAAGGTCACGCGGTTCGCTCGCCCCTGAACTACGGGATGCAATCTAACAATCTTCAATGTGCACATACAGTTATGATACGATATATCAATCATTTCAAATGGTTATCAAAAGATATGCGGCAACATCTCGATCTTTCGTCTGTTGAAGCGTTTATTCTGGTCGCGGATCTGCGGAGCTTTACCCACGCAGCGGATGCGCTTGGCCTCACTCAGGCCGGTGTCAGCCTGAAATTGCGGCGGCTCGAGGAAACGGTGGGGCGGCGTTTGCTCGACCGCACACCGAGACAGGTGCGGCTGTCCACAGACGGCGAAGCGTTCTTGCCGCACGCGCGAACCTTGATGGCGGCCCAGGATCTCGCGTTGATGACGGGCAACGAACCGGAGCGCGAGTTGACCATCGCGATTAGCGATCACGTTGCCGGCCCCGAATTGCCGGAGATTCTCGCGCGCGTGAACGCGTACGATCCAGGGCTGATGCTCAAGGTGCGGGTCGACTATTCCCGCAAGGTGCTCGCCGACTTCGATCACGGCGAGGTTGACGTCGCCGTGGTTCGTCACGAAGGACGCCGGCGCGATGGGGAAGTACTGTTCGAAGACGGCTACGGGTGGTTTGCGAGCATGTCGGCGAGATTGGATGGCAAGCCCTTGCCGCTGATCACAGTGACCGAATCATGCGGCGTGCGTGAGGTGGCCATACGTTTGTTGACTCAGGCAAAGGTTCACTGGGTCGATGCGTTTCTGGGTGGTGGCGTCGCCACCGCCATGTCGGCCGCCAATTCGGGTATCGGCGTGCTGCCTCTGCCGCGGCGGCTGGCGGCTACGGGGCTGGTAGAGGTTGGCGAGCCGCTTGGTCTGCCGCCATTTCCGTCTGCCAAAGTCACGATGCATACGCGGCGTGTCGATGGCCACACCAAGGCCACGCTGCGCGTGCTGAGTTCGGCGTTCCGCTCAGCCAGTTCGCATAGCTAAGCGATCCCGCGAGGCACGGCTTCGTTCATCAGGCAACAGAACAGATAAGCAAAGCACATTTGATCTGTTTGTCACATAGCGGGCATACCCTATATTTCCCCAGCAGTGCCATCGTCACCGATCTTGACGGAGCCTCGGATGAACGAGCATGTACATAAAATGCGGCGCGATTCCCGCAACCGGTCGCCTGGATTAGTCGTCGCGGAACCGAAGTCTTTTGCGTCGCAGGACAGGCATAACGCGGTGCAGGCGGTCGTGCATCTTGCGAAGCAGGATCCAATGCACGCGTTCACCACAGCGATGCATATCGTAGCCAGCCAGATACCCGACGAGACGTCGGATATCGCCCCGTTGGCGCTTTCGCTTCCGCTTGACCACAGCCGGCTCGTCGGGATACTGCATCGGCAAACGGCGCGACGGATGCACTGTTTTCCTTCCGCGACGGCTGTGCGCGACGGCGGGGCCTGGGTAGTGAGTGCGGATGCGCTGCTGGGCGTCGATCCCTCGTCGGTGCGGCGCTGGTGTGTGCTCGCCCACACGGACGGCGACAATATCGATGCATTCTGGATCGATCCGGCTGCTGAGGGTGTGCGCCAGCATCCGGAGCCGGCGGCCGGACGCCTCGCCCCGTTCAACGCCTACACGTTCACGCTCGACAAGGTGCGTGTTGCCGAAAGCGGGCGCGTCCGGCTTGGCCGGGCCGACGCGCCAGGTCCCATCCTGCTGCGCCTTGCGCGGGTGTATCCGGCGATGGCCTCCGCATTGTGCTGCGGCATAGGCCACGCTACGAGAACGGTGGCAAGTCGCGACGTTGGGACGTCGGTGCGGGCGTCGACCTATCCCATAGCCCGTTGCAGAACCACGGAGCGCCTGAGTCGTGTCGACGCGTTGCTGTTGACGAGCGAAGTGTTGCTTCGCGATATAGCGAGCGATCTGGTCAAGGGCGGTGCGAGCACCACGGCGCGCAGGTCCGTGCGTCACTTGCATCGTCTGGCGATGGACAGCTCGATTGCCGCGATCTCGCTGGCGTCGCGCAGCCTGCCTAAACTTTCGAACCTCGATCATGCGTCATTGCACCGTTATCGGCGCGACGCGGCTGCGACCTGCGCATTGGCGGCCAGCTTCGACACGGTTCACGCACTTAGTGCGTGAACCGAATGCCCGCAGGAAGGAGGAAGGCGGGCGGATCAGTCGACGCTTAGGTCAAGCAGGCTGAGTCCGACGTCGGGCCGATAGGTTTTCTTGAGCGGCACGAAATACTCGGTCACGAATAGTTCTATCTCCAGGCCCACCTTGCCTTCGATCAGGTGGCCACCGCGTACCGTGCCTTCACGATTCGCGACCGAGCCGTGCAGGTGCGGTTGCGGCACGCCCTCCACGGCCGCAATGTCGCCGATGAGCCCGGTAATGTCCGTACGTTCATCGATTGCGATATTGGCAAACGCCTTTTTGTCGACGTCGTACCAACCAAACAGCGCGCTGACGAAATTGCCCCAACCGCTCAGTTCCGCACTGGCGATATGGTGCTCCGCGGCCCATTGAGCGAGCCCGGACATCAGCTCGTCGCCGGGGGCGAACAGCAGGAACCAGGTACGTTGTTCCTTTCCCTGCGCAAGGACGCGCGTTCGCAGACCGGGCGCGCGTCCCTTTTCCGTGTAGACGAAGCCCTTGGTGTAGCCAGGCGGGGCAGGCGCGGCATCGGCCCGTGCCGATGGAATACAGCTTAATACTGATGAGGCCAGTCCAATACAGCAGCGACGACGGCCCTCATTGACCTCTTGCATTGCGGCTCTCCCATTTCTCGATTCTCAGGTTCCGGGGGTGCACGTGTTTCGCGCGCGAGAGCCATTTTATTGATTGCGGAGGTTCTTTCGTTAGCTTGATTCGTTGTGACTATTTCGCTGCCTGTGCCATGGCCTTAGGACGAGGCGTGGTAGCGTGCCGGGTGACCAGCCAGATACCGATGCCGATTGGTACCGTGCCCACCAGGTCGGCCGCACGCAGGGGTTCATGCAGTATCAACCAGCTCATGACAAGGCCGACCGGAGGCATCAGGAAATGCAGGGAACTCGCGGAGGTCGCGCTACCTTTGCTCAGCAGGTAGAACCAGAGTGAGAACGCACCGATCGATACCACGCCGATGTGCCAGGCCAACGACAGCCAGAACGTTGAATTGAGCGAAATATCGGCGAAGCGCTCCGTGCCCAACCCAACAGCCAGGAGCATCGCCCCTGCGCATAACTGCTGGCCACCGACCACGACGATCAGCGACTCCTTCAGATCGAGCTTCTTGAAGGCCAGTGTGCCTGCCACCATGCATAACAACGCAATGCCGATCAGCAGGACACCATGTGCATCTTCACCGAAGGCGATGCGGTCGTGTACGACGAGCGCGGCGCCGGCAAGGCCTAACGCCAGGCCGACCACCTTGCGGGTGCTGAGCGACTCACCAAGCACCAATGAGGCCGCGACCGAAACCAGAACAGGGTTCAGACTGGTGATGAGTGTCGCAAGGCCGGATGAAGTGGTTTCCATGCCGGCCCACGCGAGCCCATAGTAGCCGGCCTGATTGAGCAACCCGAGCAGCGCGATTTTGGCCCACGGTATATGCCGGTGCAATTGCCCTTTGGCGGCGGCGACTGCCAGCAGGATGACACCCGCGGAGATGAAGCGAAAGCTCAGAAACAGGTTGGGCGGACAGGTCGTCAGGGCGAACTTTGTCGCCACAAATGCCGAGCTCCATGTCAGTACGAATACGCTGACGAGGGCGAGATAAAGCCGGTTGTCTTTCATGGCTGACGTGACGCGCATGAGGCAGTGCGGACAGCGGCTCTGCTACATGGCGACGCCGATGGTTTCAATGAAGCTTATTGTCACTTCATTTTGTCATTTCAACAACTTATCAAGAAATATTTCTCAAATAAATAATTGTTATTTATGGGGGCGATCTGGGGGATGCGATCTGATTGGCCGGTACGAACGCGAACCGGCTAATACAGTGTGCGTCTCGTATACCGTCTGTTGTCGCGCGTTTTCCGGCTACTTCTGGCGATGGGGCATGCGAAGTGACCGGGTCGTAGCTCCAGCAACTTCTCTCGTTTCTATGCTTGTGTCGAACGGAACGCTTGGGGCTTTCCACGCAGATAGTAGGCTTGAGCTATCAGGCCCAAAACGAGCCCCAACACAAGCACTCCCTGGGCACCGACAAGCAAGGGTGACTTTAGATTCGTAACCAATGGATGACCATCAGGAACGCGTTTTAAAGTTTCGGTTACCGTAGGAACCATCAACACAAAGACAGTTAGTGTTAGGGAGAATGTTTCGGCATATACGCTTATTCGACCAGGTATCGGCAGACGCCCGACACCATAGCCGAAGATCAGCAACAGAATTGCAGCTACACCGATTATGTAACTGGCTTTCTGATGCGCCACGAGAAACACGGTCAGAGACCCGATCAGCATCGCAAAGAAGTACACCGCTCCGGGAATCGAGCGCGGCACAATTCGACCGTAGCGGGCAAACATGTACACGGCTACAGGGATCGCAGGTAGACTGCCGAGAGTGTGAACCCAGCCAAGTGATGAAATTCCAAACATTGCCAAATCCTTATCTTGCGTGAGGGGCACGAAATGTCTAAGCCCGTCTTTGAACCGGGTTAGCCATACGATCTGAGTGCAGTTCTTCTGGTGATCGGCGCCTACTTTAGGCTCACGAAGCTCAAATTGACATGACCGAATCAAGGAAAAATTTGACCATTCTTCCGGAATTGGCACTTGATGGTCTAGCTAGTGGCGATCTCCTGTCACAGGTGCTCGCACGCATGCGCATGACAGGTGACTGTGTCTATTCGTGTGAATTGCTGCCGCTTGCGCAACTGGAGATTTCAACGCAGGCTGCACATGCGTGCGTAGTCAGCGGCGGAGTTGTGGAAGTCACGGGTGATGACACAGCCCGTTATGAGATTCAACCGAGCGAGTTGGTGTTGTTCCCACGTGGACTTCGCGACTTCCGGCTTATGGCTTGCAATGGACCAGCGACTGTGGTCGTTTGCCGTTTCTGGTTTGATCCCGATAGCCTGCAAAATTTGCTTTTCGGTTTGCCTGCGCTGATCCACCTTCGACAAACGGAGACGGACGGCTGGCTCGACAACATCATGAGGTTTCTTCTGCATGAGGCCGGCAATGACCAACCAGGCTCGGCTTTGATGGTCTCCCGCATGATTGATCTGGTTGTTGTGCGCGCATTGCGGGCGTGGGTTCATCATGGTCATGCATCTAGCTGGCTAGGTGGATTGGCAGACCAGCGCATTGCTCGCGCCTTGAAGGCGATCCACGAGCAGCCGCCACGAGGCTTGACCATTGATGGGCTCGCAGCTGTCGCTGGAATGTCCCGCTCAAGCTTCTGCGAACGCTTCACGGCGCTTGTAGGGAAGTCGCCCCTTCGTTACCGCAACGAATGGCGTTTGACCATCGCCCGGGATATGTTGGCAAAGGGCGATGCGCGTGTGGGCGACGTCGGCATGTCGGTTGGTTACGAGTCCGAGGCCGCTTTCAGCCGTGCATACAAGACATTTTTCGGCCACACACCGAGAGAGGCGAAGCCGACAAATGCTATGCCTTAATGATCTATGGGATATTTTGGTGGATTCAGACCGTGATGGTAGTAGACAGTCAATGCTCAAAACACCGCATTACTTCTGCGATTTATGGCCGTCAGGAGATGATGCGAGCATCCGCTTATGGCTTGGGCGATTGCTGGGACGGCAGAAGAATTGCCGAGAACCCCAAGCTCAAACACAATGTCTTCGTGGCGCTCGTGTCCGTCAAAGTTGAGCAGTTCAATCAAGAGAGGCAGTCGAGATTCGCCTTCCGGCAGGGCATCCAGTGTCGCACACAGCTCAGCGATGTTTTTTGGTTCATTCGTAGAGGCACTTGAATTTCTGATCGAGGCCGTGCCGCATCCCACGGCCGAACTTAGCCTTAAAATATAACGAGGCAGCCGGTCGGGAACGCTCCCGCCCACCCGCATGGAAATCGTCCCGCGACGTACCAGTAACCCTGTGCTGCGTAGAATCCCGGCGGGACAATATCAGCGTGCTCTGCCTCCATCAGCAGATGTAGGATATCCCAATGAACCGTCTGCTCAAATGCGGTTGGCAATTGATTGAATGCAACAACCGACGCTGTCTTTTCGCGGACCAGCGGTTCGGACACGAGCTTCATTCGCCGGATAATCGCGTTCCATTGTTGAAATCGCCCAGGGGCGACCTCGAGGATGCGACTACGAAGCTGATTAGCGGCCTCTAATCGGAGGTTTTCCCAATCGAGTGACGAGACTTGTTCGATTGCTTCAGCCCAGCTATGCACCCTCAAGACCTTGTCCGTCGCGGAATTTCCCACAGCTGAGAACCACTCAGCACCGGCTAGTTCGTCGAAGGTCGCATTTGTTGCGTTTGTGTGGCCGAGCATCTATCGCGTCCTGAAGGGTTAGGCAGACATGGACTGTCGATTGTCGGCGATTCGTGCCGGTATGTCGATTGACCGGTCCTGACAGACCTCTGTCTGATGCACCTGGCTCAGAATGACCCGGAGCGGCCGGTCGTTGCTCGATCACGCCGTGAGACTGACAGTGCAAGCAGGATAGCCTGGTGTTGAGGATTGGCTCACCGATCCTGGTACTCTATAACTTGATAGACTGGAACCCGTTGATAGGATCGCCGCTCGTGGCCCGCTGCCGAATGACCATCCCCAGTTCTCAAAGCCCATGCCAGCGAATACTCTTTTAGCGCGGAATGTCGAATTTGGAAATGCAGGCGATCTAAATACCAATGGAACAGGGTGGTTCGTCGGATTTAGCGAGTGGACAAAGGGATCATCAACTGAACTTCGCCACGTCGACGCTGGCGAATCATCGGCCGGGCTGTGTATCAAATGGTTCGCACACCCGGCAGGCGATCCGAACGGTGAGGCTAAACCGTTGAGCGAGGGCCGGACGATGTCGATCCTGGTAAGCCCCGCTAGCGAGTTCAGACTTGAGTTTTCGACGACGGTCGATTTCGCTCCAAACGAGTTATTGGCGCACACCTTGCGCCGTCAGGGCGAGTTCGTAATCTGGGGGCTCGGCATTTTTCACCGTGCCTATGGCATTCAGTCTGCGTCTATTCTAACGGTCCGCTGGAAGTCGCCTTAATCGGACACGGGCGGTGGCGGAGCGTCGGACTCGAAGTTCCTGGGATTTCAGCCTGCGGCAAAGGGAGAATGAAACCGAATCGGATACCGAGTAATCCTAGCTCCGGGGACGCACCTCAGCCGTTTCGGAATACCCATTCCAATGCCGCGTTTTGTGTATGCATCAAGAATTCCTTTGCTTCGATCACGTGGCAACTGGCGTGTTGCATTGCCTCGGATGACACCTCATTCCCTCGGTGTACCGGTGGACACGGTACAAACTCGACGTTGCCCGGCAAGTCATCGAGAATTTTCGCGGTAATCTGGTAGTCAATCAGCTCGGCAGGGTCCGCATTCTCAGGCCAGCAATCAGTGATGACGATATCTGAACCTTCGATCGCCTTGATATCCGAACTACATGAGAAGCGAGGGATTGCTTCCGCGCTTCGTTGATCGAGCCAGTTTGCCGGGTAAATTTGCACGACTTCAATGGGCAATACCGCCGCTGCTTCGATCCAGGACCCGAGGATATTCGACTTTGGGGAAACGACTGCGACCTTGATGCCATCGATGGTTCGATTTCTATTGAAGTAGAACGCCAGATCACCCAGGGTCTCGCACGGATGGTTGTACTTCGTCCTCGCATTGATAACCGGGCCATCAAATGCGTCGGCGAGGCTTCGCAAGATCGATAACTCGGGTGCCCGCGTGACTATGGCGTCGAACCAGGTGCCGAGGTAGGCGGAGAGATCATGCAGTTCCTCGCGCGTATCCCAGCGCAGCGGTGGTTGCACACAGATTCCGCCCATTGACTGAATACCGAGATTGAAGGCAGTAGTATTTCGCCAGCCAGTATCGTTGACGACGAGTGCGACCCGCTTGTTCGACAGGCTCTGGGGCATGCGTCGTTCGCGCCAGAGTTGTGCCATCTCCGTCGCGCGCCCCAGAATCCACATCAGGTCCGATGCCTTAACGTCGGTTAGCTCTATGATGCTGCGAAGATTCTGATTCATATATCGGATCGCTCTCAATAAACCGAGGAGGCTTGATGATATACAGTCATTGACGCCGTGGCAGTAGGCAAGTCCCGCCGACAACGGCGGCAAGAGCCGTAAATACGGCATATAAGCACGTGTACGCAAAGAAATCGTTAGGCCGCGCTGCCCGCGTGATGTCGACCCAGGGTTCATGCTTGGGGATGCTCAATACCACGTCGTGCGAGAACGCTCTCCACAGTTCGTACAGAGGAAAAGCCGCGAGGAATAAAAATACACAAAGAACAACAATAATGCGCTTCACGGTCTAGTCCTTTGAAAGATCCCCGTCCATGCACGTTTCTTGCGGAGTACATCGCCAACTGCGAGCGCTATCGCTTGCATGGCCGTCCACGACATCCTGAATACGCGCGACGCGTGCTTCAGCGCTCAGGTTTTACAAACAGTCTGTTATCAACCGAAACCACACCTGTGACATTTCCTGCCGCTGCCCGGGCGCGATCAATCTGATCTTGAGTGTGCGCAGACCCTACAAGAGTGACCCGGCCGTCGTGGACGAACACAGCCATGGACGACATATCGACACCGGGCGTTCTGCTAATCGCTGCACGAACCTGATGTACCGTCGGCGATCTGGCGCTTGCGTGCGAATCCGAAGCGGAATTCGCACCGCCTGCCTGCGTAGTGGTGGCCGGCGAACCGGTCCCACCACTGACTTGCGTCGCACTGGACTGCGCGTAAGTGCTGCACGCTACCGCCATTACAACTGCGGCCCGGAAAGGGCCAAAAGACACGGACAACCTCATGGCTTCTCCCTATGTAGTGCCAGATCTGCGAAAAGCGTGGAATGATGCATGCGGGTCCCGCAAAGCAGGGTCGGCGCTGCGAACCGCTGCGCTGCCTTGAGCATTGTGCAAAACAAGGGGGGGCACATCCTCGCCGGCGACGATCGAAGTATCGTGGGGCACACAATAATTATACTTGTCGTTTTTTTTAGACTGGCGCATGATAACCTTTTTTGAGGGCTCACGCAGACAGATCTGGCGTTGGCTTTGTCCCTTGCCAAAAGAGGAATCCAGTATGAATCTCCAACTCGCAACCCTATGGCTCGAACGTCAGCACGCTGGTTTCAGCGACCTTCACCATTTCGCAGCCCAGTTGCGCGATGCTGCATCGGCGTCATGCCGTGAGTCGGCCGCGCTTCTGCTCCTGGCCGAGCGGTCGGTAGCATTTTGCGATCGTCACGAAGGCGCCGCGATATCGACCGGGGTGGTCGACGAATTTATCGCCGGGCTTCGCGCAGACGCGTTGATTCTCGCGCGAGCCGGTGAGACGTCAGACGCCGTATTTCTTGAAGCGCTGAACGCATTCGCGGGCAAGCTCGCGCCAGCACTGGTGGTTTGACTGGACTGTGGCCGGGATGGTGGCAACTCGTTGTCAGTGACGGTGCCGAGGCCGCAGGAGAGCGCAGCCAGACTAGCTGCGTTCCAGAAGATCCTGCAGGACGCGCGCGCCGTCGCGCCCCTTTGCGGCTCCGGCCCATAGTCGTTCTATCAAGCCCCGGTACATCGCAACCGCATCCGGAGATGTGCTGATGGTCGCAATGCCGGTCCGCACGTTCGGCAACTCGCCAAGACGGAATGGCGAAACCGCAACGTGCTGGACGCCTGGTTCCTCGAAAATCTGGAAGGTTTCGCTGGGCAGATGGTCAACGACAATGCCCACCTGTACCCCGATCGGATCGCTGTTTAGCACGTCGATCATGTGAGTGACTTCCTTGCGCGCTGCCAGTTTGCGTTCAAGCTGCGTGCCGGGCGGAAGACCGAGCCGGCCAACCAGTCCGTGATGAAGGAATTGTTCAACCTGCCGCAAACCGATGAGGCTGAGGATGCCAGGCCGTTGCTGCTCGAAACCTTTCCGGCGGGCAAAAAGAATCTTCAGCACATCGCTGTTGATACGAAGCGATGTTTCGTCACGAAGCTCGTCGGGCACGCTTTCGTCGAGCATTGTGCGAAGGTGCTGTCCATAGGCGTCCGACGTCAACAGAATAGAAATTGGGTCGAAGTTGGCGAGGATGCGTGTCGAACGTGATTCGAGTTGCCGCATCCGCTCGAAATAGCTGACAGCCGAGTCGTGATATTCGGATTCGACGCCAAGCAGATTGGCCAGGGTGACTTCGAGTAGCGCGGCAAGCCGTTCGAGTGTCTCGACCTTGACGATCTCTCCGCGCTCGAGGTTATAGACAGCCGCGCGCGAAATTTCCAGGCGCTCTGCAATGTCATCCGAACGCAGGTTACGTGCGAGGCGATAGGCGCGCAGGCGCTCGCCTATGGCAAGGAAGTCGAACGTGGGCACGTTCTTGCGGGAAATGGCTTCTGCCACGATCGGTCCTCGTATAAAAAACCGTACAGATTGTAACTCACAGCGCCAAACGGCAATAAAAACTAGGGAAAGTACCGACGAATACTTGTACAAAAAGCGCATGTCGATCGTTTTTGTATACTTGTATTTATTTGTGGACGATTGCAGAATTTTTCCAGTGATGACACCTTTGGCGACAACATCACGACGCCCGGCCATTGTGTGCTTGCAGCGGGGAGACAGGGTCGGAAATTATTATTGTAGTTAGGATGACGAACAAACGAGATTTTCCATGCCTGGCGAAAAATTTAAACTTCTGCCAAGTCTTTGCTTTTTTGGCGCTGCCGTGCTTAGTGCGTCGGCTCACGCGCAGTCGTCGGTTCAGCTCTACGGCCTGATCGACACATTTGTGGGCGCGGTCAAAAATCCGGGCGGCCACAATGCGGTCGTCACCCAGGGGGGAGGACTGTCAACGTCCTTCTGGGGTATTAAAGGCACCGAAAATCTCGGCGGAGGTTACATCACTTTCTTCGTGCTGGAGAGCTACTTTCAGCCTCAAAATGGCAGCTACGGCCGTTACAGTAGCGATTCATTTTTCTCGCGTAACGCGTACCTGGGTATCGGTACGCCATACGGTTCAATTTCTGCTGGCCGCTTGACCACGCCGCTGTATATCTCGACGATTAACCTGAACCCGTTCTTCAACTCGTACACGTTTTCGCCGTGGATTTTCCACACTTATAAGGGATTGGGTCCGCAGGGTGTCGTGGGGGACTCGGGCTGGAATAACGCTGTCGCCTATACACCGCCGCCGATCGGTGGCCTTAGCGGTACGGTGATCTACGCATTCGGCAACACGGCGGGCGACGCGGGCACCCATAAGTGGGGGGCGAACCTAACGTACCAGATGAACGGTCTGCTACTGGCAGCGAACTATCAGTACATCAACTTCAGCAGCACACCCGGTGACATCGGGACAGCCGACGCGGCGGTGCCGGGACTGCATGAGCAGGAAACCATCCAGCTCGCCGGCCTGTACAACTTCAACTTTATGCGTTTGTTCGCCGGCTACATGAACATCCGCGACGGTGCGCAACTCGGCGAAACGAACTCGAACACGGAGCAGATCGGTGTCTCGGTGCCTGTCTCCACGCACGGCTTTATCCTCGCTGATCTGGCGTACACAAAGTCGGTGGGCCCGCAAAGCGGTGACGTTCGCCGTACGACCTGGGCGGTCGGCTACGATTACCCGCTGTCGAATCGCACGGACGTTTACATGGCCTTCAAATACGATTACTACGCGAGCGAGTCCACCGGTCTGACCTACGGCGCCGGTCTGCGCCACAACTTCTGAGAAATTCGTGCCGAACCGCTTTCCATTGTGCTCATGGGGGTTTTCCCCTGGGCAGAAAGTATTGCAGCGCACGTCCAAACCGCGTAATCTAAATTTTTAGACAGAGAGCCGGACCACAAGAGTCGGGTATCTGCGAAACAACCTTTGAACGCGGTTCCGAAGCGTTATCCGTGTGAAAGTAGCCGAGCGGAAGGTCCTCTCAGGTTTTAGTAAGTGAAAAGGGGCTTTTTCGCGCCAACTGTCTATTTTATTGTACGGGCGCGCCGGGATATGACTGATGGCCGAAATCCAGCCATCGTCGATACCTCGAAAAGGTTGTCTCCACTGGAGGAAGTCATGGTAGCGAATGCAAAGGCAGCGGGACGCAGTACGCCGTCGAACGCAGGATCCGATGAGCGCCCTAGCGACTATGCCTGGAAGGCACTTGCTGGCTCAGCGATCGGATATGCGATGGATGGCTTCGACCTCCTGATCCTTGGTTTCATGCTCCCGGCTATCGGTCTCGGGCTACACCTGACCACGCAGCAGTCTGGTGCCTTGGTTACGTGGACGTTGATCGGCACTGTTGGCGGCGGTATCGTCTTCGGCGCGTTGTCGGATCGCTTTGGTCGTATTCGTGTACTGACCTGGACGATTGTTCTGTTTGCACTCTTTACCGGCCTTTGTGCATTTGCGCAGGGTTTCTGGGATCTCCTGGCCTATCGCACGATTGCCGGGATTGGCCTGGGCGGCGAGTTCGGCATTGGGATGGCGCTGGCCGCTGAAGCGTGGCCCGCCAGGCTGCGTGCGCGCTCGACGTCCTACGTCGCGCTCGGCTGGCAGGCCGGCGTACTCGCAGCTTCGCTCCTGACACCGGCACTGCTACCGCATATCGGATGGCGCGGCATGTTTCTGGTCGGCGTGGGTCCAGCACTCGTCGCATGGTTTGTGCGGAACCGCTTGCACGAGCCAGAGGTATTCGTTCGTGCTACGAGCACGACGAAGAAGCCGAACGCCTTCAAGCTTTTGATCGCTGACGCCCGCACCGCGCGCACGAGCCTCGGCGTTGTCATCCTCTGTTCGGTCCAGAACTTCGGCTACTACGGCATCATGATCTGGCTGCCGACCTATCTTGCCAGAACATTGGGTTTCAGCCTCACGAAGTCGGGCCTCTGGACGTCTGTCACCATCGTCGGGATGATGGTTGGTGTCTATCTCTTCGGCCAGCTCGCCGACCGTATTGGCCGCAAGCCGACCTTCATCCTGTTTCAGGCCGGCGCGGTGGCCATGGTCATCACTTACTCGCAACTCGTCAATCCAGCTGTGATGCTTTGGGCTGGGGCATTCATGGGTATGTTCGTCAACGGGATGATCGGCGGCTATGGCGCGCTAATGGCGGAGGCCTATCCGACCGCGGCGCGAGCGACCGCTCAGAACGTTCTGTTCAACCTTGGGCGCGCGGTCGGTGGCTTTGGCCCGATCGTCGTCGGCGGGGTCGCCGCAGCCCATTCGCTGCAGTTCGCTATCGCGCTGCTCGCGAGTATCTATGTCGTCGACATCATTGCCACGATATTCCTGATCCCCGAGTTGAAGGGCGTCGAGCTGGAATAACAAGGCTGTCTGTCGCGAGAGCCTCCAGTCCCCCGGGCGGCTCGCGATGTATTCGAAGAGTGGAGTCACCATCATGTCAGCAAGCCCGTGCTGCGGCTCGAACGCCGCTGCCACCGTTGCCTCGTATCGCTGCAAGGTAGTCGAGCACTACTGGGTCAACCAGCGATACAAGTACATCCGCCTGGAAGCGGACGCACCAATCGCCCGCATCACCGGGGCCGGACAGTTTTACCAGCTCAAGTGTCCCGCGACGCTGGAGCATGAGCCGTTCCTGCTGCGACCGATGAGCGTGTATGGCGCCGGTCCAGAGGATAACCGGATCGAGTTCCTCTACAACGTCACCGGCGTTGGCACCAAGGCGATGGCGACCCTGCCGGAGAGCGGCTACATGGATATCGTGGGACCGCTCGGCAACACGTTCAACTTCAGTCCTGAGTACCGCCGCATTCTCGTCCTGGCGCGAGGCGTGGGCCTTGCGACTATGGCTCCGCTGATCAAGGACGCCGCGAAGGCTGGTGTCGATATCACTGCAGTCATGTCGGCACGTTCTTCCGCCGACCTGATGGAAAGGGAATTCCTTCGGGGGGCGCGCGCCGACGTGCGCAGCGTTTTCGATACCGATGGCAGTTCGTCAGTCGAAGCCATGGAAGTGCTGCTTCGCAAGCTGATCGACGAGCAGCGCCCGGACGCCGTTTATACGTGCGGCTCACACCGGCTACTGATGCTGCTGCGACGTCTGCTTGCAGATTACCCGCAGATCATCGGTGAAGTCGCTATGGAGCAACGCATGGCGTGCGGTATGGGCGTCTGCCTTTCGTGCGTGCGTCTCTTCGACTGCGATGGCGACCGTAAATTCCTTCGCGTCTGCCGCGAAGGTCCTGTGTTTCCTATCCGCGAAGTCGTGGGGGAGGTGGAATTTGGCTAATTTGACCGTCCGGGTTGGCGACATGATTCTGCGCAACCCCGTTATGCCGGCGTCAGGCTGCTTTGCAATCGAATACCAGGAAGCGCTGGATCTCGACCGGTTAGGCGCGCTGGTGGTGAAAAGTGTGTCGCCAAAATGCCGAGCCGGCAATCCCACGCCGCGCGTATGCGACGCATACAGCGGCATGCTCAATTCGATCGGTATTCCGAGCAAGGGGCTCAAGTACTACCGCGAAAACGTGCTGCCACCGTATCTGAAATTCGACACTCCGGTTGTCGTGTCGATTTCGGCCGATACGGCTGACGAATTCGCCGAGGCATGTGATCAGATGTCGCTGCCAGAAGTTGCGGCGATTGAGGCAAATATTTCGTGCCCGAATCTCGAAGCCGACGGTATGGCGTTCGCCATGGAAGCGGACACAACCTACAAGGCCGTGTCGGCGATTCGCCGTCGCACGAATCACCCGTTCTGGGTCAAGCTCACTCCGAACGCAGGCAACATTGCCGCTATCGCGCGAGCCGCAGAGGACGCCGGTGCTGATGCGATCGTAATGGGCAACACCGTCCTTGGCATGTCGATCGACGTGCGTTCGCGCAAGCCGAAGCTCGGCAATGTGATGGGGGGGCTGTCCGGACCTGCAATCAAGCCGATTGCGCTACGCCTGACTCACCAGTGCTACAGGGCAGTTCGCATTCCGATCATCGGTTGTGGTGGGATCCAGAACGCGGAGGATGCCGTCGAGTTCCTGCTCGCGGGCGCAAGCGCCGTGCAGGTCGGTACCGCTTCATTCCGTGATCCCGGCGTGATGCAGAAGATCATCGACGGCCTTGACGGCTATTGCGACGAAATGGGCGTCGAAAGCATTCGCGATCTGACTGGTCAGGTGAAGCTGGATCAGCAACTGAGTGATCGCTGGCTACGATTCGCCCAGCAATCCGGCTGAATTCAGGACTGGGAACTGGCGACTTACTGAGTGAGCCGTCAGTGGCAGACGCCGGCCGCGGTCGGCTTATCGCACAATTGGACAGGCATCATGGAAATACAAGACCTTGCCGGGCTCGCTCAAAAACTCTTCGACGACATTCGAGAAATTTCTTCTGATGGCGTAGGCGTTACGCGCGACAGTTACGGTGACGGCGAAACCTCTACGGCGAACTATCTCCGGCAGTTTGCTGAAAGCGAAGGGTTGCACGTCGAAACTGACCGTGCCGCCAATCTGATCTTCAGCCTCCCGGATACACGCGAACAGGATGCATCCATCTGGGTAGGCTCTCATATGGACTCGGTTCCGCAAGGCGGCAACTTCGACGGACTTGCGGGCATCATTGCGGGCCTTCTTTGTCTGATAGTGCAGAAGCAGCGTGGCCGGTCATCGGTCACTCCGCTTCGTGTGATTGCCTTTCGCGGCGAAGAGAGCGCATGGTTCGGCAAGGCTTATATGGGTTCGGGCTCTATCTTCGGAAAGCTTTCCGCGGATGATCTGAAGCTCAAGCATCGGTCGACTGGAAAGCCGCTATCGAGCTACATGGAACAGGTGGGCGTGGATACTGCCGCCATCGCTGCCCAGGAATTGTTGTTCGACAAGAAAAAAGCCACCGCGTATCTCGAACTGCATATCGAACAGGGGCCGATCATGGTGGCTCGCAAGATTCCGCTGGGCGTGGTGCCGGGCATTCGCGGCAATGTACGCCATAACCGCGTGACCTGTATCGGCGAGGCGGGGCACTCGGGCGCCGTGCCGCGCTGGCTTCGTCACGACGCGATGTTTGCGGTCGCGGAACTCATCACGCGACTGGATGAGCACTGGCGTGCACTGCTCGAACGCGGCATCGACCTCGTCGTGACGGTGGGTATCGTCGGAACGGACCCTGCCGAACATTCCATCTCCCGGATCCCGGGTTCGGTCAACTTCAGCTTTGAGGCACGTAGCAAGAGCCACGAAACGCTCGAAGGCTTTTACCAGCTGATGCGCAGCGAGTGCGCGTCAATCGCGCGTGAGCGCGGTGTGAAATTCGAGTTCGACAGGCGACTTGAATCGGCTCCCGCAGTGATGGACGAAAAAATCTGTGCGGCGCTCGCTGAGGCGTGTGAGCGTAATGGCACGACCTACGAAAACGTCCCAAGCGGTGCTGGGCATGATGCATCACTGTTTGCGAACGCCGGCATCCCGAGCGGTATGCTCTTCATCCGCAACGAGAACGGTTCGCACAATCCACTCGAAGCGATGGACATTGACGATTTCATGCTCGGTGTTCGGGCGCTGGCCGACACCATCGATCATCTCTGACTCATACCAATCATTCGAGAATTTCCCATGGCTCAGTCCGTCACCATTCGTCGACCTGACGACATGCATCTGCACCTGCGCGACGGGCCTATGTTGCGTGCCGTGCTGCCCTATACCGCGCGGCAGTTTGCGCGCGCCATCGTCATGCCGAACCTCAAGCCGCCAGTCACGAACGTCGAAGCTGCGCGCGCCTATCGCGACCGTATTCTGGCTGCGGTACCGGCAGGCGTGACGTTCGTGCCTCTAATGACGTGCTACCTGTGCGACAACACCGATCCTGAAGAGATCAGGAAGGGTTTTAGTGAGGGCGTATTTACCGCCGTGAAGCTCTATCCGGCGGGAGCGACGACGCATTCCGAATACGGCGTGACCAGCACAGACAAGATAGCGAAGGTTCTCGACGTGATGGAGGAGCTTGGCATGCCGCTCCTGATCCACGGCGAGAGTACGGATCCCGGCGTGGACGTCTTCGACAAGGAAGCGGTGTTTCTCGACAAGACGCTCAAGCCGCTGCTCGAAAAATTTCCCGCACTCAAGGTCGTCCTCGAGCACATCACAACTGAACAGGCCGCCGAGTTCGTAGAGGCGGACAGAAGCGGCCGGCTGGCTGCGACCATCACACCGCAGCATCTTCTGTTCAATCGTAACGCGATGTTTACCGGGGGACTGCGCCCGCACTATTACTGCCTGCCTGTGCTCAAGCGGGAACAGCACCGTCGTGCGCTTCGTCGCGTCGCGACTTCCGGTTCGTCTTCGTTCTTCCTGGGCACTGATTCAGCGCCACACGAGCGAGGAACCAAAGAAGCCGCTTGCGGTTGTGCGGGAATTTTTAGCGCACCTACTGCACTCGAAGCGTATCTGACGGTGTTCGAGCAGGAAAACGCAATCGACCGGTTCGAAGCGTTCGCCAGTGAAAATGGTCGACGCTTCTACGGACTTCCGCCGAACGAGGGAACCGTCACGTTGACGCGTGAGTGCAACGATGCGCCAAGCAGCATCACGCTCGGCGATGGTAAGTCTATCGAAACTTTCATGGCGGACGGCGAACTGTCGTGGCGTCTTTCTGCTCCTGCGAACTGATCTGAGAGTAATCCCTGTCGGAGAAAACATGAATACCCCAAACTACCGCACCGAATATGATTTGCTTGGCGAGCGCCTGGTGCCGCAGGAGGCGTACTACGGCGTGCATACACTTCGCGCCAAGGAGAATTTCGAGATTTCGGGCACAAAGATATCGACCTTCCCGAATCTGGTGATCGCACTCGCGGCAGTCAAGCAGGCCGCAGCAGAAGCAAACGCTGAACTCGGACTGCTTAAACCCGAACTTCGCGATGCGATTGTCGCGGCGTGCGTCGAGTTGCGCGAAGGTCATCTGCATGACCAGTTTGTTGTCGACGTGATCCAGGGCGGCGCGGGCACTTCGACCAATATGAACGCGAATGAGGTGATCTGCAACCGCGCACTGGAGATCATGGGCCATTCGCGGGGCGAATATATCTACCTCCATCCCAACGAACATGTGAACCTTGCACAGAGCACGAATGACGTTTATCCGACCGCGTTGCGCATTGCGACTTTCTTCGCGATCGAGCATCTGCTGGAAGCGATGGCCCATTTGCATGACGCGTTCGACGCGAAGTCCGCCGAGTTCGCCGGATTTCTCAAACTCGGCCGCACCCAGCTTCAGGATGCCGTTCCGATGACATTGGGTCAGGAGTTTTCAACCTACGCGGTTATGCTCGAAGAAGATATGGCCCGCCTGCGTGAGGCTTCGGCACTGATCCGCGAAATCAACCTCGGCGCCACAGCTATCGGCACAGGTATTACTGCGCATCCCGAGTACGCACAAAAGGCTTGTGAAGCGCTTCGCAGCATCACGGGAATCGAACTGATCACTGCGCCAAACCTGATAGAAGCGACACAGGACTGCGGTGCGTTCGTCCAGATTTCCGGCGTTCTGAAACGCATCGCCGTCAAGCTTTCCAAAACGTGTAACGATTTGCGGCTGCTGTCGAGTGGCCCGCGCGCGGGCCTTAACGAGATCAACCTGCCACCGATGCAGGCCGGCTCCTCAATCATGCCGGGCAAGGTCAACCCGGTCATTCCGGAAGTGGTGAATCAGGTTGCATTTGAAGTGTTTGGCAACGACATCACGGTGACTTTTGCTGCCGAAGGCGGTCAGCTTCAGCTCAATGCGTTCGAGCCTATCATTGCGAGCGCACTTTTCCGTAGCTTCAGGCACCTGACCGCGGCCTGTACAACGCTCGCCGACAAGTGCGTTCGCGGCATCACGGCCAACCCCGATCACCTGCGCGAAACGCTGGAGCGTTCGCTCGCGCTGGCGACCGCGCTGAACCCGTATATCGGCTACAAAAATGCGACTTCAGTTGCGTCCGAAGCGCACCTCAATAACTCGACGATCCGCGAAGAGGTGCTACGCCGAGGCCTGATGACCGAAAAGCAGCTCGATGAAGCACTTCGCCCCGAGACGCTGATCGAGCCGCGGGTTTACAGCACTCTCGCTAACGAGGCTGATCCGGGCAGCAGTGACGTGAAGCAGGATGGCATTCCGAACCGATTTTACGCGGGATAACGAGCAGGGAGTTTGCATGTCGATTTTACGCACAGATACTGGACTGACCTCATCGGTCGCGAAGGCGCTTATTGAAGCCGGTTGTGTTCAGTTCCGCATCGACGAACCGTTTCGCCTGCCGTCGGGCTGGACGAGCCCGGTCTACATGAACTGCCGACGTTTGATCTCCTTTCCGAAGCTTCGGCACGATCTCGTGAATGCGGGCCTGCAGTTGCTGAAGGAGCGCAACTGCCTGGAGGGACTCGACTCGATCGTTGGGGCAGAGGCGAGCGGTATTGCACTGGCTGCATGGATCGCCGACACGCTCAAGCTGCCGTTGCACTATGTCCGGAAAAAGGCGAAGGGTCTCGGTCCTTCGACACAGATCGAAGGTCTTATTGAGCCCGGCGATCGCGTGCTGCTCGTCGATGACCTGATTGCGGCCGGCGAGTCCAAGCGGGAGTTCTGTCGCGCCCTCAATGAAGTCGGTGTGCAGATCAAGGACATCTTCGTGGTGTTTGAATACGGCGTATTCCCAACGGATGAAGTGCTCAAGCCGTGGGATGTGACCGTTCATGCGCTGTGCAACTGGAACGACGTGCTCGAAGCAGCAAAAGCGGAGAGCCTCGCGGACGATCGTGCCATCGACGAACTCCAGGCGTTCCTGATCAATCCCGTCGCGTGGTCGCATGCCCACGGCGGCATCGTCTGGACTCGGCGCTAGGCTGGTAAGCCGGCGGCGTAAAGTTCCTTTCAAGCGGTATTCGAGGCATATTGCTCCGGGTGGATCGGTCCAAAGCCTATCGCTGCGCCTGCACATCGCGTTACTTTTCTATCTCAATGACATGGACGAGCAGTTCAAGCAAAACGCACTTGCGTATCATCAGTTTCCGCGCCCCGGCAAGATTTCGGTCACGCCGACCAAGCCTCTATCGAACCAGCTCGACCTTTCACTCGCGTACTCGCCGGGCGTGGCCGCGGCCTGCATGGCGATCTACGACGAGCCGCTCGACGCGCAGAAGTACACCTCGCGCGGCAACCTCGTGGGCGTGATCACCAACGGCACGGCCGTGCTC
>SDBV01001977.1_pt1 | contig 30687 bp, 23 predicted proteins | sample 2277081 | NCBI WGS metagenome assembly SDBV01 (sample SAMN10402039, study PRJNA504765) | marine sediment metagenome | isolation source: marine sediment core GS10_PC15, 223 cmbsf | place: Arctic Ocean: Southern Knipovich Ridge | collected 2010 | reverse complement strand
CATACAGGCGCGCTTTAAACCTGTACTATTCCAATCCTGTAGCAAGGTTATACGATTGTCTTGATTTTATTATCAAATCCAAAGAAGCACAGAAAAAAGATGGTTCATATTTTTTTAATATTTTTAGGATCATTTCTCTGTATGTATGTCAGCAAGTTAGTAAAATCTCAGTATTAACGATAGAGCTTTGCTAAATTAATAAATTACTTAATTTTCTTCAACATCATTATTATTATGCCTCATAAGGGCAAATTGCTTATTATAATAATTCTGCCGCTAATTCTGCAAGTTTGCTTCTTTCGGATTTCTCCAGTATTATATGGCCAAAACATTTCTGTCCTTTAAATGCTTCAACTAGATAAGACAGGCCGTTAGAATTCGAATCAAGATATGGGCTGTCTATCTGGTAAGGATCTCCCGTTAAAACAACCTTAGTACCTGTACCTGCCCTGCTTACGATAGTTTTTACTTCGTGCGGGGAAAGGTTCTGTGCTTCATCAATAATAATAAACTGCTCTGGCAATGAACGTCCTCTCATATATGTAAGGGCTACTATTTCGATTAGTTTATTTTCTATAAGGTTCTGTATTGATTTTAAATTCTTACGGTTTTGATTTGTTATTAAATATTCAAGATTATCAAAAAGCGGCTGCATCCAGTGGGAAAGTTTTTCAGATTTTGATCCCGGAAGATATCCTATATCTTTACCCATTGGAATTACGGGCCTGGAAACAAGAACCTTGGAATAGATGTTATCATCGAGTACTTTTCTAAGCCCTGAGGCTATCGCAAGTAGTGTTTTTCCTGTTCCAGCTTTACCAACAAGAGTTACAAGAGAAATTGAATCATCCAGTAATAAGTCCAGTGCAATAATCTGCTTTTCATTTAAAGGCTTTATTCCGCTTACTGCTCTCATTTTCTTAATATAATTTAATGTTTTATCAGCAGAATTATATTTCCCTACAATTTTGGAATCGCTGTTTTTTTCTTTAAAAATTACATATTGATTTGGTAATAATTCGGTCTGCCATTCTATACTTTTTTCATCTTTAAAATTCTGTATCATTTCAGCATCAGTAACAATTTCTATATAACCCTTATATAAATTGCTCATATTTACAGTTTGTTTTTCATAATCTACGGCTTTTATGCCCAATGCTGTTGCTTTAACACGTGCATTTATGTCTTTTGAAACAAAAAATACCTTATGGTCCGATTTCTGCTGTAATGCGAGTGCAGTTAAAATTATTTTATTGTCCGTTTTACCTATTTCAAGATCTGCAGGAACATCTTTTGCATGTGTAAGCATCACCCTTAAAATAGAGCCGTTTTCAATTTTAACGCCTTCTTTTAAGTTTCCATGTCTGCTTTGTTCATCTAAAAAACGAATTGCCTGGCGTGCGTTTCTGCCGCGTTCATCGCTAAATGACTTTAGTCTGTCCAATTCTTCGAGTACCCATAAAGGAATTATTATTTCATTATTACGGAAGGAAAGAACTGCATCCGGTCTATGAATCAATACATTTGTATCGAGGACAAAAGTTTTTAAATTGGTTTTCAAATTTTTATCGCTCAAAAATTACCCCCAGTAAAATCGTTCTCTACTAATATTTTAAGTTAATTTTATAAGATTATCAAAATTTATATCAATACCCAATACTCCAAGAATTTCATTTTCTTTGCTGATTATAGCTTTTGATACTGTAATGCAGAGTTCTTCTACTACTTTAGAGATGTAAAAATCACTTACAACTGCTTCTTTAGATTCCAGTGCTTGTTTAAACCATGTTCTGTTATAGAAATTATGGTCCGGTAGGTTTTTTCTGTATTTTTCAAAATCCTCCGGTTGTGATATATAATCTGTAATCATTTCTCCGTTTATATCAACAATATAGATTAGTTTTGCAAAGGCATCATGCTTTATAAAGTTTTCCAAAATAGGATGAATTGCATTAACCTGCATGGTGGTTATTTCAGGATGGCTTTCAAGTATTGTATCAATAATTTTAATAGCCAAACGCTTGCCTTTTTTCTTTAAACCTTCCAGGTTTGAATGAAACAGAAAGGGCATATGCATTTTTACCTGAACAATTATTTCTGCTGTCGAAATACTCGATACTCTATTATTCTCATATTCATTCATTATCCATTCAAAAACACCTTTTATATGGGGATTGTTTTTCTCGAGTTTATTTTTACCTTCCAGTTTAAAATAATTATTAAGCCATAGTACGATTCCTGCAATACCTGACTTGTCCGTAATAGCAACGGTAAGCGGCCTGTTTAATAATTTACCTGTATCAAATATATTGTAAATTCTTTCGTCTTTTATTGCACCATCTGCATGAATACCTGCCCGTGTTGTATTAAAATCTTCTCCTACAAATGGATAATTTGCCGGAATTAATTCTCCGATTTCTTCATGATAATAGCGGGCAATTTCTGTAACAACTGTTGTATCAATACCTAATTTTTCTGCATTTCCTCCATTCATCGAAATATAGTCCATAATGAGGCCTTCTATAGGAGGATTTCCTGTACGTTCACCCCAGCCCAGGAGAGTTCCATTTACAACAGAGCAATTATACAGCCAGGCAGTTGTCCCGTTTATAAGCACTTTATGAAAATCATTATGGCCGTGCCATTCCAGCTGTTCATGAGGTACTCCTGCTATATTATGAAGTGCATCAAATATTTTGGGAACAGAGCGGGGTAAGGTTGCATTTGCATAGGGAAGTCCGAATCCTAATGTATCACATGCTCTTATTTTAATAGGTATTCCTGATTCTTGTGAGCGTTCCATTAATTTAATTGCAAATGGAATCACAAATCCGTCAAAATCTGCACGTGTTATATCTTCAAAATGGCACCTGGGAACTATACCCTCGTTAAGTGCTGCGTCTACAACAGAAAGATATTTTTCTAAAACTCTTTTTCTGTCGAGTTTTAATTTTAAATATATATGATAGTCTGATGCCGACGTTAGTATACCTGTTTCTTTTAAGTTAAATTGTTTAACAAGTGTAAAATCTTCTTTTACAGCCCTAATCCAGCCTGTAACTTCTGGAAATTCATACCCTAACTCAAGGCATTTTTCCACTGCTTTCTTATCCTTTTCACTGTATAAAAAGAATTCTGACTGGCGGATTACTCCTTTGGGCCCTCCGAGTTTATGTAATAATTTATATAAATTGACAATCTGATCTATTTCATATGGAGGCCTGGATTGTTGTCCATCACGGAATGTAGTATCTGTAATCCATAAAGATTTTGGACTGTTCATTTCTACATTGTTATTATCAAATTCTATTAATGGGATGTTGTTATAATTGAAAACCTTTTCATATAGATTTGGTTTGGAACTATTAATCAATTCGTACTTTCTCATTTTTCTCCTCTGGTTCGGTAAGAAATGTTTTTGTGCATTGCTATTTAGGGGTCAATATTTAATCTGTAATTACTTTAACAGCTGTCTCTATATTTCCAAATGGAGGACTTACCTGAATCCCCTGAATAAGGTCTCTCACATTATTAATTATTTCTTTTGCAATAGTGATACCTTCCATTCTTGCCTGTTCTTTGGAAGTTGCTTTTTCCATTCTCCTCATTATAATTTCCGGTATTTCAACACCGGGAACTTCATTATTTAAGAATAACGCATTTTTATAAGAAGCGAGCGGCCAGACACCTGCAATAATCGGTAATCCTGTTTTTTTAATTTTGTTAATAAATTCTATAAGTACAGAAGTATCAAATATTGGCTGTGTAATGATAAATTCCGCACCTGCTTCCTTTTTCTTAAATGTCCTGTCAATTTCTTTAGAAAGGAATGGTGATACAGGATTAGAACCTACGCCGATTACAAATGAAGTTGGTTCAGGAATTTCATTTCCTCCGAGATCTATTCCATGGTTAAGCCTTTTTACAAGGGCTGTTAGTCCTATAGAATCAACATCAAATACACCTGTTGCATCGGGGTATCCTCCTAATTTTGGAGGATCTCCTGTTACTATTAAAAGGTTTCTTAATCCAACTGCATGAGCTCCAAGCAGGTCTCCCTGCATTCCTATAAGGTTTCTGTCTCTGCAACAGTAGTGGAGTATAGTCTCCATTCCAGCTTTATTCTCAATTTCTAGTGCAGTTATCATGGAAGATATTCTTGATGAAGCTCTTGGACCGTCCGGTATATTTATACAAGAAACATTTTTATCTGCAAGGCTTTTTGATTTTTCGATAATTTTAGATAAATTTGTACCTACAGGAGGAACAAGTTCTACAGATGTTACCCATTTACCGGATTTTAATAGCGCTCCAAGTTCAGATCTTGTTTCTAATGGAGTTTCCTTTTTCTCAAGTTTATGTTCAATGACAGGTTCAATTTTTATATGTTTTTCTGTTGAATCTAAAGATAGGATTCTTTTACCTGCTTCTCCCAGATGCAGGGGTGTTGTTCCGCAGCAGCCTCCAATAATGGAAGCTCCGCCCTCTGAAAATCTTTGTGCATAACTTGCAAAATACTCAGGAGAGGTAATATATATTAGTCTTCCGTCTATTTCTTTTGGAAATCCGGCATTTGGCATTATAGATATGGGTTTTTTAATATAATCATTAATTGTTATAAGTGATGACAATATATCCGCAGGGCCTACAGAGCAATTAATACCCAATACATCTACGTCTGGTGATTTATCAAGTCTGCACGCCGATGTACGTACCATATCCTGGTTGTTTTTCTCATGTAGTACACCATAAGTGAATTGAGCCTGTACAGGTATATTTTTATCAAGCTCCTTACATATAGACGCTGCAATCAGCAGCTCATCAATATTACTGAAAGTCTCAAGCAGGATTAAATCTACACCTTCTGTTAATAAAGCTGAAATTTGAGTACGGAAGGCATCCTTTGCATCTTCTATTGATAATCTTCCAATAGGTTCAATGTATACACCCAGCGGGCCCACAGAGCCTGCAACATAGATTTCATTATAAGCAAGTTCCCTGGCTATTTTAGCGGATGCTCTGTTTATTTCTTCTGTTTTTTCTTTTAGGCCGTATGATGAAAGTTTAACTGAATTTGCTCCGAATGAGTTTGTTGAAATCGCTTCTACACCTGCTTCTAGATATTCTTCATGTACTTCTGCAACAAGATCCGGATTGGATAAATTTACTGCTTCAAAACATTGATTAATAAAGATCCCTTTGGAAAAGAGCATCGTACCGATAGCTCCGTCAAAGAGAAGTACTCCTTTTTTTAAACGTTCAAGATAAGGAATTATCATTTTTTACCCTCATAAAGTAGTCTATACAAACATAAGAATACCAACAATACAACTGCTGATATTCTTTATCAACGTCTAAGTTAATATTTGTTATGTATAAAAGTAAATCTTTTTGTTAAAAAAAATAAAAATTGTATAGATTATTTTAACTTGCCACTTTATTTAAAGTAATGTCTCTGTATAGTTTAATTGCGGCTTTTCTAAAGGCTATGGATGCGGGCCTGTATTTAAAACCAACAACTACACTAAGGCCGCTGTTTACGATGTCATGTATAAAATTGGAGAAAAGTTTTAAGTATGCAACCTTATTTACTTTCTTATTGCTGTCTATAAATACAAGTTTCTGAAGTTCAAAGGTATTTACGATTGTAATTATCTGTTTACTGATAACAGGAAATAATGTTTTTATTATTGAAAAATATTCTTCTTTATATTGCTTGTTTGTATCAACTATATTTTTTATTTGTCTGTATCTATCCCGAACAGTATTACCTTTTACATTTTTTTTCATTGGAATAAAATTCATTAGTAATTTTATAATTGTATTAGATTGACATAGTTTATATAGAGAAAAATAGTAAAGTAATAATCCCCCGGTTTTTTTGCCCGATCTATTTTCAAAATCTATAGAATTGCAGATATCAATTAATAATTTACTTATATACATATCCAGTGTTTTATCTTTATTCAGGACGGTTAAACCAAAGAAAGGCCTTTTTGCATTTTCTTCTTCTAATATTGCCTGCGCAATTTTATTTTGCAGTGTTATTGTTGTTTTTCTAATATCATCATTAAATACTTTATTAAAATATTCAGATAGATCTTTTTTCTGCTCTTTTGTAAAAATATTATTTTTATTTATTTTTGGAGCTTTGGAGTTCCCATTTTTTATATTGTTTATATAGTTTCTGTCATTTGTGAGAAAATTAATAAGGAATTTACCAAGCTTTGTAATAGTGTCTTTTACATTATCTTCGTTTACAGAATTAAGAATAAAGAATTTTATTAAATCAAAAGTATGAGAAGACAATTTAATATTATCTGCAAGCTCTTGTAATCTTTCTATATGAATTATCTTAAGTACATCCATAATATTTCTTTTAATATTTATGGATAAAGACGGATTACCCTGCAATAGGTCAAGGGATCTGTCATTGGGAATAAATGCAAGATCATTGATGTCCGGAATCGTGCTTAATCTTACTTCTTTCGGAACATTTTTATTATAATTTCCTATTACATCCCTGGGATTAAATTCACTGCCTGGTATTACTGTATATTTATTATGCCATAAATGCATTTTTGTATTTAATTTTAATTCTATCACATTTTTTATATATGCTCCTGCCGAAACATGAGCAGAAGGCTCAGCATTAGTTACAATAATAAGATTCCTTATGTTCCTTAAATAAACAAGGTTTTCTTCATAGATTATTCCTGCAGGCAGGTCAAAAATCAGAATATCATAACTGTTGGATAATTTTTCTGCAAATTGTTCATACAACTTTTTAAATAAAGATATGCTGTCAGCTTTTTTTAGTTTTGAATAAGGAAATATAAGGTCTAAATTTTTAAAAACGTTGATAATATATTTCTTAAAGTCATTTTCTTTAATATTAAAATTCTGTTTTATGAGTATGTCCTCAGAATCACCAAGATCTAGTATTGTGGTTATGTCGGATAAAGGATCCAGGTCTAATAAACCTACTCGTTGATTGTTTTTTGCATAATAAATGGCCAGGTTAACAGCAGTAGTTGTTTTACCAACACCGCCTTTTCCGGAAGCAATAGCAATAGATTTATTAAACAACCTATTTAAGACTAAGTTTGGTTTCAGAATTATATCCTTAAACATTAATTTTAAGAAATTATATTCATTATATAGCCACAATGTCAAATTAAAATGAGATATATTTTGATGAATTAATAAGTAAAATATATCCCGCTATTAAACATTTTTGATTTATTAACGGGATTATATAAAAAATTGGTTATTTTATTGTAAGTTTAATCTTCTGATCGTCTCTGAAGTTTTTAAAAGTGCCCCACGCTCTTGCTATCCTTGCACAGAGGTTTCTGCCGTTTTTAATGAATAGTAAATCATATGTGGAGGGATTCTGGCCTTTAAACTGTTTTGAAATATCTCTATATTCTTTGATAAGGTTCTTTTTAAGAAAATCTTTTCTTAAAGGCATAATTTTTAAAGCATAAATCTTAACAAGACGGTTTACATCGTAAACTGAAAGATCTGTGCCTTCTGTTATTGAGCGTACTGTACCAAATTTTTTATACAGGTTAACAAGTCTGTTCTTGCTGATTCTTTTTTTTAGGTTTTGAATGGCCTTTCCTTTAAATGTTTTGTAATTAATAAGCCCCTGTTTGTTGCCTATCATGAAGTACTGTCTTACTCGTTCCCGGGTAATGTCATAATCTTTTGCTACCCTTTCAAGTGTTTTGTAATCATTATATTTTTTAAACATTTCCTGAATGAATTTATTCCGGGTCATTTTCCTTTTTACATAATTATTTTCTTCCATTAGCATCCTCCTTTTTTTAAAATATTATTATTACCTGGTTATAATTAACTAAATAGTATGCCATTATATAATTTAGTTAATTATTAACTTAGAACAACTATCGTTATTCATTAAAATTATAACACCTAAATCATGGATAGTCAAGTTTATTTACAAATTATAAAAAAAAATGCGATAATGTTTTTTATAATTATATGAAAGCAGATAAAAAGTATGAAAGATATGACATTAAATGATAGACTTGTAAAGCTTTTAAATGTAAATTCCAGGATAGATATTCAAAATAAATTAATGTCCGTACCTAATAGAGAAATTTCATTATCTATGATGTATATGAAAGATGTTGAACGAAATAATCTACTAGCTCGTTTATCAGAAACAAAAGCAAAAAGGGTGATAGATGAGCTTAAATTTATAAATCGTGTAAATGTAAAATATGATCTATACTGTGAATCTATAAAGCGTGTTATTAAAAAGCTTCAAAATGAGAAAAATGTTGGTGTTATTAAAAGTTATTTAAGACCCAAAAGAGGTAAAAATTAGACTATTCATTATCATCAAAATATTCGTCTTCTTCAATATCATCATCATCACTACCACAAATTGAGTGCCATTCTTCTATTGCTTCGTCTGCAATTTCCCGAATTTCTCTATCTTTGCTTTCACTTAGTTCATATAACCTGTCAAAAGCATTTTCCCAGCCTGTTTGTCCTAATGACCAGATTGCTTCTTTAGTTATATCAGGATTATCTGAATATGTTAATTTTAATAATGCCGGTCCTGCTTTTTCTACTTTTCCTTCACCAGCAGATTTTATTGCTTCTAATTGCAGGTCTATATCTGTATTGTTAAATTCTTTTAAAAGTATATCATCCCATCGAATATTGCTGTTTCGTCCCATGGAAAATATTGCACTTAGTTTAAATTTTTTATCATCATGATTGTATGCTTCATCAATCAGGTTCCAAACACCATTCTCAGAAGAAAAGCTTAATGCTTCCAATGCATGTCTGCGTTCATCAATTGTTCGTTTTTGATCTTTAAAGATACTTAAAAGAGTATTTTTAACTTTAAAAAAGTCTTCCGGTGTTATATCTTCAGATCTTAGCGGATCATTAAGTTCCAAATCATAACCTTCCATAGTGCCTTCAAAAATAAATCTGCCAAGTACAATTATAGAATTGTTTCTTACCGTTTCATCAGGCTCATTATTGGCAGAATCTAATAAATAATTTAGAAAATGAGTAGATGGATAATCCCATAAGTATGGAATTGCTTTTGCTTTAATTTCATTATCCGGATCATGAACTAAAAAGTTTAATTCCTCTGTAAAATCGTGGAAAAAGCGTTCTTCATCTTCCTCTATAATATTAAGGAAGTTAATTTTTTCTTTTTTATTCATACTTTTTAACTCATCTAATGCACTCATTTTGTTTCTCCTGCCTATATATATGATATAAGGAAATAGTATTTAAAATCAAGATATTATTATTTTTTATTCTTACCTCTGCTAAAGAATATACTTGACATGTTTAAAGAAATATAATATTAACTACCATGGTAGTTAATATTATATTAAAAAGATTAATTAAAATAGGATTTTCTGAATATGAAGCAAAGGCCTATACTGGCCTCCTTAAAACAAATCCGGTTACAGCATATGAGCTCTCTAAGATTACAGGATTACCGAGTTCAAAAATATATCATGTGTTAGAAAGACTTATTAAAAGAGGGATAATCCAATTAATAGAAAAAGAAAACAAAAAAAGATATGTGCCATTAAAACCTGACAAAATGATCGAGGAATACAGAGCAAATACGGAAACAACTTTAAATGAACTTAAAGATGATCTGTCTAAAATAGATCAGGAAACTGAAATATCATACGTATGGAATGTTACAAATTATACTAAATTATTGGAAAAAGCTGAGAGAATTATTTTAGAAGCTAAGAAGACCTTGCTTATATCAATATGGAAGGAAGAGATGAACTTGCTTTTTGATATAATTAAAAAAGCAGAAAAAAATAATGTAAAAATTGCAGTAATTCATTATGGAAATGCAGATAAGGAGATTGGACAGATGTTTAAGCACCCTATAGAGAATACAATTTATACGGAGAAAGGCGGAAGGGGGCTTGTAATAATTGGAGATTCTAAAGAATCACTAACAGGTACTATCTATAAAAACAATAAAGTAGAAGGAGCATGGAGCATGAACAATGGATTTGTTATGCTCGCAGAAGATTATGTAAAGCATGATATTTACATTATGAAGATTGTCCAAAGGTTCAATGAACTTTTAATAAAAACATTCGGAGATGAATATTTTATGCTAAGAGATATATATTCGGATAAACAAAAATAAGGTTGTATACCAGGACAGTATTAAATAATGCTTAAACGATTTAGCTCTGTGCTCTTTGTGAGCTTTGTGAGAAAAAACTATTATTTTTAATAATACTAAAAATAGAGAAAGGAGGAAGATTTATGAAAATTTATATTGATGGAAATTATTATGATAAGGAAAATGCAAAGGTATCTGTTTTTGATCATGGACTGTTATATGGGGATGGCATTTTCGAGGGTTTAAGAATCTATAATAATAAAGTGTTTAAATTAAAAGAACATATAAAAAGATTGTACATGAGCGCAAAGGGTATAAATCTTGATATCGGAATGTCTCCGGATGAGATGGAAGATACAGTAAACGAATGTGTTAAAAAGAATAATAAAGAGAACGGTTATATACGCTTGTTAGTTACAAGGGGTATCGGGGATTTAGGTATAGATCCTGCTAAATGTAAGAAAGTGTCAATTATTATAATAACTGCAGATATAAGTTTATATCCGAAAGAATATTATGAAAAAGGAATTTCTATAATAACTTCATCAACCAGGCGCATACCGGCAGACTGTCTGGATCCACGTATTAAATCACTAAACTATTTAAACAATATAATGGCCAAATTAGAGGCTAAGCAGGCAGGGTGTCTGGAAGCTGTAATGCTTAATAAAGAAGGATTTGTTGCAGAATGCAGCGCAGATAATATCTTTATTATCAAAGAGGGTAAAATAATATCACCCAAATCATATAATGGAAGTCTGGAAGGAATTACTAGAGAAACAGTATTTGAAATTGCTGAGGCTCTTTCTATAGAGTGTAGAGAAGATGCATTAACCAAATATGATTTATATAATGCGGATGAATGCTTTATTACCGGAACCGGTGCAGAAATAATGCCTGTTACTGCGGTTGACAGCAGGAAGATCGGTAATGGAATCCCCGGTAAGAGCACTAAGATGTTAATAGAGGAATTTAAAAGTGTAATAAAGTAAATCCACTTCTGTAAGATCTAAATTTCGTATGGAGATTCGGAGAGCATTGATAGTTATCCAGGCATTAGATATCAAATATTTTAATATTTCATAATTTTTTTAATCTTTTTATTATCCAGCTCTTATTATCCAGCTCTTATTTTCCTGCTTTAATTATCCAGCAATGGTGCATACCTTTTTTACGCTTAAAATCTTCCGAAATTGTAGATTCTGTGATATTTTCTATATTAAGGTCTTCCAGGGATGTTGTATCCAGCTTAAATTTTCTGGAATTATTGGAAAAAATAAGTGTGCCGCCGGTTTTTAATGAACTCAGTGTAAGCCTTATTAGGTCTACATGATCCTTCTGAACATCAAAAAATGTATACATGTCAGAAGAATTGGAAAATGTTGGAGGGTCCAGAAAAATAAGGTAATATTTAGTCGCATTTTTTTTTAGCCACTTAAAACAATCTGCTTTAATAAAAGTATGACTATTATTGCTAAAACCATTAAGCTTCATATTTTCTTCTGCCCAGTCTGTATATGTATTTGAATTATCCACACTTGTTGTGAACGTTGCTCCGCCTTTTGCAGCATATACAGTAGCAGTTCCGGTATATGAAAATAGGTTTAGAAAACTTTTATTTGCGGACATTTTTTGTATTAATTTTCGTGTAAGCCTGTGGTCAAGAAATAATCCTACATCAAGATAATCTGATAAATTAATTAAAAAAGTATTGTCTTCTTCTTTTACTTTTTTATAACTGTTCTTCTTATCAAGTTTTGTATATTGATTAGGGCCCTTCTGTTTTTTTCGCTGTTTTAAATAAACATTATTTTTTTCTATACTTAAAACCTGCGGAACTACCCGAATTATATCATTTAATCGTTCTTCTGCTTTAAAAGTATTTATTGTAGGAGGTGGTGCGTACTCCTGTATTACAGCCCATTTTTTCTCATATATATCAATTGCAGCTGCATATTCGGGCATATCAGCGTCATAGATTCTGTAGGAGGAAATGTTATTGTTTTTAATCCATTTTTTAAGGTTTTTCTGATTTTTTCTTAGCCTGTTTGCAAACATTTCAGCACCCTTGCTAAGAGGAATAGATTTATCATCTGCAGATCTGAAAATATTGTCTTCTGTTAATTCAAAATGTGATAGTATGCATTTTATTGGGCCATTATATAGATTGTTAGTTTTTTTTGCTCTAAGGCCTATACTTTTTGAAAGTTCTACACTGCCAGTTAGAACTGATACATGCCACCCGGGAAAATTATTAAATAATACTTTGCCCATGTTTTCATAAAGAGCAGTCAGGTTTTCATCTGCGCCAAGCCTATGTCCATATGGAGGATTCATTACAATAAGGCCTGGTTTATATTTTTTACTGGGAGGTTCAATATCTTCCAGTTCTTTTTTTTCTATATGGATAAGCCCTTTTAATCCTGCTTTTTCTATATTTTCGAATGCAGCATTAACAGCCCACTTATCATTATCATATCCGAATATATGAGGTATATTTTTAATGCCTGTTTCCTTCTGCTCTTCTGCTTCTTTTACCAGTTTTTCCCAGATTTTAGGCTGATGTTGATCCCACTTATTAAATCCAAACCATTTACGGGTAAGTCCAGGTGCAATATTGCATGCAATTAGAGCTGCTTCAATAGAAAAAGTACCTGTTCCGCACATAGGATCTATAAATGGGCATCTGGAGGCGGAAAGCTCCTGCCATCCTGCCCGCAGGAGTATTGCGGCTGCAACATTTTCTTTTAATGTAGCTTTACCTGCCTGTACTCTGTATTCTCTTATATGAAGACTTTTTCCCGAAAAGTCCAGATATATAACTGCTTCATTTCTATTTAAAAAGAGGTTGAATTTTATATCTGGATTTTCTGTGTCTACAGACGGCCTTTTTTTAAATTTATTTCTAAAGTGATCTGCAATTGCATCTTTTACAATCAGGGCAGCATAGTGAGAATGAATAATATCAGAGTGAATAAGATTGCAGTCTACTACAAATGTTCTATCAATAGTAAAATGGTCTTCCCATTTTATTTTATAAATTCCTGCATATAATTCTTCTTTGGAAGAAGCTTCAAAAGAATCCAGCCGCAATAAAATACGGTTGGCAATTCTTGACCAGAGACACGCTTTGTATGCTGTTGTAATACTGCCTGTAAATGAGACACCGGAAACTGCGGGCTTAACAGATTCTGCACCGAAACTTTCAAGTTCAGACGCCAACAGATCCTCTATGTTTTTAGGGCATGTAGCAAAAAATGAATAATTCATGTTATCTTACAATTTTAAACTACTTAGTGAATATTTACTATACTTTTACTAAACCTCAATATCAATATATTTCCCAACTGCTTGAGAAAGTAGATTTTTAATAGAAATATCTTTTCTATTTTTAGAATAGAGAACAGCAAGTTCTCCGGTATCAAGCCATATCCCATTGCAAATACTGCATATATCAATAAAAACATCAGCATTATAATCCTTTTTTATTATCATGTTCTTTCTGCATACAGGACATTTTTTGAGCATTTTATTTACATCTTCTGTAACTGTTCTGTCTAGAAATAACTTATTCTTATTTATTTTTTTATTTAACTTTCTATTTAAAAGTTTTTCAAGTTCTCCGAGATCAAACCAAATTCCATAACATTCAGGGCAGTATTCAATTAAAATATCTTCTATATCAATTGTAATAAGTTTATGAGAATCTACAGGACAGTTAATCCCTCTAAGTTTTTGCTTTCTCCTCTTTTTATTGCTTTCCGCTCTTATACTATTAATTTTCTGAATGCTAATTAACTTTTCTATGACATTTCTTTTACTTTTAATAAGATAGCTATCTTTTATAATTGAATAGTCTTCCAATAAGAACCTTCCTGTCCATTTATTGTATTAAAAAAAATATAAACAATAAAGAGATAACTTTAAAATAATGAAGTATATAAAAACATTATTATAAATTGACTGATATTTCAACTAAAAAGTCAAATCTATACCGACCCACTTTATAATTATAATATGTTATTATTTCTTCATTTTCCTGCCTTACTTATAAAAATTTTAAAAAAAGTTAGATTCTTGTATAAAGGTTGTAGAAAGCCTCAATCTGCGTTAAATTTAGAATTACAGCTCTTTAAAACTATTCTTGCTATTCAAGCCATAAAATAATACATTATATATTATGCCGGAAGCACTTAAACTAAAAGAGCCTAAAACAATAAACATATCAAAAGACATAATACTTCTTTCTAAATTAATCAAAAGTATGGAAAAAGTAATCCGCGGTAAACATGAAGTAATTGAACTTCTGTTAACATGCTTAATTGCTGGCGGACATGTTTTAATAGAAGATGTGCCCGGCCTGGGTAAAACTACAATAGCAAAAACTCTTGCCAAACTCATATCAAAAAACAAAAAAGGAGAATCTGTTAGCTTTAGCAGAATACAATTCACACCAGACCTACTTCCTTATGATATTACAGGAGTTGATATTTTTGATCCGGACAAGAAACAGTTTGTTTTTACAAAAGGTCCTGTTTTTGCAAATATAGTTTTAGCAGATGAAATTAACCGTACTACACCAAAAGTCCAATCTGCTCTGCTCGAAGTTATGGAGGAAAAGCAGGTAACAGTTGGAACTAAAACATATAAAATGGAACCATTGTTCTTTGTAATCGCGACCCAGAATCCTGTAGAAACAGCAGGAACATATCCCCTCCCATTTGCACAGATAGACAGGTTTATTATGAAACTTAAAGTCGGATATCCGGATGAAAAGCATGAAATTGATATAGTTAAGGAAAATCCTTCTATAAAAATAATGCCTCTTATTAAGCCAGTGTGTGGAAAAGAGGACATACTCAAAATTCAGCAGGCAGCAGAAAATATATACTGCGATGAAAAACTAATTAGAACAGCTGTTTCTATAATTAATATGACAAGAAAACATCAGGGAATAGAACTTGGTGCTTCTCCGCGCGCTTCAATAATGCTTATCAAAGCTGCAAAAGCATATGCTCTGATAAAAGACAGAAATTATGTTATAGATCAGGATATAATTGATCTTGCTCCTCTTGTTATTACTCACAGGCTTAAATTAAAAAATATAAATATGGATATAGATGCAGAAATAAGTGCATATGCAAGAAATCAACTGGCTAAATTAAATTATTAATAATTATGATGATGAAAGCATTCAAAAAAATATTACCTATAAATAAAAGAGGCGTATTCTTTGTTTTCATTTCTTTAATAATACTTTTAATTGGAATTGTAAATTCTGATTTAGCTGCATTATTCTGGTCGTCAAGTATCCTTACTATTCTTACACTTACATTTATTGCAAATCATATTGCAGTATTTGTAATAAAAAGCAAATTGCAGTATTTTAATTTAAAGGTTCCTGTAGCCCCTTTATTTCCGGAAGAGGATATAACAATCCAGTTAGAAACGGAACTTCCTAAAATATTTATTCCGGGAATTATTGTCATATTTAGTATTTCATTTAACTGGGAAAAGCGAAAACCTCTTATTTTTTCACAAATCCTAAGAACCGGAAAAAATACCAGTTCATTAACTTCCAGAGTAGGAAAACGAGGGTATTATAGCTCCGGTGGATTTAATCTTTTTATTTCAGATTATTTTGGATTCTTTAAATCAGCTATAAATTTATTAATTGATGAGAAAATATCAGTTTTCCCAAAACAGATAAATGTATATGAAAAATTAAACAGTTTTAAGGGAATAGATTCTATCGAATACCTTAAAAAATTAGAAATTACAGATGAGTTTTATGAAGTAAGAAAGTATTATCCTGGTGATGATCCTAAAAAACTTAACTGGAAAGTATTTGCACATACTAACGAACTATTTATTAGAAAAGAGGAAGAAACTCCTCCGCCTAAATCAAATATACTATTTATAATTGATTTATACAAAACAAAACTAATAGATGAAGAGTATGCAGATGAATATCTTGACAGACTTATAGAACTTGCAAACTCAATAATTCTGCTTTTTTTAAAGGATAATTTATCTGCAATGGTTTATATTCCTGGATACGGAAATATTCATACAATAAACAGTCCTAATGAACTCTTAATTCTACTATCAAAAGTATACTGGCAAAATAAAATAACACAGTATTATTTACCATCCGTAAATGATAAATTTAATACCATACTATTCTCAACAACAGGTTCTCATATGCTTAATAATTTACTAAAAGATATAAATAAAAAAAAATGGAGTATTAATCTATATTTTAAATTGCTTGATGCACCTGCAATACAGCAAAAATTATTAACAATTAAAAACTTATTTTTTTATAATAATACAGTTGTAAACTCTCAAAATATACAATATTCAAATTTAATTAATAAAAAAATTGTAAATGAAATATACAAATATAAAAGAGCTCCATGGAATATAGAAAATGTTAAGGCAATCTGAGAACAAGCAGAAAGCAAACAAACTAAATAAGGTTATTTTTGTCTTTAGAAATATCGCATTATTGTATCTTATACTTAATACTTATAACCATTTTAAAATTGAGCTTAATTTTTTATACCTTTGTATCACTATTATAGCTGCAGTTACGTTCTCCATTATTATTTATAAATGTAAATTAAGATTGCTTCCTGCAATTATTATTCTTGCTGCCATACCTTTTATCATACGGGGAGTTGTTTTCTTTTTTATAAATCTTATTATCAATTTTAATCCTATTCCGGAAAGTGATATCCTGTTTTTATATTTTGATATTAATTTTTATCCTTTTTTAATACTATGGGGTTTTATCTGTTTATTTAACACGGTTGCTCTTAGATTTCCCGGATTTATTCCTGTAGAAATAGTTTTTAATGTATTTATTCTGCTCCTTATTTTTATTACAGAAATAAACTACCATATTAAATTGATGCATCCGACAATTTTTGCAGTTTCCCTGGCTTTTTTTATTATTATTGAAATATCCATTTTATATTTTTTAAATAGAAAGGAACTTAAAAATAAACTTAAAAATAAACATTCGGATTATAAACAGTTTCTTATTTATATTCCGATGGTTTTACTGGTACTTTTATTAATCTTTATTTTTGTAATAAAAAAATATAATGAAGAAATGGTTCAGACGGGAGGTGGCCTCCTAAGCCCTACTCTTTTTAGGTTCGACTTTGCTTCCTATATTACCTTACAAAGCGAAATTGAACAGTCCGATGAACTTGTTATGCTCTACAGAAAGAATGGCCATGCAGAACGAATGCTTTTAAGAAGATTCGTATTGTCTGACTATAAACAATCAACAGGTTTTATTCAAACTTTAGATACAATTAAAGAAGAAGTAATTCTGACAGTACCGGACACGGCTACAGAATTTAATGATCCGGAATATTTAAAAAGATCAGAAATAAATCAGGAATATTTTATTGTTAACTTTGATCCAAATTCATTACTCGGATTAAATTATCCTGTAAGATCAACTCCCATAAAAAACTGGGATTCGTCCTCTTTTATTCGCATTTATTCCGTAGATTCTAAGATAAGCACCGCTGCAGGAGTAGAGCTTCGGGAAGTATTACTACCTTTCATGGATGAACAATTATATGATTTTTATACGGAGTATGGTAATGATGAAATAATCAGAGAATTTACAGAGCAAATAACAGAAGTACAAATTACATACTATGATAAAGTAATTGCAATCCGTGATTATTTAAAAAACAATTACTTATATTCATTAAAACCGGGTATTGCAGAGGACGGCAACCAATTACATCACTTTCTGTTTAATAATAATCACTTAATAAATAATTCAAACGAAGACAGCAGATTTAAAGGCAAAGGCTATTGCTCATACTTTGCATTTGCCATGACTTTAATGGCAAGAAGCATCGGTATTCCTGCCAGAGTTGCTGTTGGATTTTTAGTACTGCCGAATTCCAGTGTACTTAATTTTTATGAAATAAGGGAATATCAGGCACATGCCTGGGTAGAGATTTATTTTAATGATTATGGATGGATAGAATTTAATCCCACTTCAGAGATTATTGCTCCCGGGGAGGAATTCCAGCTCCCAACTGGTCCGGACTGGGAAGTCTTATATCGCTTAATAGAGGAAATATTAAGCAATGATCTTATAGAAGACAATATTAATCCCGTGGAAACGAAAGATAGTACGGAAGAAGTATTTACAATAATACTAAACAGTTTAAAGTTCATAATAAATTATTGGTATTTTTCTATTCCTTTTATTTATATTTTCTTAATGTTTACATTAAAATATTATCATTTTATTGCATTTAAAATCAGTAAATTAGCCCGGGCAAAAATTAAATACCTCTATTATCACAGTTTAATTATGTTAAGGAGTTCCGGTATTAAAAAAAATCAGAACGAATCATTACTGGAATTTTCAGTTAGAATCCAGAGTATAAAATCAATAAAAATAAAAGAGTTTACTAATATATTTTTAAAAGCTGTGTTCTCTAAGGAAATAGATAATAATGATTTACATAATGCAATAGTATCCTATAATAATTTTAAATCCGATTATAAAAAGAATATATTTCTATTTTTTAGAATTGCCGGATTTTTAAATCCATTTAATCCATTAGGAGTAAAAAAGTAAGAAGATGAAAAAGATATGTATTTTAATAATTTTTCTTTTAAACTTTTCTATTTACAGCCAGGATACCAGCCCGTCTGATACCTACTCTGATACTTATAATGAATCATTGTATAATCTAAAAATAGATGAGGCTATTTTAAATGAAAACTATGAAACTGCTATAAATCTTTTAAACGAAGCAGGGGATATTTTCAAGGATAATCCTGATTTTAATATTAAACTTGCAGATCTGTACTTTGATAAAGGCATGTACAATATTGCTTTAGATGAGTATCTAAAAGCAGAAGTAAAACAGCCTGACAGTATTTATACATTGGATCAAATTCAGCGCTGTTATGATTATTTAAATGAATATGAAAATTGTATTTTATACTTAAATAAAATATTAGTATTAGATCCGGATGATCTATATGCAATAGACGATCTTAGCTGGATGTATTATAAAACTTACAGATTTGAGCAGGGAGTAAATTTGCTGCTGGATGCTCTCGAGAAGCATGGATTTAGCCGCAATCTGTCATTAAAATTAGGCACTTTATATTTTGGAATGTATGATTATAAAAATTCTAAGAAGTACTATCTGGAAGCAATATTAGATGCAATATTTGATAGTATTTCAAACTATGCACCGGAATTTGCTGCTATTGGTTATTACAATCTTTCACTTTTGGAAAAAAGGTTCTATAATTTCGAACTGGCATTAGAATATACAAATGAATCCATAAACCAGTCAGACAGGCCTACAGGACATCTTTCAAAAGGTAATTTATACCAAAGCAGAATGAATTTCCATTATGCATTAGAAGAGTATCAATTGGGTTATTTAAAGGATGAAACCCCGCTTTCCAAAATAAATATCGCGGGATTATTTCTAGATTTTGGATTTTTAGACCTGGCAAAAGAGTATGCAGAACAAGTTTTTGAACAAACAGACCATTCATGGATACATTTATTCGGAATGGATAAAACCGAGCATTATCAGGAGATACATGAATTACTTGCAGATATTTATTCCGGACTTGCAAATAAAGCTTATTACACTCCTGCTTCAAATATAATTGAAAAACTTTCATTATTGGGAGAGAGTGCTCATTATAATTCTTTATCGTATTACCACAAACAAAAATATAAAATCCTTTCTATCCTGATTGCATTTGCGAATATTAAAGAAGGGAATTTACTTGATGCATACTGGCAGCTTTACCTTATTAACAAAGATTATCCGGAAACCGCGTTAAAATATTTAAATTATGCAAGAGAAGCAAAAGTAGAATTAATTCCCCATTCTGCTTCATACTATCTTTTGGAGGAAGGCAGGATTAAAAGAGCCCCGGAACTCATATTAGAAGCTATGAATGAATTTGATCCTTACTGGGAAAAGCAGGCAGTAGAAGAATCCTTAATTATACTTGCTGATATATATGCAAAAGGCACTGAGAAATTTAGAAATGTATTAAGCAGGCTTTATAAAATAAATCCCGGTGCATTTATCCAGAATGGTTATGGTTTGCCAATAGAATTGGATTTAGAAAATGCATTACCGGAGTTTGAGCTTATTGATCTTATAATGCAGGCAGGATTTGAAATCCGTCCGGTAACTAATGTACAGCAGGCCTATAATGACGGATTTCAGTACAAACTAATAATTTGGAACAATCCTTTTAAGTATGAATTAATCGATTTAGCAACTATGCAGGTTATAAAACAGAATTCTATTATGGGTGAAATATCAGAAAAAAAAGGTAACCTGGATTTTGTAAATATGCTTTTGGAAGACATATATTTTGTGAAATGAAAAAACAAGAAATACTGCATCATAGTTATGGGGTTTTAAGCATCTTAGGATATCACGTTTCATAATTAGTTTTATGATGATTGTTCAGGATATCTATGTATAATATTTCTAAAATGTTCCAAGGACTCAAAAAATATTTCTACTAATTCCGGATCAAATTTTTTACCGGAAAGTTCTTTCATTTCTACTAATACATCTGCTTCTTCCCATGCCTCTTTGTAAACACGTTTATATGAAAGAGCATCAAAAACATCAGCAATTGCAACAACTCTGCCAAAAATAGGTATATCCTCACCTTTTAATGGAATTGCCTTTCCGTTTTTATCTGTTTTTAAAGGTTTGCCTGTCTCAATATCTACATTCCCGGGATAACCCGTACCATCCCAGTTTTCATGATGTGTTAGAGCTACCATAGCAGCAAGACCATCAAAATCAGACTGCATGGATTTAAAAAGTGTTGCACCGTGAAAAGTATGAGTTTTCATTATCTCATACTCATCATCTGTAAACTTTCCCGGTTTTTTTAATATAATATCCGATATTCCAACTTTGCCTACATCATGCAGCATTGCAGCCATTCTAAGCATATCTTTATTTTTTTCTATTTCTTTTCTAGAGATTTTCCTTTTTCCGGCCCACCTCTCATATAATTCTACGGCAAAAGAAGCAACACGGTTTACATGAGGGCCAGTTTCTTTAGGATCTCTAAGCTCTGCCATACTTATCATTCTTAATATTATCTGTCTTGTTAACTGTGCTCTCTGAAGTGCCATACTTGCTGTGCTTGCAAAATGCATAACAAATAGTTCATCTTCTATATTAAACGGAACAGGATTACCTTTTTTATCCATTGCATTAATTACCTGAATAACTCCAAGTACATTACCGGTATTTGTCATTAACGGTATTGTAAGCATAGAATTTGTTTTATATTCAGATACTTTGTCATATTTGGAATTAAATTTAAAAGATGATTTTTTTGGAAGCTTGTATACATCCGGTATATTTAAAATCTTTTTTGTTTTAGTAACATAACCGCAAATAGAACGTTCATTAATATCAACAGTTAAGACTGAGTAAATAAGTTTCTGCCCTGGCTTAAGTTCTTTTTCTTTTGTTTCATTCTGTGCATAACTAAAAACAAGAACATTTCCCTCTCTTAAATAGATTGTACCGGCATCTGCATTAACAAATTTTCTTGTATTATATAGTATTTTTTCTAACAAGATATCAAGATCCTGAATACTCTGTAAATCCTGATCAAGTTTAATTAATTCCTGAAGTTTCTCAATTTGGTTACTCACAAAATAATCCTATAAACTAATGATATCTAAAATATACATATTTTCCCGGAATTATGAAATAATAAAAATTATTTTTTTAAAAATCATAATATAAATGCTATTATACTATATGATTTCTACGGCACCAACAACGAGATATGTTAGTGTAGGTAAGCTTGTAACCTGCCAGGTAATATCTTTATTATAGTTTATTTTTATTTTATATCTGTTATCTTCCGGTAAATCTGATAACTTCATTACCCATTTTGCTAATGCTTTTATCCCACTCGAATTTAAAAAATTGAGTCTTGTAAAATCAACTATAACTTCAGAAAACCCTTTCTCACCTGCCCCATTATGAACTTTATCAAATAATGGATCTAATATTATACCAGGGTCTTCCATATCAATTTCACCGCTAAATTTTATAATTAGGCCAGCTGTACTATCCTCAATGTTAATTTTAACTTTATCCTGAACAATATTGTCTAAATTTAATTTATTCATCATATTCCTCCATTACTAGTTAATTTATATCAATTGATAAAGTTACGTTATTACCATCTATATTCAATTTTAATTCTCCGCCGGTTTCATACTGAATTCTTGCCAATCCAAGCTGGCTTTTACCATCCTGCCTGATTGCAGCAGCTTTCATCATAGCAACATAAACTTCAAGAGTAGTTCCTTCTTTCAGTTTATTGAATATTTCATTTAATTCTTTTATTTTTTGATCAGACGCAATATTTTTAACCTCTACCTTTATCTTTTCATCATGCGGATCCACATTTACAAATATATTTGTTGTATCACTATTTGCATATTTTACTGCATTTTCCAATAATTCACTTGCAGCCATGGCAATTTTATCTGCCTTTACCTTATCTTCTATACTAATAGCTAGAAAATTCTGAATAAAAGCTCTGGCACATGCTATATATTTCCATCTAGGCCCAAATTTTAGCTTTATAAAGCCATCTTTTTCATTAATACCCATTAGTATAGACCCCCTAAAACTACAATATATAAATAATTCTAATGCACTTATATTCGATATGCAAATAAAAATATTTTTTTGTGTTTAGAATCGTACCGATTTTAATATTTTTTGTCTTAATATATAGTATACTCTGGATTAACTATATTTTTATGCTTAAAGTATAAATAAAATTAGGATATAAAACGTATATGAATAATATCCCTGAATATTTAATAATTGATTTATCTTCAAAAAAAATAGAAAAATATAAAATTCGGGAAAGTTATGTACGAAAATACCTTGGCGGAAAAACACTTGCCGCAAGATTATTGATAGATCTGCTTCCAAAAGGGACAGAACCATTATCAGCTGATAATATTCTAATAATAAATACAGGACCCCTGGTTGGTACTGGTGCACCTTCTTCGTCTAGATTTAATATTACAACAAAGAATCTTCAGACCGGCGGAATTGCCACTTCCAATTCCGGTGGAAATTTTGGTATTAAATTGCGAAAAGCCGGTTATGAAGGTTTAATAATTAAAGGTAAAGCCGCAGCGCCTGTTTTTATAAAGATTATTAACGGAAATACAGAAATACTTTCTGCAAAGAACCTCTGGGGTAAAGACGTAGTAAAGACTCAAAACTCTTTTGATAATGATTATGGTAAACTTGTAATAGGGCCTGCTGGTGAAAACCTCGTCTGTTTTGCTACTGTTGTATCACAGGAACGAGTGTCTGGTAGAACAGGAATTGGTGCGATTATGGGTTACAAAAACCTGAAAGCAATAGTAGCTAATGGAAGCAGAAAAATACCAGTTTTTAATAAAGAAAAATACCGACCTTTTATAAAATCATGGATAAAGCAGCTTAGAAATCATATAGTAACAGGAAGCAAGTTAGCAAAATACGGAACTATGTGGCAATCTAGAGCAGCTTTTAATACTGGAATATATCCAGTAAAGAATTTTAAAGAAACTGTTTTTAATAATTCTGATAAGCTTACCGGTGAATATTTTGCAGAACATCATTTGAATAAAAATTCCGGATGTATTTCCTGCACTATGAAATGCGGTAGAGTGACAAATGTAAAAATTAACAATAAAATTATAAGCAATATTAAAGGCCCGGAATATGAAACAACCGGAGTCCTTGGCCCTAATATTCTAAATGATGATTTTAATAAAATTATACTCTGGAATTATTTAGCAGACCTATATGGAATGGATACAATCAGTCTGGGTAACATTTTAGCTTTTTCTATGGAGTTAAAGGAAAAAGATCTCGCAGACCATGGCGTTGAATTTAATAATTTTGATTCTATAGAAAAAACAATAAAGGACATTGCATACCGCAAAAACAGAGGAGATGAACTTGCAAATGGTGTTAAATGGTTATCTGAAAAATATGGTGGTAAAGATTTTGCAATGCACGCAAAGGGGCTTGAACTTCCTGCATTTAATCCGAGAATGTCGCCTGGCCTTGGTTTGGGATTTGCTACGTCTAACAGAGGCGGCTGCCATTTAAATGGAGGATATCTTGTATTTGTCGAAGGTTTAGGTCCATTAAAACTCATGCGAAAAGCATATAACAGCAAATCTGCATTAGATGTATTGTTTCAGAATTTTATAGAAGGTATATCTGCAAGCGGTCAGTGCATTTTCACATTATACAGTATTTTCCCGAATATTCTTTTTAGCAAACATATAATTCCAATATTTCTAAAGCTTATTTCTTTTTTTCTTTCTATTTCGCATATATTTTTAGGATTCATTTTAAAGAATCCAAAAAGATTATCTTTCAATTTGAAATTGATTCCATATCCTAAAGCCCTTGAATATGTGACAGGCAGGAAAATGAACCTTGGCAAGTTTTTACATTTTGGTGATATCTGCTATAATCTGGAACGGATGTTTAATGTAAGGGAAGGCATAAATTCAGAAAATGATAAACTCTGTAAAAGAGGTTTAAAAAGTTTGCAGGACAGGGAAAGCAGCAGTGTAAAAGCATTTAATAAAATGTTAAAAAACTATTATAAATACAGAGAATGGGATTCCAGAGGGATTCCAAAACAAAGCAAACTTAGAAAATTATTTTAGATATTGGAAGGTATAATGAAAGTATTTATTTGTTTACTCATTTTTTTCTTATATGTTTTTAATTGTTTTGCCGGCGGGCAGGATGATGAAGATTTGTCTAATCCGGGGCCTTTTTTAACAGAAGAAGTAGAATCCATGTATAATTTAGGATTAAAGTTTGCCATAGATGAGCAGGACTCTTCTATTATTTCTTCAATAGACGGAATAGTTTACAGATTTAGTAAACTTGAAGATAATTCGTCTAATTTTGGCAGATTTTTAGAACTCGAAAGTTCAGATACGTACTTTTATAATGGGGAAGAAAAGTTAGTAAAATTTTACATTTTATATTCAAACCTTTTGGAAGTATTTGCAGATAAAGAAGGAGAACAGATAGATCGGGGTACTGAAATTGGATTATCCGGAGGGACTTTATTTGATAATAATCTATTAATCTGCATTTATACATTCGAAAAAGATCCTTATATAAGTTATTTAACAAAATCTGTAAGTTCAAATTTACTTAATACATACTGGTATGATCCGATGTTTCTTTTTAACGAAGAATACAATACTTTTAATTATTTTAAATATGAAGAAATTGATCTCAAAAATTATATAGAAACTTTATCAGACTCAGGAGAAGATTCACGGACAATAGAAATTTTAGAAAAAAATATCCGTTTTTTCATAACTTTCGATACTCCTCTGTCGGAAATTACAGAGCAGACATCCTTATTGCTGGAAGCTGCTAATAACTCATTAAGTTCTAAATTTGAAACAGATTTTTTGGAATACTATAAACACTCTACAGAATATATGATAAATGATACAAAACTGATACTAGTTTGGCCGGAGGATTTTGATTTATACCTGTCTGAAGAAATTGAGATAGGTAATGATCTATATATATACGGTATGATATCTACTTATAATCATTATGATAATACTGTATTAGTATTAGTAGGCGATTTTACTACTGACAGATTGGAAAACTTAATTGACAAACAGTACGGATTTTAATTTATATCTGTTAATTTTTATCTGATATAGGAAAATTATATAATCTCAAGAGCAGGCTTTTAATTTTTTCACCATACTCCGGATCTGAGGCCCATTTTCCTGTTAGATCAAAAATAGTAGGCGCAATTCCTCTCTGAACATATTTAAACCTTCTATCAATAACCTCATTATTCAATTCATCTGTACTTGCATATGCTTTTAAGTGCTGAATATGCGCTCTAACTCCCAATTCAACACTTTGAAATTTTTCTCCTGTATGATTAACATCAATTGCACCAAGCCCGGCAAAATTATTCTGTTTAGGAGTTACTATACCTGTATACTTTTGATATCCTGTTTCCAAACACATCTGAGAAAAGGCAATATCATAATTTACTCCCTCATTAACTGCTTCGTTTATGTATACATCTGCAAGGCTTAAAGCATATCCATATTCAAGCTCTGAATTGTTTTCATAAAGAAAGGAAGCTAATTCTTCTTTTGTTCTTTTACCCTCCCCCATTATTATATATGACGGTTCCACAGGTATTTTTTTTATATTTGCTGTATTTACTGATTCTACAATATCAAGATCAGTTGCTGTTCTTATTTTATAAGTTGAACAGGAAGTAAATATAAAAAGGGAGCTCAGAAGAATAAAAAATGACATATATGCTATATTTCCGGTTTTTTCTGAATTTTCTATATTATTTTTTTCCATAATATATTTATCGACACGATATTTTGTAATATTATTTAAAAAGAAAAAAACTACAGCTTAATTGTCCATGTTTTTTATTTCGTTAATTATTTCTACCAAATTATCTTTTTTATAAGGCTTTTGTAAAAATCCCATTACACCATTATTTAATAATGTTCTTGTATCTTCTTCCATACTATTGCCGGAGGAGATTAAAACTTTAACAGAAGGATTAATTTTCTGCATTTCAAAATATACATCTCTGCCATTCATATGCGGCATTTCCATATCAAGAATAACCAGGTCAATATTCTTCCATTCTTTTTTGTAATATTCTACTGCATTAATTCCATTATTAAACACTTTAATTTCATGGCCAAAATTTATAAGCATCTCCGAAAGCATTTCGAGTATAATTTCTTCATCATCTATAATTAATATTCTTGGAGCAGATAACTTAATTCTAATATTCGGAGCTTCTTTCTTTATGCTAGCTTCATTCAGCTGAAGTAAAATCTTAAAAACAGAACCCTTTCCTAATTCACTATCTACAGAAATAAATCCGTAATGACTTCTTATAATTCCATAAACTGCAGCAAGTCCCATTCCGGCTCCATCATGATGAGTTTTTGTTGAGAAAAATGGTTCAAATATATGTTTTTTGGTTTCTGGATCTATGCCTATGCCGGAATCAGTTACTGAAATTTGTAAATATTTTCCTGGTTCTATTCTTTCTGCATATACTTTATGTATTTCATTTTCTTCTATTTCCAGGATTTCTGTTGCGAATATTAAATCGCCTCCATTTGGCATTGCATCTCTTGCATTTATGGAGAGATTAAGTAATGCATTTTGAAGTTGTGCTGAATCGCCCAGAGTTATAGGAGGATCTGCTTTAAGGCTCTTTTCAATTCTAATACTCTTATCTATACTATGTTTTAAGAATTTAATTAAATTCGTAATTATTTTATTTATATTAATAGGTTTGGACTGTTTATGCTCTTTTCTAGCAAATGCAAGCAACTGCCTTGTAAGCTCAGATGCCCGTATTGATGCCTTTACAATATTATCTGCATAAGTTTTTAATTTTACGTCTTCTATTTTATATGCGAGCAATTCTGCAAAACCCATAATTCCTGCAAGCATATTATTAAAATCATGAGCTATACCTCCAGCAAGCTGGCCGATTGCTTTCATCTTATGGCTCTGGAGCAGCTGTTCTTCTAATAACTGCCTTTGTGTAATATCAATCAAAGAAATGAGTACGGCTGATTTTCCTTTAAAAATTATTGATCTGGAAAAACTTTCAATCCATTTCTCTTTTCCCTGTTTTGTTATTCCACGCCATTTAAAATTAATAAATACGTCCTGTTTTTTATTATTCTGTTCTTTATTTATTTGCTTAACGGCAATCTCTGTATCTTCCGTATGAATAAGATTTGAAATACTGTTTTTTTCCCATGCAAGCATTTCTTTAACAGGATATTCAAAGATATTAGCAAATGTCTTATTCAGATATTTAAAAATATTATCCTGTATTATTGCTATTCCCATTACAGATTGTTCGGATATTAATCGGAACTGCTCTTCACTTTCTTTTAATGCATCTTCTGCATCTCTTTGTTCTGTAATGTCTTTTGGTATCATCATTATTAAAACAATTTTTTTATTTTCTTTAATAGGTATAAAAGTTGTATTAAACCATAATTTTTTATTATCCGGACATAAAACGGAAATAATTTCTGTTCTTATAGAACCCTTTTCAAATACATCCTTTATAATTTGTCTATATTCTTCCTGAGCTTTATTGTCCTGAAAATCATAGATTTTTTTACCTACTGTATTATACATAATAGTAGAATTATTATTTATATACTTAATTGTACCTATATGATCTATAATTACTATTTTTTCCGGGTAATTTGTTATTAAAGCACTGCAGATTAATCCTGTATTATAATTGGCAGTTTTCAATTCATTTTTAAGGCATTGAAAATTTTTGGCATTGCTTTTACCATTGTCATTGTTTTTTTTTATCTTCATTTTTTTTCATTTTACTTTATCCTATTTTTGAAATGATTAATATTTAAGAATGAAGTATAGATCTACGAAGAATTAACATACATTAAATAACAGATAACAGTATCACAGAAAAATATATAATTCAATATTAAAATAATAAAAGCTATTTGCACCCAAAGGGCATAATAACGATGTTGGATATATAAAACCATGTAATCCTAATCTGAAACCAGTCAATTTGTAATTAACTTAGCAAATATAAAATATTAATTAGTAAAGCAGGAATGCAGCTATGATAAAAGTCAAGTAACTTTATGCCGAAATTAAAAGTTTTTTATAGGGAAACTGATAAATAATAAAATATTAAAGATCTTAGAACCCACTCGTATTTTCCGTATTTCCTTCCTTCCTTATAAGTTTCATAAATATGAATAGTCAGCATCTTCAGTTTAGCATTATAGATGCTTTCTTGATTTTATTATGAACATGTCTATTTATCGGTAGCTCCAACTTTAAAAGACTAGTATTATGCTTATAATATAAGAATTATGTTATAAGGTTTGGATAAATGGAACTTAGCTTTGAAGAAAAATATAATGCTATTGGGAAAAAAAATACTCTATATGAAGGTCTTTTCGTTACTGCTAATGTCTTTATCACTGCTTGGTATGTTAGCTATCCACCGCGTATATTATCTACCCTCTTGGAACAGAGTGCCGAATGCCGGAACAATATTGTATTGATTAAACCTGTGTTTGATGAGATTGAACCGGTATTATCTCCGGACCGTAAGTTATCCAGGATTAAAAAAGAAGTGAAATATCCTTTAGGTATGTGGATAGAAGAAGTAGACTTTTCCATACCAAATATGAGTTACGAAGTTAATCATATTTCTTTAGGTAATTAGTTCCAGGTATTACATGCAACACTTTATTTCAAAAGTTATTTATAATACTACATTTTAAAGAGCCAGCCAGCCAGCCATACATGGCTGGTAAAAAGATATAAGTGTATTAACATTAAAGAAGTTGATAGAGATTTATCAATCAATATTAATAAGACTATTTGACTTGAGCAACAGATGAAAAAGGCCTAATATAGAAAACATAAACTTAGAAAAGGATTAAAGTATTGTGAAGATTAAAGTTAAGAACAATGTAGACTGGGTTGGAAAAATTGACTGGGATTTAAGAAAATTTCATGGCAACGAATATTCAACAAATAAAGGCTCGACATATAATTCATATTTAATTAGAGAAGAGAAAAATATACTGGTCGATACAGTATGGAAACCTTTTGCCAAAGAATATGTAGAAAATTTGAAAAAAGAAATTGATATAGTGAAAATTGATTATGTAATCATAAACCATGCAGAAATTGATCATACTGGAAGTTTACCTGAACTAATGTCACAAATTCCGGATACCCCAATATATTGTACAAAAAATGCTATTAAATCCATTCAAGGACATCATCACAAAGATTGGAATTTCAATCCTGTAAAAACTGGTGATACTATTGATGTTGGGAATGGTAAATCTGTGGTTTTTGTTGAAATGAAGATGCTTCACTGGCCTGATAGTATGGCCTGCTACTTAACAAAAGATAATATTCTATTTAGTAATGACGCATTTGGACAGCACTACGCAAGCGAATTTATGTTCAATGATTTAGTTGACCAAAATGAATTATTTGCGGAATGCATAAAGTACTATGCAAATATCTTAACACCTTTTAGTCCTCTTGTAGAAAAGAAAATAAATGAAATATTAGAAATGAAAATCCCTATTGATGTTATAGCTACAAGTCATGGAGTTATATGGAGGGATAATCCTACCCAAATTGTGGAGAAATATATGGCCTGGGCTTCGAATTATCAGGAAAACCAAATAACACTTTTATATGATACAATGTGGGATGGTACAAAAATAATGGCTGAAAATATAGCCACAGGAATAAAAGCCAAAGATGATAGAGTAAATATAAAACTATTTAACATCTCAAAAACAGATAAAAATGATATCATAACTGAAATTTTCA